>OFSE01000139.1_pt1 | contig 24753 bp, 21 predicted proteins | sample 1543261 | NCBI WGS metagenome assembly OFSE01 (sample SAMN07774225, study PRJEB24372) | wastewater metagenome | isolation source: Exp Tend VB 50WW | collected 2016-02 | reverse complement strand
AAAAACAGCCATCTTCTCAAATTCGTGTATCAGTTTTCAATCGCTGCGCTGTGTCAGTTTATTTCTGCTGCTGACAACCCATTCCCAATCGAGTGTGACGATTTCGCCACGGCGTCCAGCGAACTCGAATTGCAGGCGGATCGCCAACGGGATGACGTAGTTCTCCAGCCCTTCGGTCTCGATCTTGTCGAGCTGCCGGAACAGCTTGCCCATGTCCTCGTCGCTGATGAGATGGGTGGACTTGCCTGCGGGGAATATAGGGACATGGCGGCAAGGATTGGTGTCGTCAGGCCGATAGCCCCACACCTCGGCCAAGTTGAACATCTTGCGCAGGATACTGAATGCCTTGTTTGCCTCGGTCTGCTTGTACGAAAGTCTTTCCACTAGTCCGGCAACGTCAGGTCGCTTCACCTCGTGGACCTTCTTGCGGCCCAGCTGCGGGATGATGCAGCGGTCGATGACGCCTTGATAGCCGACTCGGGTGCTGGGCTTGTTGCGCTTTTTGGAGTGATCCTCCACGAACTTCTTGCACAACTCCTCGACGGTGGGCGCTTTGCGCGCCTCCGTCTTGGCTGCGCCGGGATCACCACCCCGGCGTACCTGGGCCAGTCATTCCTGCGCGAGCGAACGGGCCTGTTCGACGGTCAGTTCCCCGTACTGGCCCAAGGCGGGCTTGCGGCGCTCGCCGGCGTTCGTCCGGTACTGGAGCATGAACACCTTGCGTCCCGACGGGGTAATCTTGCTCAAGAAGCCGGGCACCAGCGTATCCCGGAGTTCGACGGCCTGCGCTTGTGGTTGTGCCGGATCGACAGCGGACTTGGTGAGCTTGATTTTTGCCATGATGACTCCTCGGAAAGACCCGCTTCCCAGGAGCCTTCTAGGGGTCAACGGAGAGGAAGCCGGGTCAAGTTTCAGAAAGCACCGGCATATGATGAACTCGCCTAACTTATTGATAAACCTGCTGTATCGAGTCTTGGCGTAGTCCAGCGAAGTGCCGGGCTGGAGTCATGGTGAAATAAAAAAACCGCCCGAAGGCGGTTTTTTATCGAACACAAAGTAGCTAAGATTACTTCGCTTCTGGTTCAGCAGCGGCAGTTGCACCGGCTGGTACTACAGCGATGGCAACAGTTGCATCATCACCGTGTACTACAGCGCTCACGCCTTTTGGCAATGCCAAGTTGGATACATGCAGGGATTGACCAGCTTCCAGTTTCGACAAATCAACTTCGATAAACTCTGGCAAATCGGTTGGCAAGCAAGAGATATCCAAATCAACCAAAACGTGGCTGATCACTGCAGAGGCTAATTTCACAGCAGGTGAAATTTCAGCATTGACGAAGTGCAGAGGCACTTTGACGTGGATTTTCTTGGTGATATCAACGCGCTGGAAATCAGCGTGCAATACTAATTGTTTGTAAGCGTGAACTTGGAAGTCGCGCAACAATACTTTTTCAACTTTACCGTCAACATCCATATCCAGAATGGATGAATGGAAAGCTTCTTTTTTCAATGCGTGATACAGCGCATTGTGATCAAGTGTGATGGCGACAGGTGCTTCTGTACCACCGTAAATAATGCCAGGTGTTTGGCCAGCATTGCGCAGGCGGCGGCTCGCTCCGGTCCCCTGTTCTTTGCGTGCAAATGCGATTACTTTCATTTTATTACTCCAAAAATTGCAAATCAGATCAACGTCTGTTTTGCGTTGTGAATCTCCCGCGACCAGGAGATTGAAAATGCTTCATTGAAAAATCAATGAAGCGAAAACTTGAATTACATCAGTCGATTTAGTTCGTGACTTAGTTCGCGATTTAATCTGTAAATAAAGACATCACCGATTCACCCTTGGTGATACGGCGGAATGTCTCTGCCAATAAACTGTCGCATGACAGTTGGCGAATTTTTTTGCAGGCTTTAGCGACATCCGATAAAGGAATGGTATCCGTCACCACCAATTCATCCAGAGTGGAATTGGCAATCCGTTCTACCGCTGGGCCAGACAATACTGGGTGTGTGCAATACGCCAATACTTTTTTCGCGCCACGTTCTTTCAAAACTTCAGCCGCTTTGGTCAGGGTGCCAGCGGTATCAACCATGTCATCCATGATCACGCAGTTACGGCCTTCGACTTCACCGATGATGTTCATCACTTCTGATACATTCGCTTTTGGCCGACGTTTGTCGATAATGGCCAAATCGCAGCCTAAACGTTTTGCCAAAGCGCGGGCGCGTACCACACCGCCGACGTCGGGCGACACTACCAATAAATCATCGTAATTCTTGGCAACCAAATCGCCCAGCAAAATCGGCGATGCGTAAATATTGTCTACCGGAATATCAAAGAAACCTTGAATCTGATCCGCATGCAAATCCATGATCAACACGCGGTCTACACCCGCTTCTTCCAGCATGTTAGCAACGACTTTAGCCGAAATGGCGACCCGTGCCGAACGCGGACGACGGTCTTGACGCGCATAACCAAAATAAGGAATCGCAGCAGTAATGCGACCAGCCGATGCACGTTTTAATGCATCCACCATCAACATAATTTCCATCAAATTATCGTTGGTAGGCGCACAGGTTGATTGCAACACAAAAACATCTTTACCGCGCACGTTTTCGTTGATCTCTACCATCACTTCGCCGTCTGAAAATTTCGAGACGACGGCTTTTCCGAGTGGCAGACCCAACTGTTTGACGACACCCGCAGCCAGTGCAGGATTCGCATTACCGGTAAAGACCATCATATTGTCGTGTACGTGTGCCATGCGATCACCTGTTGACTGAAAATTAATGGTGCTAAAACTGAAAAAGCCGCCGCATCATGTTGCATGCGGCGGCTTTAGTATTAATGGCAGGGGAAAAAGGATTCGAACCTTTGCATGCCGGAATCAAAATCCGGTGCCTTAACCAGCTTGGCGATTCCCCTACACAACTTTGTATTTGAAAAATACGTTGTCATCGATCAGTCCGCTATTTTAGCGCTAATTAACTCTGAATAACTTCGTACAACGTTAATTTTTCAAAAAAATTCTTGGTACTGCTTATTTTTATTCGTTCTATTTGATTTACGTTGAATACAGGTTTGGTCAAATCATCATTCGATATTCACCAACGTGTGCATCGGATGTTGATCCAAGCCTTTTGCGATCCAAGCTTGCCAGTGTTGCGGTACTTGTTGTAATACGGCTTGTGCGGACGCTTCATCATCAAACGCACAAAATACACAAGAACCAGAACCCGTCATCATCGTTTCACCGAATTGTTGTAGCCATTGAATAGCAACTGCAATTTCAGGAAACAGCTTACACGCTACCTCTTGTAAATCATTTTTCCATTTGTTTTTTAGGCGATTGGAAAAGTCCGTTATTCTGACGGGTTTAGTGTTCCTTGTCAACTCTTTTGCAGAAAAAATTGCAGGCGTCGGTACTTGAACGCCGGGTTCGATCACTAAAAACCAGCGTGGCGGCGTATTCAGTGCTTGCAGTTGCTCGCCGACGCCTTCGGCGAAAGCGTTTTGACCGAAGATGAAAAACGGGACATCGGCACCGAGTTGTAAGCCGATTTCCATCAACCTAGTGCGCGGTAGGTGGCATTCCCATAACTGATTTAAAGCGATCAAGGTGGAAGCGGCATCCGACGAGCCGCCGCCTAGTCCACCTCCCATCGGCAGGCGTTTGTCGAGATGTAAATCTGCTCCCCAACTGCTGCCGGTGGTAGCTTGTAATAGTTGTGCGGCACGTACTATCAAATCTTGCTGCTCAGGCACGCCAATAATTTGATTCACACGCCGAATTTGACCATCGTTGCGCCGCGTGATGCTGAGGAAATCGCAGCGATCAATTAATTGGAAGGCGGTTTGCAGCAAGTGATAACCGTCGGCTCGTCTGCCAGTCACGTGTAAAAACAGATTTAGTTTTGCTGGCGCTACGCAATTGATGTGTGGCTGCACTGCTTGATTTAGGGTGTTGTCCATTGGTCGATCAGAATTTTGATGGCAATTTCGCCAGCCTGGCTGTCATTGCGGTATAAATCAATCCGTTTCGGATGCGCTGCGCCCGTCTCGCGTGCCCAACTCGCGTAACGCAATTGCCAGTCGTCTGCTTCAAGGCGAGCATCGTCTTCTGGGGGCACTGCCCGATAAGATTGATCGGCGTTTTTTGTATAGCCTTGCAGCCAATCGCGCAAGCCAGCGACAGGTAAAGACCAACCTAATTGTGAGCGCAACAATGCTTCCATGTTGGCAGCGTAGTGGGGCGGTTGATTGGCTTGTTGCAAGCGCGCACCGCTGGCATTTTGTTCAATCTTGGCGACGATTTGCCCAGTCGGTGAAATCAAGGTAATTTCAGTATTGCTAGGATTTTGCTGCCATTCGAAATTGGCTGTAATCGATTGCTCTTTATCGTTTTGGGTATAGCGTATGGTTAGGCGACCACTGAGTTGCAATTGTTCTTGATAACGGCGTGTTGTGCCCGCCTGATTGCTTTGCTTGCTTTGGTCGGTTTGGTGTTGGTTTATTGTAGCTGCCGTCGGTAAGCTACTGCAGGCGCTGAATTGGGTTGCCAGCAATATTGTGCCAATAATAAAAAAGGGGGAGTATCTGTATTGATTGACGAAACCCGCTTTATTGGTGTGCGGGTTTTTAATTTTATTGCTGATACATGGCGTAGTATTGTTAATATTCATCTTATAGTTTGGCATTTAGGCGCGCAAGTGTTTGTAGCAGCGATGGATTGTCCGGGTCTTTGTGCTTGACCTCGCGCCAGAGTTGGCGTGCTTCGTCTTGCCGACCTGCCGCCCATAACACTTCACCTAAATGAATCGAAATTTCGGCATCTGCGCGCAGCGCGAATGCTTGACGCAAGGCTTTTTCAGCTTCGGTAAAGTCACCCAGTTTGAATTTCACCCATCCAAAACTATCCAGAATAAATGGATCATTCGGTGCCAATGCGAGTGCTTTTTCAATCAATAGCAAGGCTTCGTCGAGCCGAATATTGCGATCAGCCAAAGAGTAACCTAGGGCATTGTAGGCATTCGGGCTATTCGGTGCTAAAGCAATCACCCGTTTGAGTGCGGCTTCCATCTCGTCGATTTTTTGTTGCGATTCGGCGAGTAGCGCGTAATCGTACAAAAGATCCGGGTTGTCGGTGTGGCTTTGTAAGCCTTTGTTGATGACGGCGATGGCTTCATCAGTTTGTTTGGCATTGCGTAGTAGTTGCGCTTCAGTTTGAATCACCTGGACTTGCGCCGCTTCGTTGCCAACTTCGATGCCGTGTAACAGTTCGCGTGCCTCATCCAATTTTTTGTCGGCGGCGAGAATTTGTGCACGGCGAAATTGCACACCTAGCCACACACTATTTTTACCTTCCTGTTCTGGTACTTTGGCGAGCCATTCCAATGCCGTCGGGTGATCGTTACGCTCCAGAGCGATTTGCGATAGATTCAGCAAGACCGAAGTAGGATCGCGCTCTTGCTTGCTATCGGTTTCGATGGTGTGTAAATATTGGGTGAAATATTTTTCAGCGACAACGAAGTGACGCGCTTCCATCGCCAATGCGCCCAAGGTGTACATGGCAGTGGCATCGTTTGGTTTGTCACGCAATAACTGCTCAAATTGCAGACGTGCGGGGTCGAATTGCTTGTTATCGATCAAGATGCTGGCATACGCTAATCTAACATCATGTGCTTGCGGATTTTTACTCAGAAAATCGGCCAGCGCTTTGGCTGCATCATCTTTGCTGGAGGCTTGCGCCACCGTCAAAATCGCTAGTTGAGAATCTGGTTTGCGTTGTAATACCCATTGCGCTTCTTGCAGCGCGCGCGGATTGTCGTTATTGGCAATAGCTCCTTGCGCCAGTGCCAGGTGTGCTTCTGGCTGCTCCTGATAAGCGGCGAGCAGGCTTTCTAATGCATTGAATGCTTGTTGTTTATCACGCCCCCGCGCTAATAATCGCTGAGCCTGCAACATCAGCGCGGCATATTGTTGTGGCTCCGCTTTTTTGAGTCGCTCAGTATAGACCGCCAGAATTTCTGGCAGATTATTGCTGACCGCCATAAAGCCCAAATAATATTGGGTCGCTTCGAGTGAGTCTGGCGCTAATTCGCGCCATAAGCGTATCGCCGATAAGGCTTCGTTGGGACGCCGTACCGAAAGCGCAATTTCGGTTGCGCGCCGCGCTAAACGCGGGTCTCTGGTTTGCTGGGCAACCCCCAGAATGGTGACGTACGCCGCTTCCCAGTTGCCGCGCTGAAAGGCAATTTCTGAAGTGAGCAATTTGTAGAGAATTTCGTCCGTGAGCGCGTTCGCAGGTAGATTTTCAGTGTCTTCTTTCTGCTGACTGCCACTTTCTTTGACGGGTATCTCAGCGGCTAATTCTGCTTTAGTAGCAGCATGTTCCTGAATGATTTCTTCGGGTGAGTGCTGGGCAAAATTGGGTGTCGTGGCGCAGCCGCCCAGTGCTGCTGCTAATGCGCAAAAACTGACGCTCAATGGCAACGCGTGGCGCATGGTTCCCCTTGCCCGGGTCGATTTTTGATGCGGGCTGGTAACGACGCCAGGCATGAACTTGGATACAATAGAGGCGAAAAAATTGTTCAAAACGTCATCCCAAAAATTGGACAAAAAAACTGCAAAAAATACAAATCAAGCAGGAAATCAGCTAAAAATTATTTATTAAGTCCCATTTGTAAACAGTGATCAATGTTGACAAGTGAGAGCCTTCAGTGAGTGATTTTACGCTGAAGCTTTGCAAGCGTGTCTATCGGTCATGGTTTTGAAGCACCTACCCCTCAAACTAAGCGAAATTTTATGCCAGAACTACCCGAAGTAGAAGTTACCAGACTAGGCGTTGCGCCCCATCTGGAAGGGCGCGTTGTCACCCAAGTTATCATGCGGCGCAGCGGTTTGCGCTGGCCTTTCCCTGACAATCTGGCCGAGCTGCTTGTTGGTGAGAAAATCATTTCCACCGGACGGCGCGGCAAGTATTTGTTACTACATTTTGCGAACGGTAGCCTTTTGATTCATCTCGGCATGTCTGGTCATTTGCGTATCGTGCCGACTGGCACAGCAGCGCAAAAGCATGATCATTTTGACTTGGCAGTGGGCGCGCAGATGTTACGGATGCATGATCCGCGCCGTTTTGGCGCAGTTGTTTGGCACGATCATGCAGATGGCGATCTGGCGCAGCATGTCTTGTTAAGAGGTTTAGGGGTAGAGCCACTGGAGGATGCATTCTCAGGAGATTACTTGTACCGGCACACGCGCCATCGGAGTGCGCCAGTCAAGCAAATGTTGCTGGCGGGTGATGTGGTGGTTGGTGTTGGCAATATTTATTGCTCAGAAAGCCTGTTCAAGGCCGGGATTCATCCAAAAACCGCAGCAAATCGGATTAGCCTTGCGCGCTATCAAAAACTGGCTGCGGCGATCAAGGAAATTTTAGCATCGTCGATCGTGCTGGGCGGCAGCAGCTTGCGTGATTATGTCGGTGCGAAAGGGCAAACCGGGTATTTTCAGCAAAGTTTTTTTGTGTATGATCGGGCTGATTTACCCTGCAGGTTGTGTGAAAACCCCATTCGGCAGATCAAACAGGGGCAACGTAGTAGCTTTTTCTGTGTCAATTGCCAAAAATAGGTGAGAATGTTAGATTCAAGCAAGGTTTTTGGCGCATTTCATAAATCATGAAATTGCTAGAAAACTGCCAGCCAGTTAAAAAAAGTGGAAATTTGAATACGGCAAATGACACCGACAAATGACACCTTTATCGAGGGTAATATGAGTAATCTGGTGCAGAAATTTCAAGAGTACAGCGATTGGCGCAAAGGCGTGCTATCGGCTCTTGAACAGTATCGTAAGTGGATGCATGGCTCCGATTTGGCCGATATCTCGATTGATCAGCGTCTGCTCAGATTGTCGGAACGCTTAATCGACGACAAACTGACGATTGCTTTTGTCGCCGAATTTTCACGTGGTAAATCTGAATTAATCAACGCCATTTTCTTTGCTGATTATGGGCAAAGGATTCTGCCTTCGTCTGCTGGCCGCACCACCATGTGCCCAACCGAACTGCTTTACGATGAAACCATTCCCCCCTGTATTCGCTTGCTGCCCATCGAAACCCGCAGCGAAACACAATCGACGGTGGACTATAAAGGTCAGCACAATGTCTGGACAGTGTTGCCGCTCGATATTCGTTCTGGCGAAGGCATGTTAGACGCGTTTCGTCAGGTCAGCATGACTAAAAAAGTCAGCAAGGAGCTGGCTAAATCCTATGGTCTGTTCGATGAAAATGACCCAGATGCGGCGTTGGAAGTCGATGACGATGGCTTGGTTGAAATTTCGCAATGGCGGCACGCGATTGTGAATTTTCCGCACCCTTTGTTAAAGCAAGGTTTGATCATTGTCGATACGCCGGGCTTGAATGCGATTGGTACTGAGCCAGAATTGACCTTAAACCTGATTCCAAATGCGCACGCCGTCTTGTTCATTTTGGCAGCCGATACCGGCGTTACCAAGAGTGATATTGATGTCTGGCGCAACCACATCGGTGGCGGCCCCGGGCGCATGGTGGTGCTGAATAAAATCGATAGCATGTGGGATGAATTGCGTACCCCGCAAGAAGTAGAAAGACAGATCAATACACAAATCGATAGCGTAGCGCACATGCTGGCCTTGGAAGCGAAACAGGTATTCCCGGTTTCTGCGCAAAAAGGTTTGGTGGCGAAAATCAATCGTGATACCAATTTACTGGCCAAGAGCCGTTTGCCACGTCTTGAATATGCCTTGTCGAATGAATTGATCCCCTCCAAGCAGCAGATTATTCGCGCCCAATTGCGCAAAGACATCCAGGAAATCGCGGCGGCGCAAAATGCTGTCATGGCGGCGCGCAGCCGCAGCGTGGTTGAGCAAATGATGGAACTGAAAAGCTTGCGCGGCAAGAATCAGAATGTAATTGAACACATGATGAAACGCATCGAAGTTGAAAAACGGGAATTCGATCAAAGCCTAATCAAGATGCAGGGCACGCGCTCGGTGTTTACCCGTTTATCGACCGAAGTGTACACTAGTCTCGGCATGGATATTTTGCGCGAAGAGATTAGTAAAACCCGTGAGGCGATGGAAAAAAGCCGCTTCTCTGCGGGCTTGAAAGACGCCGTGCGACAGTTCTTTGTGCGGGTCAAAGCTAACTTACTCACCTCGAATAAAAAGACTGACGAAATTCTGGAAATGATGTCCATCATGTACAGAAAATTTTCGACCGAGCATGGTTTGGCGTTGACCACACCGATGTCGTTTTCACTAAATAAATATATCGCCGAAATCTCGGCAATCGAAGCGGTGTTTCAAAAGCAATTCAGCACAATTTCTTTGCTGACGACAGGTGAAACGGTCTTGATACAGAAATTTTTTGACTCGATTGCAGCGCGTGTGAAACAGTGTTTTTTACAAGCAAACAAGGATGTCGAAGCTTGGCAAAAAGTGGTGATGGCGCCGTTGGAAGGGCAAATCCGCGAACATAAGAATCAACTCAAAAATCGCATGCAATCGGTGCAGAGAATTCATACTGCGACCGATAGCCTGGAAGAAAAAATCATCAGCTTTGATCAAATTCAAGCACAGGTGGATGCGCAGAAAGCGAGCCTACAACACTTGGAAGCCAGATTAATGGATGCTTTGATGGTGGAGCTGGATTTTCGCGAGGTCGCTTGAGTTCGGCTAACTTAATCTCTACCTGCAATTTAAAATAGCCGCACCCTGATGCGGCTATTTTTTTGTAATACCGTTTATAGGTTTATGGATACATCGCTTTCAAATTAAATGACTTTGCATGACGTTGAATAAAATAGAATGAAATCTGGCCGTATTAAAAAAAATCTCATTTCGACACCTGTAGTGCCATCAGCAGATTATGTTGACCCTCATTTTTCGTCGGCTGTAATTGCTTGGCAAAAGCAACATGGTCGGCATGCCTTGCCGTGGCAAAACACGCGTGATGCGTATCGGGTTTGGTTGTCTGAAATCATGCTTCAGCAAACTCAAGTTAGCGCGGTGATTCCTTATTACGAAAAATTCTTGCAAAGTTTTCCGACGGTGCAGGCACTCGCCAATGCGCCTAGCGAAGCGGTGATGGCACATTGGAGTGGCTTAGGCTACTACACGCGTGCGCGCAATTTGCACGCCTGTGCAAAAATGATTGTGTCTGATTATGACGGAAAATTTCCGGCCGATCCTGCGCTGTTGATGGCATTGCCCGGCATCGGCCGCTCGACTGCGGCGGCGATTTCGGCGTTTTCTTACGGCACAATCGCGGCGATTTTGGATGGTAATGTGAAACGGGTGTTTGCCAGAGTATTTGGGATTGACGGCTACCCCGGTGCCAAGCCGATTGAAGACGCCATGTGGTTGCGCGCCAATGCCTTGTTGCCAGAGCGCGATATCGAATCTTATACGCAGGGCTTGATGGATCTGGGTGCAACGCTTTGTGCGCGCAGCGCGCCATCTTGCCCGCGTTGCCCGCTGGTGCAGCGCTGCGTCGCTTACGCCGAACAGCGCACTGCGGAATTGCCGGTGCGCAAACCAAAAAAAATCCAGCGTGAAAAACAGGCACTGATGCCAATTATCCTGTTTGCCAATCAGGTCTTACTGGAGCAACGCGTGAATAGCGGAATTTGGGGCGGGCTACTTTCCTTGCCAGAACTAGATGGCATGACTGAATTTCTCAGAACAGACCTTACGGAAACAAAGATAGATTTATCGAACGATACTCAACAAAGAATTCAACGTTTTAGCGAGCAATTCGGTGCGGTCAGTGCGATTAAGGCAATACCATTGGTGCGTCATGGATTCACCCATTTTAATTTATCCATCCAGGCATTTGAAGTGCAGTTAGCCCAACTGCAAGCACAGGTAGCCGAGCCGCGCTATGTTTGGCTAGATTTGGCAGCGATTAATAGCGCACCGTTGCCAGCGCCGATTAAAGCGATCTTATTGGCGCTGCTTGATATTGATTGTTAAATCTTTCGTCGCCAGAAATCTTGGTTTTGTCTGCGCATGATGAAGTTCGTCGCTGCAAATTTTTTTGAAGATATTTCGTTTTACAATAAAAATTCATATTTTTGACAGGAGGTTGCATTGTCTATTTCATTGTCTATTTTTAGAAAGCCCTATTGGATGCAATCTTGGATGCGAAGTTTGTTTGGCATCAGTCTGTTGTTATTCGCCTTATCGTCCGAAGCAGCAACCACGCTTTGCCATTCGCCAGATTTTCCACAAGACGTGCAATGCGGTGTTGTGCAGCGACCTTTGAATCCGGCAGAGCCGAATGGCAAAAAAATAGAGATTCATTACATGGTGGTGCCTTCGCAGGATCGCAATAAATTGCCTGATGCATTATTTTTACTGGCGGGCGGCCCGGGGCAAAGTGCTATTAAGGTGGCTGGGTTTGGCAAAGCGGTGCTGAATCGGCTCAATCAACGGCGCGATCTGGTGTTTGTTGATCAACGCGGTACCGGGCGTAGTGCACCTTTGCAATGTCCTGCACTGGAAGACGATGGTGATAAGGATGATTTTGAAAATAGCATTGAAAATGGTGCTGAGCTAGCACTGCAATGTCTGAAAAAATTGCAGGCCTTGCCGTATGGCGATTTACAATATTTCAGTACCAGCATTGCTGTACAAGATTTGGAAGCAGTGCGCTTGGCGCAGGGTTATGGCCCGATCAATCTGGTTGGTGTGTCGTATGGTACGCGCGTCGGTTTGGAATATTTAAGACAGTTTCCGCAAGCGGTGCGCCGCGTGGTGTTGGATGGTGTGGTGCCGCCTAGCATGGCGTATTTAGGCGCAAATGTGCAAAACAGCTTGCGTGGTGTTTTTCAGGCTTGCGCGAAAGAAGCGGCTTGCGATGCCAGCTATCCACATTTGGATGAAACCTGGCGCAAACTACTTGCGGCAATGCCGAAAAAAATCAGTGTGACCCATTCACGCTTGGGCACTGAACTGAATTTGACGATGACGCGCAATGGTGTAATGCAACTGGTGCAGCGCGTGTTATATGCGCCGGTGGGCAGTTCTGCGTTGCCGTATGCGCTAACGCAAGCCGAGCGCGGTAAATTTGAGCCGCTGATTGCCTTGAGCGGCGCGCTTGATTTGTCTGGGCCAGCGGGGATTGCCTACGGTATGCACTTTTCAGTTTGGTGTGGTGAAGCGTTCGCTAAACCACAGGGTTTGCCGCCGCAGGATGATTTTGATGTGATGACAGCGAATTTATATAACAAAGTCTGTGAAAAATGGCCACGTGCGCAAATTCCGCCGGGATTTTTCAATATTCCCCGTAGCGCCGCGCCAGTGTTGTTACTGACTGGTGGTATTGATCCGGTCACGCCTACGCCATTGGGCGTCACTGTTGCCAAAGCCTTGGGCGAGAATGCGCGCCACGTGACTCTTGAAAATGCTGGGCATGGCTTGCTAACGCAGGGTTGCATACCTGATGTTGTACATCGCTTTTTCAATGCGAAAAGTGACCGCGAAGCGGTGTTGGTGGATGCTGCTTGTGTACGACAAATTCCGCGCCCCTTGGCGTGGCAAGCGCTGGGTGGCAACCCAAATAGTCAGACACAAGCAGCGGGAGAAAAGCCATGATCGTGGTCGAGAATTTACACAAAGAGTTTGTGCGACTGGGTAAGCCTGCATTTGGCTTGAAGTCGGGCTTAGGGGCGCGCTTAGGTTCAGGTCTAGGGTTGGGTTTAGGCAAGCGTACAAAGCAAGTAGTGAAAGCCGTGGATGGTGTCAGCTTTACGGCCAAAGATGGTGCTATTTTAGGGTTACTTGGTGCCAACGGTGCAGGTAAAACCACTACTTTACGGATGGTGGCTGCTTTACTGCATGCCGATCAGGGCAGTATCACAATTGATGGTAGCCGGGTGCTGTCTGGTCAATTGAGTACGCAAGCCAAAGTCGGTATTTTGTCGGATGCGCGAGGCCTGTATCCGCGCCTGACCACTCGCGAAAATATTGCCTACTATGGGCAGTTGCATGGCATGGATAAGGCAACGATCGCGCGCCGTACTGATCAATTGATGCATTGGCTGGGATTGCGCGACATCATGGAGCGCCGCACTGATGGCTTCAGTCAAGGGGAGCGCATGAAGGTTGCACTTGCCAGAGCTTTGATTCACGACCCGCAAAATATTATTCTCGATGAGCCCACCAACGGCCTTGATGTGGTGGCGACTCGCGCTTTGCGTGAATTTTTACGCTGGTTGCGCTCACCGCAGGGCGGCAGTAAATGCATTATTTTCTCAACTCACATCATGCAGGAAGTGGAGCGTCTGTGCGACGATGTGGTGGTGGTCGCTCGTGGTCGCACTGTGGCGCAAGGCACGGTGAATGAATTATTGCAACAGGCAGGCGTTGCTGATTTTGAAGATGCGTTTGTGAAACTGGGTTTTTTAAAACCCGAAGAATTTATGCCAATGCCGATGCATCCAGCGCCAACCACAGGAGCTTTTGAATGAATGCCATTATCCACATATTAAAAAAAGAAATTATCGATGCCATGCGTGATCGGCGCACCTTGATGATGGTGTTGGTGAGTTCCTTATTGATCTTGCCTGTGCTGTTGTTAGCGATTTCAGAAATCACGTCGCAAATTGAATCGCAACAGGAAAAGCGCTTGGTATTGGCAGTGAACATGCAGCAGGCACCAGGCTTGGAAAATTTTATTTTAAGGCAAGGCTATCAAATCGAAGAAGCGCCAAAAGATTATGAACAAAAGTCGCGCAATAAACTATTGACCAAGCCGGTGCTGGTTGTCTCTAAGGATTTTGATAAAAAATTTCAGCAAGGCGATAACGTGCAATTGGAGATTGTGTACGATACCTCGAATCGGCAGGCAGAAATTGGCGCGCGGCTGTTACAGCGTTTGCTGAATAACTATAGTCAAGAAGTGACCAGCCTTCGTTTGCAGATGCGTGGTATCTCGGCAGGTGCATTGCAAACCATAGAAATCAAAGAGCGCTACCTGAATCCGCCAGAGGAAAGAAAAGTTGCGCTGACTTCTTTTCTACCAGTCTTGCTTATTTCAGCAATTGTGATTGGCGGTATGTTTGCAGCGATTGATACCACCGCTGGTGAGCGCGAGCGCGGCTCGCTAGAGCCTTTGATGATGAATCCAGTGACTGGCTGGCAAATGGTGCTGGGCAAATGGGGCGCAGTGGCTTTTATTAGCATGACGGTGGTGCTGCTGACGGTGGGCAGTTTTTTCCCCTCGCAATGGTTGATACGCAGTGACAGTTTGCGTGCAGAATTTCAGTTTGGTATTGGCGAAGCCTTGCGATTTTTGGTAGTTTTGCTGCCACTTGCGGCCTGCCTGTCATCGATTCAGGTGGCGATTGCCTTGAGCTGCAAAAACTTTAAAGAAGCGCAGGTGCGTAATCAGATGTTTAGCTTGTTGGTGACAATGACGCCTTTAATGTTGTCCTTAAATCAGGGGCCAGAGCCGCGATGGTTTAGCTGGTCACCGGTGTTGGCGCAAAACCTGTTGATGAATCACATCTTGAAAGGGGAAGTCATCGGCATAGTGCCAATATTGAGTAGCATTGGCGTATGTGTAGTGCTGACCCTATTGAGCCTGACTTACGTGGCGCGCAAGATGCGCAGTGTGGTGGTGGCTTAGGTTTTGGTTGGCGGAACGGGCTGGAACCTGTAATTTCAGTAGCACCTTCGTCGCATAATGCTCGGTGCTACTGAAATAGAATGACGATTAAAATTCGTATTCGATCTGAGTGCGGAAAGTTCTGCTGTGGACTGAATCCGCAATATTGACCAGGAACGCCGCATTGTAGGTGATTGCGTTGCGACCGCCTAAAGGAATCTTGCCGAAGATAGCAGGGCCGAGTACGTGGGTTTGCTCTGATTTTGGCAGGAAATGATTGACATTGCCAAATTCACCGAAGGCTTGCGCACCGAATTCAAATTCTTTGCTGAGGCGATACTTGGCCTGCCATTGATATAGCAAACGCAAAGGATTCGATTCTTCGGCGCGGTAGTTACGCTCAAATAGCAAGTTAAAGTTCAGTTGCGTTTTGCCGAATTCTTTTTGAATCAACGGGCCAAAACGGACTTCATAGCCTTCACGACGATCATCAGGGCGCTCGATTTCTGTGATGAAACCAACATCGACAAAATATTGCCCCTGTGGTGTGAGCTGGAATTTGTTTTCCCATTCAAACGCATCAAAGAACGTTGCCTGACCACGGCCATCCGTGTTTTCACGTTTGTATTTCACATAAAACTCGGTGAACCAATATGAGGTCGCACCATACCCAAAGCCCAATGAGCTTTGGCTTTCGCGGCTTTCGTCTTTGGCCTTGGTGGAACCAAATTTAAAATCAATTTCACGCTCGCCTTGTTCAACGATGGGTGTGTAGATGTAGTCGCTTGGGCTAACAGCGTGGGCGGCTTGGCTCGATAGGGCAGCCGCTAGCGCGGCGCTCATTATACTCAGAGCGCCGATAATTTTTTTTGTAGATTTCATATTTCTTTCAAACGGGGGGATGTTGATGATGCTTGCCGGCGTACCCATGATGAGCAGGCGACAATACAGACAAACGTGGTGAAGTAAAAAATGACTTGCATGCCCGTTGGCCGATCTTCATAGCCAAGCATGATATGCAAGGCAGAACCGATTTTTGAGCTAACGGGCAATAACCAGGAGCTATCCCACAGTGGTGAAGCGAGTGATGGCAACAAATCAGCTTGGTTCAGGAACTTTGCCATTTGGCTCGCCAAGCCAGCCGCCACCAGTAGCAGCAAACCGCCAGTCACGCTAAAAAAGCGGCTTAGCGGAATACGCAACAAGCCGAAGTAGGCAATCAATCCAACCGCAGAGCCACCTAATAAACCAATCACACCGCCCAGGAAAACTGTGCCAGCGCTGCCCGGTGTGCTGGCAGACAAGCCTTGCAGGAACAAGACTGCCTCAGAACCTTCACGCAATACGGTCAAGGCAATCGCAATCGCAATGGCTGATAACTCGCGTTGGCCATTACGAATTGCGCCACCAATGCTTTTCGCCTGGGCGGCCATTTCCTTGCCGTGTGACGCCATCCAGATGTTATGCCAGGCGATCATGATGACGGCAATGCCTAATACCACGGCTTTAAAAATTTCCTGACCATTACCGTCAAATTTTTCCGCAATCGATTCTGTCAACAAGGCGATGATCACAGATCCAATCAGGCCAGCGCCAATCCCTATCCCGAGCCAGCGATCACGGTGCAGCAGACCACGTGTCGAGGCGGCGATGATGCCGATTAACAAAGCGGCTTCAAGCGACTCGCGGAAAACAATAATGGCGGCACCAAACATACGATTTACTCCGCAATGACCACGCCTTTGGCGGTGGCTTTATTAAATTCACCTACAAAGCTGTAACGCCCGGCTTTTAATGGACCAATAAAAATTGTTGCCTTGGTTTTCGCGGCAATAACTTTTTCCCGATTCAAATCGTGGCTCTCGAATTCTTCTGGCGTGGCATCCTGATTGTCAACAATCAGCTTTACCTTTTGTCCAGCCGGCACTTTGATCTCGGCAGGCGTGAAACGATGATCCTTGATTACCAAGGTGAACTCTGTATCAGCAGCAAAGGCGAGCGCAGGAAAGCTCAGACTGGCGGTGAGGAGTAAAGTGGAAAGTTTCATGGCTGTAAATGAGAATCGTTGTCATTAATCTAGATAATAACGATTCTCATTTAAAGGGTCAAGTGCTTTTGTGTTTCTTTATGTTTCTGTCTGGAATAAATGTCAATTACATAGCAATATGCAGTCTTCTCTGGTTAGTGAATACGTCATTTGTGCCCTAAATAGTTCTATTTAGCTCTATTGAGTTCCGTTTATATAGCGTATGGCGACTGTGCGAAAGCCCCAAGTTTTTTAGATCCATTTTTGCTAACGATGTGTGATGTTGAGAACATACAATGAATCAATCAAAGCGCATATTGTCGTTTGGGTATCCTGGTACACAGCCATCTCCAAGGAGGTTATCGCCATGCTGAAAAAATCGCTTCCCCTGTCCAAGGTGTATCAACTAATCGAACCTGGCCCCGTCGTGCTACTGAGTACTGCGTTCGGCGAACATACCGATATCATGACCATGTCTTGGCACACGATGCTGGAGTTTGAACCGCCTTTGATCGGCTGCGTGATTAGCGATTTAAATCATTCGTATGCGCTGTTAAAGTCATCTAAAGAATGTGTCATCAATATCCCAACTGAAGACATCGCGAAACAGGTGGTTGCCTGTGGTAACAGTACGGGCACTAAAACCGACAAATTCAAGCGCTATGGGCTGACGCGCAATCCCGCCGAACTTGTATCAGCCCCGCTGATTGCCGAATGTTTTGCTAACCTCGAATGCCGTGTTGTAGATACAAGCATGCTCAAGAAATATTCGTTCTTTGTGCTTGAAGTGGTGAAAGCGTGGATAGCCCCATCGCTTAAAAATCCGAAAACAATGCATCACCGTGGATATGGTCGTTTCATGATCGCGGGCGACACCATCAAGTTACGCTCAAAGATGAGGTGAGCTGGTGATGCTGGTTCAAAGTAAGAGCAATACTATAATACCCCGCCCTGTATTATTTTAAGTAGCAATATTGATGTGCGGGATATGCCAATTATTTTTTAATTTTAGGGCAGTATATTGATGCGCCAGTCTGCCTATAAAGACATCAGAAAGCCAAGCTACCATTTTTTCTGAACAAGGCAATATCAACGTAGTTAGATAGATGATGGTTTGGATCAGACGGATTGACAAACACACCACCCAGATCGACCACGCTTCTCTGCGCCACAAATGCCGGTAGCGTTTCACGTAAGGGTTTGCCCAGATTGATGGCTTGTACCAGGGTTTTGGCGACGGCAAAGCCTTCTAGCGTGAGTGTGGATAATTCTTCCTCGCGAAACTTTTTCATCATCTTGCTGTGTTCGATTTGCAAGCCGGATTTCTTGCCTGCCGGGTTCGGCACTACCTGCGAAAATACCGTCCATTCCAAATTTTTGCTATCAATCAATTCCGCTAGGGTTTGCAGATTGATCAGCGAAGTGCCTGTCACCATCGTGCGTGGTGCATGCGGGCGAAACAGTTTTAAAAATTGACCAGTGCCAAGCGTGTCGGCAATCGTAATGACGATATTTGGTTCGGCTTTGGCCAAGGCGATCGCAGCGTTTTGCACCGCTACCGAATTGAGATTGTTGCCTGCCTGATTGCTCAAATCAAATTTCACAATGCCTGCCATACTCATGTGACGCTTGCGAATTTCTTCGGTGACGTATTGATACATATCCTGATTAATCGGCGTGTTTTGAAAAGCGATGCCGATTTTTTTGATACCAAGTTTATCGAAGTACGAAAAAATATAGTTCATTTCCTGTTCGGGGCTGGGACGCCAGAACAGCACGCGTGCGCCGTAATTCTTGACGGAGGTCAATAGCGGTGCAAACAGAATCAGATCACTTTGTGCAAAGGCTGGGCTGGCTAACACCGCGTCGGTCACATTGGTACCGATGCCGCCGAGTAAAAAATCGACTTTGTCTTTTTGTATGAGTTCAGTGGTCGCCTTGGTGGACGTGTTGGGATCGCCCAAATCATCCCGCACGATATATTTGATACGCCGACCACGCACCCCGCCGCTGGTATTGATGGTATCGAAATAGGTAGTGATGCCAGCTACATAATCGCGCCCTAAACTGCCGTTGGGGCCAGATAAATCAATTGCCTGACCAATGACAATGGTATTTTCAGCAGCATGCACGGCAGACCAAGGCGGAAAACCCAGCATGCATGCGGTACAGAATAAGCTGAGCGTGATTCGTAGTAGTGGTGCGAAGAGAAATTGAAGCGGGGAAGAAGTTTTCATTGCGGAATCATGGATATTGCGACACGGCAAGTTTGCTATGTAAATGTGACTACGCAATGACAGTTTGATACATCGCAAAAAAGAGACGGTGTAATTTTGCTAAAATTCCGACTTTAAAAAGGTAGATTTGATTGAATTTAAAATTTAATTTGATGAAAGAGACTCGCTTCCGCATAAAGTATAATTTATCTTTTTTAGCATTTTCATCAATTTCATCGAACATCGATACACCATGCAATCGCTTATTCAAAAAGCCAAACGTTTGATCATTAAAGTCGGTTCATCGCTGGTGACCAACGACGGGCAGGGGCTAGATCGTCAGGCCATCGAAAAATGGGCGATGCAAATTGCCGAACTACGCCGTATGGGCAAAGAGGTTGTGCTGGTGAGTTCTGGTGCAATTGCAGAAGGGCGGCAGCGGCTGGGTTTTACGCAAAGACCGACCGGCATTCATGAGTTGCAAGCTTGTGCCGCAGTTGGGCAGATGGGTCTGGCGCAGATTTATGAAACCAGTTTTCGGGCGCATGATCTGGGCACGGCGCAAATCTTATTGACGCATGCCGATCTGGCTGATCGCGAGCGTTATCTGAATGCGCGCTCCACCTTATTGACTTTGCTGGGCTTTGGCATCGTGCCAGTGATCAATGAAAACGATACGGTGGTGACCGATGAAATCAAATTTGGTGATAACGATACGCTCGGTGCGCTGGTCGCCAATTTACTGGAAGCCGATGCCCTGATTATTCTGACCGACCAAACCGGTTTATACACGGCAGACCCGCGTAAAGATCCTGCAGCGACCTTGGTGCAACATGCGCGTGCTGGCGACCCCGCGTTGGAGGCGATGGCGGGTGGTGCTGGCTCCAGCCTGGGACGTGGCGGTATGTTGACCAAGATATTGGCGGCCAAGCGCGCCGCGAGTTCTGGTACGCACACCGTGATCGCCAGCGGGCGTGAAGAGCATGTCTTGGTTCGCTTGGCGAATGGCGAAGCAATCGGCACGCAATTAGTATCGCAAATGGCACCATTGGCTGCGCGCAAGCAGTGGATGGCGGATCATCTGCAAACCGCCGGGCAATTGATTTTGGATGCCGGTGCCGTGAAAAAATTGCAGACCGAGGGCAAGTCGTTGTTGCCGATTGGTGTGCTGGAGGTACGCGGTGAATTTGGTCGTGGCGATGTAGTTACTTGTTATGCCGAAAATGGTGTAGCGATTGCACGTGGCCTGATTAATTACACCAGCACCGATGCCAATCGAATCAAACGCCACGCGTCACATGAAATCGAAGCTTTGCTGGGTTTTGTGGAAGAACCAGAATTGATTCATCGTGATAATCTAGTACTTATTTAAGGAAGTTCTGATTAAGTGTAGCGAGCGGGCAAAGTTTGGATCGAAGTTTGGAACAAGATGCGCACCTGTACGAGAGTACAGCGAGCATCGCAGGTTCAAAATTTGGTCGCGCAGTAACTTAATCAGAGCTACCTTAAAAACTTTAATTGTTTTAATACCGCTCCTTCTACGCCGACCCTCATCTTAACTTCATCGAAAACCGAACGCGAATCCGTAATGGCGAATCTGAACCTGACTCCACAAAATAATCCGTTTGATGCATTACAAACCCTCGCAGAATTATTTGATTGGCGCGTGGCGCAAACCCCGCATGCAGAAGCGTATCGGCAATTCAATGAAAGCAGCAATCAATGGATTAGTTATAGCTGGCGTCAAATTGCGCAGAAAATCATGCGCTATCGTCAGGCGCTGGCACAATCGAATATACCATTCGGTGCGCGCATCGCCATCTTGTTGCCCAATGGTGTCGATGCAGTTAGTTTTGATCAAGCCGTATTAGCGCTAGGTTGTGTGCCAGTGCCGATGCATGCATTGGATAACCCAGAAAGTATTGCTTATATTCTCAACGACAGTGATGCCGTTGTGCTGGTGGCCGCCACCGAACAGCAATGGCAAAGCATCGTAAGCACGGGTTTGTCTTTGCCTGCCTTGCAACAGGTCTTGGTTTTACAAAAAAATACGAATACTTCAAGCGACACAATTTCGCAGCCGCTTGAAGCGGCAAACAATCACGCTTCTCATCAAGTGTTGAGTTTGGATGAATGGCTTAATGTTCATGCCAATACTGCGTCAGAAAATGCCGAGCAGATAAGGCAAAGGCAGGCACCTAGTGCACAAGATTTGGCGGCGTTGGTGTACACCTCGGGCACGACAGGCAAACCCAAAGGCGTGATGCTCACTCATGAAAATGTGCTGTCCAATGTTAAGGCAGTTGTGCAGCGCATGTCGCCGGTATTGAACGATGTGTTTTTATCGTTCCTGCCGCTGTCCCATACTTTTGAACGCACTGCGGGTTATTACTTGCCGATTGCAGCGGGTGCTTGTGTGGTTTTTTCGCGCTCAATTAAGCAGTTACCACAAGACTTGCTGGAAGTGCGCCCCACTATTTTAATTTCTGTGCCGCGCATTTACGAAAGAGTGTATGGCGCGATTGGTAGCAAATTGGCCAGCTCCACATTCAATGCATGGCTATTTGCAACAGCGGTAGCAGTGGGTTGGCGGCGCTTTCGGCGCAGCCAGCATTTGTTGTCGGATAATTTGTTCGCTGCCTTGCGCGATGAACTGGCTTGGTTGGTGTTGCAACCCTTGGTTGCGCGTCAATTGGCGAATCAGTTTGGTGGCCGTTTGCGGGTTGCGGTGAGCGGTGGCGCGGCGTTATCGACTACGATCTCTGAATGTTTTTTAGGTTTAGGCATTCCCATCGTGCAAGGCTATGGCATGACCGAAACGGCACCGGTGGTTGCCTTCAATGCGCCGGACGATAATGATCCAAGCACAGTCGGCAAACCCGTCGCCAAAGTCGTCGTCAGCATTGGCGAGAATAAAGAATTGCTGGTGAAAGGGCCGAATGTGATGCGTGGTTACTGGAAGCGTGAAGAAGATACCGCCAAAGCATTTGTCGATGGCTGGCTGCGCACTGGTGATCAGGCAGAGATTGTGGCGGGGCGAATTCGGATTTTAGGCCGTGTCAAAGAAATTATTGTGACCTCGACGGGCGAAAAAATTGCCCCTGTGGATTTGGAGTTGGCAATTACCAGTGATCCAGTATTTGAACAGGCGTATGCCTTTGGTGACAATGTGCCTTTTTTGGGTTGTGCGGTGGTATTGAAGCAGAGTTACTGGCGCGATTTGTGCGCTTCTTTGCAGCTAGATCCCGCATCGCCAGGTTGCTTGGAAACGCCCGCCGCGGTGGATGCGGTGCTGCAACGGGTGCGTGCTTTGACTAAAAATTTCCCGTTTTACGCGCAGCCCAAAGCCGTGATTTTAAGCCTAGAAGCGTGGACCATAGAAAACACCCTGATCACACCTACCTTGAAATTAAAACGACAAAATCTGGCTAAGCATTTTGCCGCAGAAATTGCAGCGATGTATGCCGCTAAACCTCGCTCCAATTAGGTAAGCCGCACCAGCGTTGATTTGCCAAACAAACTCTCAATCAAATCAACGGCTAAAGCTGCGGTGCGATTGCGCAAATCAAGTGCAGGGTTCAGTTCGACTACATCGAGCGAAGCCATCAAGCCGGTATCGGCAACCATTTCCATACACAACTGCGCTTCGCGATAAGTCGGGCCACCCGGCACCGCGGTGCCAACCCCGGGCGCGATGTCGGGGTCAAGGCAATCCAGATCAAAACTGATATGCAAATGGGTGTCGGCATCGATCCCTTTCAGCGCTTCGGTCATGGTGGCACGCATGCCATGTTCATCGATATAGCGCATATCGAATACCGACATGCCCATATCGTGAATGAAGCGTCGTTCACCTTCATCCACACTGCGAATGCCAATCAAACGAATTTCCGCTGGCAACATGGCTGGTGTGTGTTTACCGTAAGCGATCAACTCTTTGGGCCCATGTCCCATCAGGCAAGCGACCGGCATGCCGTGAATATTGCCCGTTGGGCTGATACTGGCCAGATTACTGTCAGCATGCGCATCAAACCAAAGCACCCGCAGCTTTTTACCGACCGCACGACAATGCTGTGCCACGGCGCTGATCGAGCCAATGGCTAGACAATGATCGCCGCCTAACATCATCGGTATTTGCCCTGCCAGCAAAGCCGCCGCGACGGCATCGTACACCGCCTGATTCCAGTCGATGGCTTCTTTCAGATGACGCAAACCATTGACCGGTGCCAGCCAAGGGTTGGCTGGTCCATGCAGATTGCCGTGATCAATCACGTTTAATTGACGCGCTTGCAAAGCCTCGACCAAACCGGCCACCCGTAAAGCATCAGGCCCCATGCCTGCGCCGCGTACACTGGCACCGACATCGGTAGGTGCGCCTATGAGGGAAATGGTCTTCATTATTTTACTTACCTACTCATCAAAAATTGGACTGGGACTTACGCAAAACAGACGTTGGCGTTGTTGCTTCGCCTTGCCGTACCACTTGTACTGTCTGCGGCTTCGCGCCTAGCCAACGCAATTTTGCGTAAGTCCCATGGATAAAAAACAAGTGAAAAATTAGGCAGTAACCGATTTAATCTGGCTGCTGTGCCGCAACTCTGCCGAATTGCTTTGGTGCTTTGTTTCCGCAGAACCCATGCCGAATAAATCTTTTGGGTTGATTAGCTCAGGAATTAAATCTAGCATGAGCGCATCGCGTTGTAATACATATTTTTCCAGATAACGCATTGCCGAAAAATCTTCTAATGCAAAACCAACAGAATCAAACACTGTCACTTCCTCATCGCTCGCGCGACCACTGGCTTGCCCGCTAAGCACTTGCCACAATTCGGTTACCGCAAAATCGGCGGGCATTTGTTGTAATTCACCTTCGATTCTGGACTGCGGCTCGTATTCCACAATGACTCGCGCCTGCGCCAAAATCGCCGCATGCAATTCTGTTTTGCCGGGGCAATCGCCGCCGACACCATTGATATGCACACCGGGCGTGATCATCTCAGGCATTAAGATTTGCGCATTGCTTTTATCGGCTGTTACGGTAGTAATAATATCGGCACCGCGCACCGCTTCGGCGCTCGAATTGGCGCGTATGATACGCAAATTTGGGTAAGCGCGCAGATTATTGATCAGCTTATCAGTCGCCGCAGCATCCACATCAAACACGCGCAATTCCTGTATGCCAAGAATGCAATGAAAGGCAATCGCCTGAAATTCGCTTTGCGCACCATTACCAATTAAGGCCATGCTACGTGCATTTTTGCGCGCCATATATTTTGCTGCCAGCACTGAGGTGGCGGCGGTGCGTAAGGCGGTGGTCAAGGTTAATTCAGAGAGCAGACGTGGGTAACCGGTCTCTACATCCGCCAGCACGCCAAATGCAGTGACCGTCAAAAGGCCCGCCTGCGTATTTTTGGGGTGACCATTGACGTATTTGAAGGAATACTGTTTGCCATCAGAAATCGGCATCAATTCAATCACGCCAACAGACGAATGGCTGGCAACGCGGGCGCATTTATCAAATTGTGGCCAGCGTAAATAATCTTCCTGAATCATCTCCGCCAAGCGCGCAATCGCTGTTTCATGACCTACTTTTTTCAAATGATTTTGTACATCGCGTGTACCGATAAATGTCACCATGTTTGTCTCCTTGAATGATGCGGGTGTCATCGCGCGCTGCTTTTGAAAAAAAGACCGACAGCTTTCTCATCTGATAGCCGAGATAGCGACGCACCCGTTTTTTTTGAATCACCTTGCACCGGTTAATAGCGCTTGCTTGCAGTTGCTAGCGCTTGCCCGTATCAAGGTGCTGATATGATTCATTATAGGCAGAGTGGCACATAATAAGGTTTCAAAATATCTTGTAATA
>OFSE01000137.1_pt1 | contig 24935 bp, 29 predicted proteins | sample 1543261 | NCBI WGS metagenome assembly OFSE01 (sample SAMN07774225, study PRJEB24372) | wastewater metagenome | isolation source: Exp Tend VB 50WW | collected 2016-02 | reverse complement strand
ATGAGCGCCTCATTCACGTCAAAATTGCCTCGAAAAGTGCATCCGCCATCATCTCAAATCCTAATGGAAATTCTCGGTCAAAAAAACGGCGCAAATTCATGAATCAACTTGCGCCGTTTTTTCTTTGGTGTCATGCCATTTGGCAACCATATTCAAACTTGGAAAAGTTACCACTGCATCGGTACCAACAGCTTACTCAAACCAGCCGGATTAGAGCGTAAATACTGCGGTGGCACTTCCACACTCGCGCCCAGCTTAGCGGCGGCGTGCCAAGGCCAGTGCGGGTCGTACATGATGCCGCGAGCCAGTGCGATCAAATCGGCTTGGCCGCTGGCGATAATTGCCTCGGCTTGTTCGGCTTCCGTAATCAAGCCGACTGCAATGGATGGCAAACCTGTTGCAGCGCGAATTTGCTCGGCAAATGGCACCTGATAATTCGGCGTTGCTGTGATATTTTGCAGGGGCGATAAACCACCGCTAGACACGTGGATAAACGATGCGCCAGCCAGTTTTAATGCTTTCGCAAACTCGATGCATTGCTCAATTTCCCAACCGCCCGCTACCCAATCAGTGGCCGACACCCGAATGCCCACCACGCTATCAGCAGGCAATGCAGCGCGAATGGCACTAAACACCTCCAGCGGAAAACGCATGCGGTTTGCCAACGTGCCACCGTATTCATCATCCCGTAAATTCGATAAAGGCGACAAAAATTGATGCAGCAAATAGCCATGCGCCGCATGTATTTCAATCGCATCAAAACCCAGCCGATGCGAGCGCAATGCCGCCTGCACAAAGGCCTCGCGCACGCGTGCCAAGCCAACCATGTCCAACGCCACCGGCGCAGGGTTGGCACTGTTAAATGCCTGTGCTGACGCCGAATAAGTCTGCCAGCCGCCGTCCGCTTCGGTTAACAATCCACCGCCTTGCCAAGGCGCACTGGTCGATGCCTTGCGCCCGGCATGCGCAAGCTGAATCGCAATTGGCATTGAAGAATATTGGCGCACCGTTTTCAACACTTTGGCTAGTGCCGCTTCATTTTCATCTGAATACAAACCTAAATCCCCCGGAGAAATCCGCCCAGCAGGCTCGACCGAAGTGGCTTCCAAGGTCATCATGCCAGCGCCCGACAAAGCTAATGCGCCCAAATGCATGAGATGCCAATCACTGGCGCTACCATCGACGGCGGAGTATTGGCACATTGGCGCAATCGTAATCCGGTTTTTAAGAGTCAGCTTACCGAGCTGATAGGGGGAAAAAAGCACACTCATGGTTGGTCAATCTTTCTTGAGTTGATACGAGCTGCTTATTATGCGGGAAGTTGGGGAATTGGTTTGGACACTGCCGCTATACCCTATTTTTGGTAGGGTATTTTTATGCGTGGTTTACCGTCAAGAGGACTATACAGATTGGTGGGAGTGAAATAACTAAAAGGCTAAGCGTCAATAAAAATTTCAATCGTGCTTTGATTTTTATATTTCGTTTTCTTTCTGCGTAAAAGATATAAATAATACTTGGAACCGAAATAACGCCGACAAAACAGTAAGTTACTGCGGAAATGACGACCAGTGTTAGCGCGTCTGCTCCTCCACCTAACGATGAAGATCTTGCTGCCTCAGCAAATACAATGAAATCGTAAGTTAATGCCATAAGGAATGGCATTAACCCAATGTACAGCAAGTACTCTAATACATGAATACGGTTAATATTCATCAGCGCTCCAGTGAGCTGCTTGAACAAACCATTTTCCCCTACTAGGTCTTCCGGCTTTTTATTTTCGTCCAATGGGGCACCAATTAAAAAGAATTCTTGTTTCGAAATGTAGTCTGATCGTCTATGATTAGCAACTACCTTGTAATAGCATTTTCATAAAAGAACGATATGGCAGATCAGCTCGAACAAGAATTCCTCAATAGTCTAGAAAAGAAACTTTGGATCAGCGCCAACAAACTTCTTCCTTCACTCGACGCCGCCCAATATAAGCATGTGATGCTGGGGCTAGTCTTTTTGAAGTATGTGTCAGATGCTTTTGATATTCGGCGTGAAGAACTCAAAGCGCAACTGAGCGACCCAGATCATGATTATTTTCTCGACCCTGCCGATTTTGATGGCGGTGTAGTGGGTGCAGAATATCAGTCAGAAATCGAAAACGAACTTGAAGTGCGCGATTACTACCTCGAAACTAATACCTTCTGGGTACCGCCTGTCGCTCGCTGGCAATTTATGCGCGACAATAACAAAGTCGTGATTGGTGGGGCGGCGCTACCGGTACAAAGCAAAGGCGAAACTAAACTCATCAAGATTAGCTCGATCGGGCATCTCATCGATTACGCGCTTGAAGCAATTGAGATTGATAACCCCAAGCTCAAAGGCGTACTCAACAAACGTTACACACAACTACAGATCGACCAAGCTAAACTGGGCGAACTAATCGACTTAATTTCCACCATTCCGTTCAAACACGAATCGCTATCAAGCAAAGATATTCTCGGCCACGTCTACGAATATTTTCTTGGGCAATTCGCCTTAGCCGAAGGCAAAAAAGGCGGGCAGTTCTACACGCCCAAAGCCATCGTCAGCCTCATCGTGCAAATGTTAGAACCCTACAAAGGCCGCGTGTATGATCCCGCCATGGGCTCGGGTGGTTTCTTTGTGCAATCAGAACAATTCATCACCGCCCACAAAGGCAAGATCGGTGATGTCTCCATCTACGGCCAAGAATACAACCACACCACCTGGCAACTCGCCGCCATGAACATGGTGATCCGTGGCATTGATTTTAATTTCGGCAAAGAGCCCGCCAACACCTACACCAATGACCAACACCCCGACCTGCGCGCCGACTTTGTCATGGCGAACCCGCCCTTCAATATGAAAGAATGGGACACCGGCGTTGACGACAACGACCCGCGCTGGGTGTATGGCAAACCCCCTTCAGGCAACGCCAACTTCGCCTGGCTGCAACACATGTTGTATCACTTGGCACCGAATGGCAGCCTCGGCTTGTTGTTAGCAAACGGCTCCATGAGTTCCAACACCAGCGGCGAAGGCGATATCCGCAAAGCTTTAATTGAACACGATTTAGTCGAATGCATGGTCGCATTGCCGGGGCAACTTTTCACCAACACGCAAATTCCTGCTTGTATCTGGTTCCTCACCAAAAATAAAAATACCCGCACTGCGGCCAGCGGCCGCCAACTTATCGACCGCAGAAACAAAGTACTGTTCATCGATGCGCGCAACCTCGGCTACATGAAAGACCGCGTACTGCGCGACTTCACGCAAGATGACCTCAATAAGATTTGCGATGTGTATCACGCATGGCAAACGGGTAAAGACTACGAGGATCAAAAAGGATTTTGCTCTAGTGCGAATTTAGCGGACATTCAAAAACACGATTACGTGCTGACACCGGGGCGCTATGTAGGAGCAGAGGAAGTCGCCGACGATGGTGAAGCCTTTGCCGACAAGATGGCGCGTTTGACTGCGCAATTAAAAACGCAGTTTGAAGAGAGTGATCGTTTGGAAGTGGAGATTAAGAAAAATTTGGCGGGGTTGGGTTATGAGTGCTGAATTCCCAACGTCTGCTCTCGGTGACTTAATCCTCCACCAAAAAGGGTTTCCTTTCAAATCGCAAGATTATGTTGACTCAGGCGTACCAGTCATAAGAGTTAGCAACTTCACCCAAGATTCAATCAGCATTAAAGACATTAAATTTGTTGATGATTCGATCGCAAAGCAAAATGGGAAAGTGAAGCTAAGAGAAGACGACATTATCATTGCGACTGTTGGATCTTGGCCAAACAATCCTGCGTCTATCGTCGGAAAGACAGTGCGAGTTCCTAAGCAACTCAATAACGCATTGATGAATCAAAACAGTGTGATTTTGCGTTCAAAGAGTGGCGATAAAGTAGATCAGAAATTTCTATTTTTTGCGCTAAAGACGAAAGCATTTTCTGACTTCTTGGTTTCAAACGCGCAAGGTAGCGCAAATCAAGCAAGTATTACGCTATCAGATATTTTTTCCTATGAAGTCGAATGGCCGACACCTGATGTTAGAAAATCAATTGTTGCTGTTATCGATTCGCTGAGCGAAAAAATCGAACTCAACCGCCAAACCAACCAAACCCTAGAACAAATCGCACAAGCCTTATTCAAAAGCTGGTTTGTCGATTTCGAACCCACACGCGCCAAGATCGCCGCCAAAGAAGCGGGCGCAGCGCCTGAAGAAATCGAACGCGCCGCCATGTGCGCCATCAGCGGCAAAACCCCAGACCAACTAGCCCAATTACCACCAGAAACCCAACAAAACCTAAAAATCACCGCAGCCCTATTCCCAGATGCTTTGGTGGATTCGGAGTTGGGGGAAGTGCCGGAGGGGTGGGAGATAGGATGTCTGGGCGATCAGATTGATTTTGCGACCGGATTTACCTTCAAGAGCGAGGATTTTACGTCGGACGGAATTAGATTGGCACGAGGTGATAACGTCAAGGAGGGAGCCTTTCAGTGGGGTGACAAAACAAGATATTGGGCGGAAGTTACACCAGATCTTGAAAAATACTTGCTTCGATCAGGTGACATTTTGATTGGAATGGACGGCTCTAAAGTTGGAAAAAATTGGGTAAGGGTTTCAAAATCAGATTTACCTTGCTTGCTAGTCCAACGTGTCGCCCGCCTGCGTCCAAACGGCAAAATTGGAAGTTCTATGCTCGAAATTTTGATTGGAGGCGAAAGCTTTAAGTCGTATGTTGAGAATGTGAAGACTGGAACAACTATTCCGCACATTAGTGGAAAACAGATCAAGGATTTACCAATCATTCGACCAGATGACGAAGGTAAACTGTTTTCGGAATTTGAAAGCGTACTAAAAAATCTAGCTAGTAAAAGAGAATGCCATCTCGAGGAGAGTCTTGGCCTTACGGAACTTAGAGACATATTACTTCCCAAACTGCTTTCTGGTGAAATCTCTCTTATTGACGTACATGAGGAGTTTAAATGAGCGATATTTTCAACCTCTACTGCGACGAAAGCTGCCACCTACCGAACGACCAGCAACCCATTATGACTTTGGGTGTGGTCTGGTGCCCGTTAGAGAAAACGCGCGAGATTGCGACACGCATACGCGAGTTCAAAGTCAAGCATGGCTTCTCTGCTGATTTTGAAATCAAATGGACGAAGGTGTCGCCTGCGAAGACCCAGTTTTACTTGGATATCGTTGATTATTTTTTTGATGACGATGATCTTCATTTTCGTGGCTTGATTGCGGATAAAGCTCAGCTTGATCATTCGCGATTTCAGCAAGATCACGATGATTGGTATTACAAGATGATTTTTTTACTACTACAAACCGTTTTCGTCCCGAATGCCCAATTCCGAATTTATTTGGATAAAAAAGATACGCGCAGTGCCAATAAAGTGGCGAAGTTGCATGACGTGCTTTGCCATAATGCATACGACTTTCAACGCACGATGATTGAACGTGTGCAAGTCATTGAATCTCACGCGGTAGAACAATTGCAGATCGCTGATTTACTATTGGGTGCAGTTGGATACGTTAATCGAAAATTGGCAGGGAATGCGGGTAAAGTAGCACTGATAGCAAGAATAAAACAACGTTCTGGTTACAGCCTTGAAAAAAATACGCTGTTACGTGAGTCTAAATTCAATTTATTCCATTGGCAGGGGCGTACAAAAGGAGTGGCAGATGAGTGATACTTGGCTGCCAGATTTATTGTTGTTCGAAGATTCCAATGGCGACTGGAAAGTCTATTTAGAAAAATTGCATAAACAGTTTTTGCAGGATTTTGAATACAACAAACCAACATGGCCGAGCAAGCGTGTCGGACTAAAACGCCATCCCGAGTACGATGGCAAGAGCGCAACATTTTGGCACATGATTTCCAAAGGTGAAAGTGAGCAAGATCGAACGCCAGACTTTCGCCGATGCGAAAGAATTGCTTGGCCGCGCCCGATCATGAATGAATTCGATCACTCCTCGCCGAGCGCAACAACGTGTCGCATTCATTGGTGGTGTGAAACACGGCGCGGTGAAGTACGCTACATGCTGGCACTAGATGATTTCAGCTATGTGGTAGTGGTGGCAGATCGAGGAGAATTCGTACTTCCTTGGACTGCTTTTACTCTTGAATACGAGCATGAGAAGAGAAAGAAACGCAAAGCGTGGCAGTCATATTGGGATAAGCAGAAAAGCTGAAGCCGCCCCGAAGGACGGCTCCGTAACTCCTTCAACACATGGTTGATGAGATGAGTGAAGTCTAACTTAGGCGAGTTTTCAAGTCAATCAATACCTTTATCGGATCAATATTTTCGCTAAATATGTCGATTTTTTCTCTCAAAATCGACATTTCCCAACAATCAGCCTACCTGATCAACCTATTCCTACCTATCCGTTGAACGAGGGGTTTGGGCATTCGCTATTCGCGAATAGCGAATGAGCTCTACAAAAGCTGATAAAAATCACATTTAAGTCGTTTTTTTGCACATAAAATGCAAAAATCAAACGATAAGTGTAAGATGGCGCCATGCTAATCGAATTTTCAGTCACTAATTACCGATCTATTCTTGAGCGTCAAACGCTCAATATGACGGCGTCTTCCTTCAAAGAGCTTGAAACTTTGAACACGTTTGCACCAATCGCAGATGGGACTGAGCTTAAATTATTACGCTCTACTGTTTTATATGGACCTAACGCATCAGGTAAAAGTACCTTGATTCAAGCTTTACGGTTCATGAAAGAGCAGGTTTTAAATTCGCAAAAAGAAAGTCAGGCGGATGATCCTATCGACGTTGTTCCTTTCAAACTCACTGCCCAATCGCGTCAAGCTGACAGCGAATTTGAAATCATTTTTATTGAAAACGAAGTCCGTTACGAATACGGCTTTCGCTGTAATCGCGAGCGTTTTTCCGAGGAATGGTTATTCGCCTACCCTTCTGGTCATCGACAAAAATGGTTTCACCGTGTATTTGATGTATCAGCGGGTAAAGATGTGTACAAATTCAGTTCATATTTTCTGGGTGGTCGCCAGCGACAGATTTGGGAAAACCAAACCAGACCAAATGCTTTATTTTTTTCAACTGCCATTCAACTCAATAATGAGCAACTAAAGCCAGCTTTCAATTGGTTTCGATCTCGCTTACGCGTGGTTGACTCGGTTCATGGATTTAGCCAAAGTTACACGCTTATGCGCTGCCAAGATGAACAAGATAGGACGCGTGTGATTGATTTTATGAATGCCGCAGATTTATCTATCGCAGATATTCAAATTAAAGAATCCTTGTTTTCTGCAGAATCTTTGCATCCTTCTTTACCCTCAGCGATGCGCGAAGGACTGATCAAGGAATTGGCTGGAAAGAAAAATTTAGAGCCTCGTTTTTTTCATAAAGATGCCGTCACTCACGAATTAGTAGAATTCGCTGAGGAAGAAGAATCCGACGGCACGCTCGCACTGTTTGCCTTTGCTGGTCCTTGGCTCGACGTGATCGAACATGATCGTGTGCTGGTGGTGGATGAATTAGATACGAGTTTGCATCCACTGCTCGTTCACCATCTTGTGAAAAAGCTTCACCATGAAGGCAGTAAAGCACAGCTTATTTTTACGACCCACGATACAACTTTGTTAAGCCAAAAACTTTTACGGCGTGATCAGGTTTGGTTTATGGAAAAAGATAGTAACCGCGCTACTCGGCTTTACCCTTTATCAGACTTTAGCCCTAGAGATAATGAAGCTGTAGAACGCGGCTATTTGAATGGACGATATGGCGGCATCCCCTTCTTGAAAGATTTAGATTTTTATGGGGAGTGAGGATTTATTCCATAAACGGAAGGCGAAAACTGACGCTGATTTAAAGCGTAGAAAAGCTTTCCGTGCGCGTAAGCAGCGTTACTTGATTATCTGTGAAGGTTCAAAGACGGAATTCAATTATTTTCGTGATCTCCGAACCGATTTAGGTATCGATCCTAAACAAGTCCATATTCCCAAAAATAATGGCAACACACCAGACCGCATCGTCGATCATGCTTTGGAACTTTATAATGAGGACGCCTTGAGTGGCGATGCTTACGATAAAGTGTATTGCGTATTTGACCGCGATACGCATAGCACTTTTGATGAATCCGTCCAACGAATAGGGCACTTAAGGTCTGGCAGAAAAGCTAAACCTTTCGAGGCAATCACATCCACGCCTTGCTTTGAGTTTTGGTTGTTGCTGCATTTTGGCTATACCAATGCCGCTTTTCATCGCGCAGGTAAAAAATCTGTGGGCGATCAAGCTGTTGCCGCATTAAAGAAGAAACCGGAATTTGCAGCCTATAACAAAGGCACACTAGGAATTTATACGCAGTTAAAGCCAAAGTTACCTGATGCCATAAAACATGCGCAGAAATTGCGTGAAGAGTCTAGAAAAAATTGCTCAATCAATCCAGCCACGGACGTGGATATCTTAGTTCTAGGCATTCAAACATTGGCAATCAGTTAAAGATAGTTGTGCACTTTACTAGCGCGGAGAATTTTTTTAAATCATACTCATTTGCTTTCGTTAAGTTTTTGAATTGCGCAAGAGTCGCACCAACCAAGGGATGCTGTGCATGATCACTGAAGACCAACTAGAACAACTTTGCCTCACTTGGTTTCAAGAAATTGGCTATGACTCCGTCTGCGGTTATGACATTGCGCCCGATGGCAATAGTCCCGAACGTAACGACTATCGCCAAGTTATTTTGCCAGCCCGCTTATTGTCTGCCCTTCAAAAAATCAATCCCCATATCCCCGCCGCCACATTAGAACAAGTCGCGCTGCAAATCGCTAAGCCTGAAACGCCAATCCTCATTAAAAATAACAAAGCCTTTCATCAGCTTTTACTCGAAGGCGTGAAGGTGGAATTTAAGTCGCAGGAAGTCGATGCCAACGGAAAGGCAGACAGCAAGATCGACTATGTGCAATTGATTGATTTTGCCAATACGTCGAGCAACCAATTTCTAGTGGTTAACCAATACACTTTAACTGGCAGTAAAAGCAATCGTCGCCCTGATGTTATCGTCTTCATTAATGGTTTGCCTTTAGCGGTACTAGAGCTAAAAAATCCAGCGGATAAAAATGCCGATATTTGGCAAGCCTTTCAACAGATACAAACGTATAAAGATGAGGTGCCTGATCTATTCACGTTCAACGAAGCTGTGGTAGTGAGTGATGGCTTAGTAGCTCGGGTTGGCTCGCTGACTTCTAACAAAGAGCGATTTTTACCTTGGCGCACAGTCGCCAATGAAAAAGATAAGCCTTTATTTGATTTTCAGTTAGAGACTTTGGTCAAAGGTTTTTTTAAGCCAGAGCTATTGCTCGATTACATACGCTACTTCATTTTATTCGAGCAAGATGGCGACGCCATCATCAAGAAAATTGCCGGCTATCATCAGTTTCATGCGGTGCGCGAAGCCGTGCGGGCGACTGTGATTGCGGCACAACGTTCTGATAACCGTAACATCATGCAACCGCGCGCCAACTACGGCAACGAGGTCGTGCCGGGCTCAGGCAAGGCGGGTGTGGTGTGGCATACGCAAGGCTCGGGTAAGTCGATTTCTATGTTGTGTTATGCGGCGAAGTTGTTGGCGCAACCAGAAATGAATAACCCGACGATTGTAGTGGTAACAGACCGTAATGATTTGGACGGTCAGCTCTATAACACCTTTTGCATGGCGCAAGAATCTCTTAAACAACTGCCAGTGCAAGCGGAAAACCGCGATAGTTTGCGTGAATTACTCTCTTCTCGGCAGGCGGGCGGTATTATTTTTACGACGGTGCAGAAGTTTGCCTTGTCGGGTGAAGAGACGGCACATCCGGTTTTATCGACACGCCACAATATTGTTGTCGTGAGTGATGAAGCTCATCGTAGCCAATATGGCGACAGGGCAAAGTTCAATCATAAAACAGGGCAATACACCTTTGGGTATTCCAAACATATGCGTGATGCATTACCTGAAGCTTCATTCATTGGCTTTACAGGTACACCGATTGACTCTGCCGACAAAGATACCAAAGCTGTGTTTGGTGATTATGTGTCGATTTACGATATTCAAGATGCGGTCGATGATGGTGCTACGGTGCCTATCTATTACGAATCGCGCTTAGCGAAACTCGATATTGATCAAGCTGGCATTGAAGATTTGAACGAAGAAATCGAGGAGATAATCGAAGACGAAGAAGATGTGGCGGCGCGCGAAAGCACTAAGTCACATTGGGCAGCTTTAGAAAAATTGGTAGGCAGCGAGCCGCGCATTACCCAAGTTGGTAAAGATTTGGTACAGCATTTCGAAAGCCGCATCGCAAGTATGCCAGGTAAAGCCATGATTGTTTGCATGAGCCGTGAGATTTGTGTGGACATGTACGATGCCATCACGGCGATCCGACCTGAATGGCACGATACCGACACAAACAAAGGTGCAATCAAAATTGTGATGACAGGCTCTGCTTCCGATAACGCAAAGCTTCAACCGCATATTTATAACAAAGATACGAAAAAACTGTTCGAAAAACGATTCAAAGATGTAAATGATCCGCTACAAATCGTCATTGTGCGCGATATGTGGTTAACAGGTTTTGACGCGCCGAATTGTCATACGATGTATATCGACAAGCCAATGAAAGGGCATAACCTGATGCAGGCCATTGCGCGGGTCAATCGTGTGTTTAAGGATAAACCTGGTGGTTTAGTCGTGGATTACATCGGTATTGCCAACGAGCTCAAAAAAGCGTTATTGACGTACACCAACTCACAAGGTAAAGGCAAACCAACCTACGATACGCATGAAGCCTATGCGATTTTGCTTGAGAAGATGGAGGTGATCCATGCCATGTTCCATGGCTTTGATTACAGTCAGTTTGAAACAAAGGCGTTACAACTTTTGCCCGGTGCGATGAACCATTTACTGGGTTTAAAAGGTGTAAATGGCGAGTTAGATGGCAAGAAGCGTTTTCTTGATGTAATGGCTGCTCTGAGTAAGGCATATACCCTTTGCAGTACACTCGATGAAGTGAATACGATTAAGAAGGAAATTGCCTTCTTAAGTGCAGTAAAACATGCGATTACGAAATTCACGACGATCGATAAGCGGCGCACCGACGAAGAACGTAACAGTGCGCTGAAACAAATTATCGACAATGCCATCATTGCCGATGGTGTTGACGACATCTTCAAAATGGTGGGCTTAGATAAACCGAACATTGGCTTGCTTTCGCCTGAGTTCCTCGATGATGTAGCTAATTTACCGCAGAAAAATCTCGCGGTGGAATTGCTGGAAAAGCTTCTGCGCGACGAAGTGAAAGCACGCATGAAGACGGATGTGGTCTCAGAAAAAAAATATTCAGATCGTATTTTAGAAACCTTACGTAAATACCATAATCGCGCTATCGAAACAGCACAAGTCATCGAAGAGATGATTCAGATGGCCAAAGATATGGCACTCGATGCTGAGCAAGCCGCCAAGCTGGGGCTTAATTCAGATGAGATTGCATTCTATCGCGCCTTAATTCAAAACGAGTCGGCAGTGCGCGAACTTGGCGACAATAACTTACGTGAATTAGCAAAACACGTCACCGAACAATTACGCACCTCAACCACGGTCGATTGGCAAGTACGCGATAGCGTGCGCGCCAAGCTACGCAACTTAGTTCGCCGCGCTTTACGCAAATGGAAGTACCCGCCTGATAAAACAGAAGAAGCGATTGAATTATGTTTGAAGCAGGCTGAGGTGTTGAGTCAAAGTTGGAGCAGTTAGTTTTAAGAGCCTGTAAAAAATTCTGTGTAAATACCACGGAACAAATCAGTGCTCGTATTGTTGGATACGATCACCAAGCTCAATCATAAAGCGATTAGGTGCCTTGTGCCAATTTTGAATCGGCATGGTTCATTTTTTTGCTGCGATGGGCGATCACACAGGTTTCATTCCGCCGTCAACGCCTCCAAAAACTCCTGCTGCTCCAACCAGTCCGCCTCGGTTTGCTCTAACTCCTTGACCAAATACGCTTGATCCAGCAAGAGGTTTTTCAGTTTGTCTTTGTTGGCGTCGTTGTAAATCTCGCTATCGGCCAGTTGCGTGGTGAGTTCTTGTTTTTTGAGGTTGAGCTTGGCCATTTGCTCTTCTAAGCGTTTTATGCGGTTTTCTATCGGTTTTCGGTCGGCAGCGAGTTTTTGTCTTTGCTCGGCTTCTTTGCGTTTTTTTTCTTTGTCGTCGGCCTGATTTGCCGCTGGGATAGGTTTTGCTTGCGGCAGTGCCTCTTGTTTGGCTTTGCTTTTCGGTGGCAGGCTTGGGCTTTCTTCTTTGGCTAATTTGTTTTTGAAGAGCCAGTCTTTGTAATCGTCCAGATCGCCATCAAAGGCTTGCAGTTTGCCGTCGGCGACGATGATGAATTGATCGGTGGTGGCACGTAGTAGGTGGCGGTCATGCGAGACCACGACTAGGGTGCCTTCAAATTGTGCCAGCGCGTCGGTTAGTGCTTCGCGTGTTTCTAGATCCAGATGGTTGGTCGGTTCATCTAATAGCAGTAAATTAGGGCGCTGCCAGACGATCATGGCCAAGGCCAAGCGGGCTTTTTCGCCACCTGAGAAGGGCGCGATGGGGCTGGTGACCATGGTACCGGGGAAGTTGAAACCGCCTAAAAAATTGCGTAATTCTTGTTCTCTGACGGTGGGCGCGATGTGCGCTAAGTGCCAGAGTGGGGATTCTTCGTGGCGCAGCATTTCAACTTGATGCTGGGCGAAGTAGCCAATCGAAAGTCCTTTGCCGACTTGCATGTCACCCGCTAATGGTGCTAGCTCGCCGACCAAGGTTTTGATGAGCGTGGATTTACCCGCACCATTCACGCCCAGCAAGCCGATGCGTTGGCCGATTTGTAGAGAAAATTTAACGTCGCCGACGATTTTCTTTTCGGTGAAGCTGTGATCGGTGGCGGATTCAATGCGGTAGCCGCAATCGACATCTTCCATCACCAGCATCGGGTTGGGCGCGCTTAAAGGTTCGCGGAATTCAAATGAAAATTCGGCAGCGGCGCGCAGTGGTGCTAATTCTTCCATGCGTGCCAGTGCTTTGATACGGCTTTGCGCTTGCTTGGCTTTGCTGGCTTTAGCAGCGAAGCGTGAGATGAAAGATTGCAAATGGGCGCGTTTGCGGTTTTGTTTTTCGATGGCGCCTTGCGCCAAAATCAACTGCGCAGCGCGTTGACGCTCGAAAGCGGAGTAATTGCCGGAGTAACGCTTGAGTTTGCGCTCATCAATGTGCACCACGACGTTGACTACGCCATCCAGAAAATCGCGGTCGTGCGAGATGATGATGAGTGTGCCGGTATACCGTTTAAGCCAGTCTTCTAGCCAAATGATGGCGTCGAGATCAAGATGGTTGGTTGGTTCATCGAGCAGTAGTAAATCGGATTTGCACATCAGCGCTTGCGCCAGATTTAAGCGCATGCGCCAGCCGCCGGAGAAGCTGGCGACGGATTGCTCCATTTGCTCAATCGTGAAACCGAGACCTAACAATAATTGCTCGCCACGTGAGCGCACCGTGTAGGCGTCGGCATCGGCCAAGGCGGCGTACATATTGCCGATGGCGATGCCGTTTTCACTGCTTTCTGGTTGCGCTTCGAGTGCGGCGAGTTGTGCTTCTAGATCGCGTAGATGAGTGTCGCCATCAATCGCATAATCAATCGCGCTGCGCTCTAACGGCGGGGTTTCTTGGGCGACGTGGGCTAATTGCCATTTGGCAGGGAATTCGATACTGCCTTGATCGGGATGCAATTCGCTGCGCAGCATGGCAAATAAACTGGATTTGCCCGCGCCGTTGGAGCCGATTAAGCCGATCTTATCGCCCGGGTTGAGCGTGACATCGACCCCTTCAAATAGAGGTTTGGTGCCACGAGCGAGGGCGACTTGTTGGAAGCGTATCATTGTTCTGCGTTTTCTTATTTTTAAAAATAGGGGAGTATGCCATTTTTTATGCTATATCCCGCATTATTTATCTATGTGTTAAATATATACTATAGCTAGTATATTATTTGATGGTATTTTATTGAAGCGTGGCGAGTTGCTCGGCAGTCAGCAAGAACACCATATCGTCGCCAGCGCTGGTGGAGAGCCAGGTTAAATCGAGATCGGCAAAGGCTTGTTCGGCAAATGCACGTTCGTTGCCGATTTCTACCATCAGCAAGCCGCCCGGTTTTAAGCGTTGTGCCGCACCTGCGACGATTTGCCTGACCAGATCCATACCATCGTCGCCACCAGCCAGCGCGATTTGCGGTTCGTGTAGATATTCTGGCGGTAATTTTTCCATTGAAGCGCTGTTCACATATGGCGGGTTGGTGATGATCAGATCGTATTTTTTGTCACCAAGATTGGCGTACAAGTCAGATTGAATCAGCGAGATGCGGTTCTGTAACTCATAAGTGGCGACGTTTTGCTGAGCCACCGCCAGTGCGTCGGCAGAAATATCGATAGCATCAACATGCGCATTGTCAAAGGCGTCAGCCAGCATGATGGGCAAGCAGCCAGAGCCGGTGCAGAGTTCGAGAATGTCGGTCACCTGATCAGAGTCTTGCACCCAAGGCGAAAAACGCTCCGGGATCAGTTCGGCAATAAACGAGCGCGGTACGATGACGCGTTCATCGACATAAAAATTGTAAGTGCCGAGCCAAGCTTCGTTGGTGATGTAAGACGCAGGAATCCGTTCAACGCTACGCTTTTCAATCACCGCCAGCAGCGCTTCGATTTCGTTTGGTAACAGGCGGGCATCAAGAAATGGGTCGATTTTATCCAGTGGTAATTTCAGAGTGTGCAGCAGTAAATACGCGGCTTCATCTAGCGCGTTGGCGCTGCCGTGGCCGAAAAATAATTTGGCGGTATTGAAGCGGGTGACGGCATAGCGCAGTAAATCACGTAGGGTGGCAAAGGGGAGAGCGCTCATGTCAGTAAATTTTCTAAAGTGCGGCGGTAAATATTTTTAAGCGGTTCGATGAAGCGAACTTCGATGTGCTCATCAATTTTGTGAATGCTGGCGTTCGGTGGGCCAAACTCAATCACTTGCGGACAAATGGTCGCGATAAAGCGCCCGTCAGATGTGCCGCCAGTGGTGGAAAGCGCGGTGTGCAAGCCGGTTTCGGCGTGAATCGCTTTGGCTAATGCCGCGCTGAGTGTGCCTTGTGGCGTTAGGAATGGCTGGCCGCCAATTGTCCAGCGCAAATCGTATTGCAGTTGGTGTTTATCCAGAATCGCATGAACACGCTGTTGCAAACTTTCGGCAGTGCTGGCAGTGCAGAAGCGGAAATTGAAATCCACAACAGCTTCGCCGGGAATCACATTGGTGGCACCAGTGCCAGCGTGAATATTCGAGATTTGAAATGAAGTGGGTAAATAATACTCGTTGCCTTCGTCCCAGACTTCTGCGACCAGCTCTGCCAAAGCCGGTGCGGCGCTGTGAATTGGGTTGCTGGCTAATTGTGGATAGGCGATGTGACCCTGAATGCCTTTGATTTTTAATTTGCCCGACATGGTGCCACGGCGGCCATTTTTGATGGTGTCGCCCAGTTGATCGACCGAGGTTGGTTCACCCACAATACAAAAATCGAGTTGCTCGCCACGTGCTTTTAGGCGTTCGCATACCACCACCGTGCCATCGGTGGCGGGGCCTTCTTCATCGCTAGTGATAAGAAAACCAATTGAACCTTGATGCGCAGGGTGGGTGGCAATGAATTCTTCGGTGGCGACTACGAAGGCGGCAATCGAGGTTTTCATGTCGGATGCGCCGCGCCCGTACAGCTTGCCATCACGCTGGGTAGGCGCGAAGGGGGCGGATTGCCATTGATCAAGCGGGCCGGTTGGCACTACATCGGTGTGTCCAGCAAATACCACGAGGGGTTGTGCATCGCCTTTGCGCGCCCATAAATTGGTGACATCGCCAGAGACAATGGTTTCGCAAACGAAGCCCAAGGGTGTCAGCAGATCAATCAGGGTTTGTTGGCAGCCTTTGTCTTCGGGTGTGACAGAGTCGAGCGTAATCAGTTTTTCTGTTAGCGCGAGGGTTTTACTCATAGTGATTTGGTGCTGATAGAAAATAGTTGTTGATAGTGTTCTGGCTTGAAGCCGACTTGATAGCGTGCAGCGTCACCTGTGTTCATTTGCAGCACAGGGCGCTTGATGAGGGAAGGTGTGCTCAACATCAATTCAATCGCGCTGTCTTCGTCATTGGCGAGGGCTTTTTGCTCTTCGCTTAAAGTACGCCAAGTGGTGCCCTTGCGGTTGATCAAGAGATCTAGCGGAATCTGTTGCAACCAGCCTTTAACGATTTCACGTTGCAAGCCCTGTTTTTTAAAATCGTGAAATTGCACTGGAACTTGATATTGCTCTAGCCAGGTGCGGGCTTTTTTTACGGTATCGCAATTCGGAATGCCGTATAGCGTGGTTGGTGGCGTCGATGCATTTGCGTCGCTGGTTTGTTTCATTGGTGCTTAAACATTCAAGGTAAATTCGGTGAAAGAGGCTTCTTCTTTTTTCTCTGGCTCCGGCTCCAGTTCCGGTGGCGGTTCTGGTGCTTCATTGTTGAGCAGCCACAATAAGTTGTTGGCTGAATCGGCATTAGCCAAACCTTCATCCTGCGTGATCAAGCCGCTTTTGATGAGATGCATTAAGGCTTTTTCAAAAGTCTGCGAGCCGGGCGAGAGACTTTTTTCGATGGCTTCTTTGATTTGGAAAATATCGCCTTGCTCAATTAATTCCGATACATAGCGTGTATTGAGCATGATTTCTACGGCTGGGCAGCGCCCACCATTCACTGAGCGAATCAGGCGTTGCGAAATAATGGCACGAATCGACGATGCCAGATCGAGCAATAATGCATTGCGATTTTCAATCGGGAAAAAGCTGATGACGCGGTTCAAGGCTTGATAACTATTATTCGCATGCAGAGTTGCTAGTACCAGATGCCCAGATTGGGCATAAGCGACGGCGGCTTGCATGGTGGCTAGGTCACGTATTTCACCGATCAGAATGCAGTCCGGCGCTTGCCGCAAAGAATTGCGCAAAGCAGTTTGTAAATCAACCGAATCGGTGCCGATTTCACGCTGGTTAATAATCGATTTTTTGCTGCGAAACAGATACTCAATGGGATCTTCAATCGTTAGGATGTGTCCGGTTTTCAGTTCATTGCGGTGATCGAGCATGGAAGCAATGGTGGTCGATTTGCCCGAACCAGTGGCGCCCACCACCAAGATCAAGCCGCGTTTTTCCATGATCAGATTGGATAAAATTGGCGGCAGGTTTAAGGTGTCCATCGCCGGAATATTGCTTGGCACAAAACGGAATACCGCAGAAATCGAACCACGCTGGCGAAATGCAGACAAGCGGAAACGCCCAATACCGGGCGCGCCGATCCCGATATTGAGTTCATTTTCACGATCAAGCATCGTCATGTGCTCGCTAGATACCACTTCGCCAAGCATGGAAAGGATATTCGCGTTATCCATTTTCTGTTGATTGATGGGAATCAAATGCCCATTAATTTTTAAATGAATGGGCGAATTGATCGCAAAAAACATATCAGACGCTTGTTTTTCTTTCATTAACTGAAATAAGCGTTCCATTACCATGGTGTGATCCTTGTTGAAAGGTCTGATGCTTGATTATCGACTTGTTTTACGAATGTCTTGCTTATGTACTCCATGCACTCGATATTTTATTCACCACGCAGGAGTTCATTGATGCTGGTTTTTGATCGTGTTTGCGCATCGACGCGCTTCACGATCACTGCGCAGTACAAACTATACTTACCATCGGCAGAGGGCAAATTGCCGGATACCACGACTGAGCCGGCAGGCACTCGACCATAGCTGACTTCACCGGTGGCGCGGTCGTAAATTTTGGTGGATTGGCCGATATATACCCCCATTGAAATCACCGAATTTTCTTCGACGATCACGCCTTCGACGATTTCCGAGCGCGCGCCGATGAAGCAATTGTCTTCGATGATGGTGGGGTTGGCCTGCATGGGTTCCAGCACGCCACCAATGCCAACGCCGCCTGATAAATGCACATTTTTGCCGATCTGCGCGCAAGAGCCAACGGTTGCCCAAGTATCGACCATCGTGCCTTCATCAACGTAAGCACCGATATTCACGTAAGACGGCATTAGTACGACATTTTTGCCAATGAAGCTGCCACGCCGTGCGACGGCGGGCGGTACTACGCGAAAACCACCTTTGGCAAAATCATCAGCACTGTAGCCAGCAAATTTGGTCGGTACTTTGTCATAGAACTGCATGTGCTCGCCACTTGGCATGGCGATGTTGTCTTCCAGACGGAAAGATAAGAGCACGGCTTTTTTGATCCATTGATTGACTTGCCAGCTACCATCAATTTTTTGCGCAACACGCAGTGCGCCAGAATCCAATTGACTCAAAACGTGCGCTACGGCTTCGCGCAATTCGGCAGGCGCAGATTTGGGTGAATAACTGGTGCGGTTTTCCCAGGCTTGGTCGATGGTGTTTTGGAGGCTCATGCTTGGTCTCGAAAAGTAGAAATCAAATGGATTGGATGAAGGAACGGATGCGTTCGGCGGCTTCGACCATCGCCTGTCGCAGTTCGGCGGGCACGGCGGCTTCGGCAGCACGTACGGGAGCGCGGCCAGCGGCGGTTCCCCGTTGATCGTCGCCTGCGCTGCCCGCTCCGCAATCGCCGCCAGCGCCGTTTGCCAGTCGTCAGGCACCGGGCCGGCGATGCACGCGCGGTGGGCCGCGAGGATAGCCGCTTCGGGGGTCGGTGGGGGCGTGGCGACGGGTACGAGGTGGCCGGTGGCGTCGCGGTGGAGATACATGTCAGTGCCCTTTCTTGTGCTTTCTGTCGTTCGCTGTCTCACGTCCGAAGAACCGCCGCTGGCCGCGCGCCGTGTTCGGCGGCAAGCGCACGCGGGCGAACAAAAGCGCCGTCTCGCAGATCAGGCAGCGCGCGCGCAGATCCCCGCGGGCGCTCCCGGCGTGGAGCGGGCGGCCACAGGCGCAGCGGGTCATGTTCGCGCCCCTTTCAGCAAGTGCTCAATATCGGCGCTCCAGAAAAACCGATGCTGGTACACGACCGTCGCCACGCCTGCCATCGTGCCGCGCTGATACCAATCCAGCACGGTCGTGCTGGCGACGCGCAGTTGGTAGGCGATCTCCTTTGTCGTCATCCATCGCCCGCCCGCGTCGCGCCGCTGCTCGTCGGCATACGCGCGCCAGTCAGGGTCAGCGATCCACTTGGCCTCCCAGGCGGGCCACGTCTCGCGATTGGCGATAAACAGCATAATGGCGTCGTCGGTGATCAGGTACTCCGGCCGGATGCTCTTGCGCCCCCGCCGTGCGCTGGCACGGTTGCGCGTGGCGCGCAGCCATCCCCGATCGATCCAGCTCACGAGCGTTGGCTGGCTCACGCCGAGCAGCTGCGCCGCAGCGTTCGCGCTGCGCACCTGCGCCCCATCCTGGTTGCGCGCGGCTAGGATGTTTTGGCGGTCATAGATCGAGCCGATGGTGCGTTTGAGGCGCCGCGCGACCTGCGGGACCGAGAACCCCTGCGCCAGCAGCGCGTAGGCTTCGGCATCCTCGTCGTCCGTCCATGCGCGGTTGTAGGCGCGCTGCGTTCCGGGCAACAGCCCCTGCCGCTGCAGACGCGCGCGGCGCTGGCGCACGCTGTTGAGCGTGCGACCGAGCTTGGCGGCCTGCCGCGCAACCGTGCAGGTCGCGTGCGTCGCAATCAGTATCTGATCCTCGGCGCTCGTCCACATCTGGCGACTCATACTTCCTCCTTTGCCCCCAGCACCATCACCGCCAGCACCAGCGCCGCCGCCACGAGCCACAGCCCGCCGCGCAGCGCGCCGCTTGCCAGGTAGCCGCCGACGGCCGCCAGGGCCGCGAGCGCCGCCACGATGTATCTAGTCATGGTGTGCCCCGCTTTTTACACGTCTCAAAAGCGCCTGCAGACGTGCGACTGCCTGGCGTTTTCCCATGTTGACGCCCTTACGATATGCCTTCTCCTCGGCATTTAATGTGGCCGGCGGATGTACGATCTCGGCATTGATCTCGGAGATCAGGCTATTCGGATTTAGTGGTTGAATCCGGTTCATTCGGATAGTCCTCCAGGAGCTTGGCAAAGGTTGAAAGCGCAACACCGAAGTTTACGTTTTCTTCCCTGTTCGGATCATATTCCACGTTCTCATACAGATAGCCTAGAGGCTCAGTATCAACCGGAACCAGACGTGGCTGGTATGGCAGGCCGGTCTTCTTCCATCCATCACGGTAGATAGGTTTACGTTTCATATGCGAACCCTCCGAATACAAAACTTTGGCGCGAATCGCACCGAACGAGTATCCTCGCCCGTTTCGGTTCGCCACCTTAATCACGCCGTTCAATGCTTCGGTGTAGGCATTCGTCATGCCAGTGTCGAAGTAGTTGAAGATGGGTTCCTGCCAGTTATCTACGGCGGTGGTGATGTCTTTGAATTGTCCGGCCAAATCAACAGGAATGGCCTTCTTCCATTCGGTGTAGCGCGCCCACGCTGCCTGCTTGTCGGCTTCCTCATCCCAAATGTTGAAGAACTCTTCCTTCAGATCGTAGGCTTGCCCCAGTTCTGGGAAGTTCTTCGTCCAGGTATCCAGAATGAACAGGTCTTGGTCGTCCAAATCGCGCTTTCGATGGAGCAAGATAAAGCGGTCTTTCTTGAGCGTGCGCCGCTTCTTATCGGTCAAGCTCTCGCGCAAATCCTTACGCACCTTATCCAGCGCCTGGTTCGCCATTCTGACGATGTGGAATTTGTCCACCACCACCACCGCATTGGGCAGGGCAGCCGCTACCGCTTGCCGGTAGGGACGCCACATGTCCATCGTGACAATCTCGATCTTGTGCCCATCCTCAATCTTGGAGAGGTAAGCCTGTACCGTCTTTTGATCTCGGCTTTCCAGCAGATCAATCACCGTTCTGTACTCCACGTTGGTGAGTACACAGCGGGGCTTATTGAGCAGATGCAACTCATCTATGCCAAGCACAGCCGGTGTCGCGAACGTGTGTGTTTTGGCGAGCTGGGCGGTATGGGCCTTGAAGATGTCCCGAACGGTCTTCTCGTCCAGCCCGCACTGGCGAGCCACTTCAGCGAAGGTTATCCGCAAGCTTTCAGATTGGACGAAGCGCAGCAGGCGCTTACTCATGCGATGCTCTTCGTCCATGTCGGGCAGTTGCTCAATGGCAATGCGACCGCACGAATGACACTTAAAGCGCCGCCTGCCTACCAGTATCCCGACTCGCTTGGCGTGGATGGGCAAATCCATAAACCGCTGCTCACGAACGCCGTAGGGACGCAGATCGCCGACCGTCCCGCACAAAGTGCAGGAGGTCGGCGGGTTGAGCAGGTGGGCGCTGATGCGGTAATCGTGGTCGTTCTCTTCGACCAGATCAATCACCCAGTGCGGCCAGTTCAGGAGGTTGCTCATGTTTACTTGCAGTTTGGGCAAGCATCTTGCTTGCCGATTACCCATCCGCCCTGTTTGATTACCTTCTCCGCCGCTGCCTTCTTGGTTTGTGCTGTCCAGAAATTGCCAAAACAGCCGCGCCGCCCTATGTCACACACAATAAAGTATTCGCCACTGGTCTTCGCTACCATCAATCGCCTCCTGCTCGGCTCGCTGCCTTTCGGTACTCTCGTCCGACACGCTCCATTTGTTTTCGCAGGCGTTCCCATTCGCGCATGTCGCCCCGATCATAGGCGGCACCCATCAAACGATTCAGCCGGTCGATCTCCGCTTCCAGTTCGGTCAAACTCATCACATTTCTCCAGTGTGTCGAATATATATGCCACATCACGAGGGTCACCACCGCCCTCGCGCCAGCGATCAATATCGTCACGGAGTTCTTCAAGCAGCTTATTGCGTGCTTCAGCGCGGAGCGCACGCGCTTTCCAGTTGATACGTTTGGTAGGGTTTGTCATGGTTCGTCAAGCAATCCATCTGCTGTCGCCTTCGCTCGGCACACTGGACAAAGGTGCCGCCCATGTGCTTCTGCTAGCTGAAAATCCGCCCCCTGTCTCCGGAGGAGACTCGTTCGTGCCAAAAGCATGCTATCAATACACGTCCACCCGTCTTCAAGGTTCTGGCAAACGTTCTCGTCGCTCATTTCGTTACCCACATGCGTGTTTTGAAGATGTCACCATCGCCGAACACGACCATCTGTCCATCAACAAAGCCGACGCGCTTCTCGTAGCCCTTAGCGATTTCGGCAGCCTGTTGAAGGTAGCGATCAGCATCAGGTTTGCGCTTGAACGTATCCATAACCTGTGTCTCTTCGCCATAGTGCTGAACTTTTACCTGATACATGACCGTTCCCTTCAACCACTAAATCCGAAGTATCAACTACCTGTATGATACCACGAATGTAAGTGGTTGTCAACCACATATTCCGATGTTAAAGAACTATGTACCTACGAACTCAGCAACCAACTAATCCGAATAGCCGGAGATCAATGCCTCTAGCTCAGCAACGATATCGAGCATCTGTCAATCCTTTCTGATTGGCGCGCCGGCATTCCAAGCCGCCAGCGCGTCGAGTTCGCGCAGGCGCAGGCGCCAATATTGGCGCTTGACCGCCGACAAAAACAGGCTAATCGCCGTGTATGCGGCGCCTGACTCTCGAACGGCCTGCGCCTGGTCGCTCGCCCAGCGTCGGGCGTCGAGCAGCTGCGCCGGGTCATCGGGGTTGACTGGAAGCGGGCTGTCATCCGCAACCCACGCGAATGTTGCAATCAGTTCTCGGTCTTGCGCTTCCGTAGCCGTTGCTCTCATCGAAGCACCTCCGCCGCGCGGTCGCGCAGCTCGCGCTCTTTCGCCGCAGCCGCCGGCCACTCGCGCTGCGCCATCGCCCGCACGTCGGGGTCGACGGACTGAAACCACTGCGCCAGCTGACGTAGCCGCGTCTGCGATGCGTCAATCTCTAGCTGGAGCCGGCGCAGCGCCTCGGCCCGCGCGTCGTCGGTTTCACTCATATCGCCTCCAGTATCAATTCACAGCGCGGGCATCCTCGCGCATAGCCCGCGCGCTCGATTACGATCCGGTCGATACAGTTGTCATCAAAGCCGAGCGCCAGCGCGAGGGCGTCCAGCGCGCTCTTGATTCGGTTGTCAATGTCCTGGTTGCGCTTGTCGCCGAACGTCAGGCGCATCGTGAGCGCCATGCGCGGGGCGGGGCGAAAGCCCGCGCGCGTCGCTGCTGCGCGTGCGGTGTAGCCCGCCAGCTCGCGAAACGTGTTCGCCGCGTCGGTCAGCCGCTTGCCGCCGTTGGCGTTCGCCGCGTACATGTGGTTGACCGTCGGCGGGAGGATGTCGAGTGTTACGGTTAGCATTACACGTCTCCCCACAGCGGCCCGTAGCCCAGCCGCTCGACGCACACCGGATTCAACCAAAGCACCTCCGTGCGCGTGTTGCCCTTCTCGGCCTGAGCTCGCCGCTCGCGCGTGCTCCAATGCGCGAGCCGGTCATCGTAGAGCGCGCAGTGGTAGCCGGAGAGCACGACGGGGCCGGGGTGCGCGTCGAGCGCGTCGAGCAGCGTCAGGTGGTCGGCGTCGGTCATCTCGTGGGCGTAAAGCCTTTGCCCCCTACGCGTCGAAAATACGTAAGGCGGATCGAGATACAGGAGCACGTCAGGAGTCGCGTATCGCTGCAAGAGCTTGTCGGCGGGCTGTTGCTCAATATCCGCTGTGCGCAATCGTGCCATTGTTTCAAGGATGCGCGTTGGTATGCGAGTCCAGTATTCGGGATAGTATCGACCGGCGCCCGATACACCGGGTATCTTCGTCCCTGTCGTGATCCATCCACCCTGCTTATGCCCCTGCCAGGCATTGACAAGCCACCGCCGCGCGCGCTCGATCGGGTCGTCGCACGGCTGATAACTCAGCTCGTATTCCTCCCGTGCCCACGGCGTCATCTCGATCAGCGCCGCCAGCCGCTCGCCGTCGTCGCGGATAACGCGAAAGAGATTCACCACGTCGCCGGACAGGTCGTTGATCACCTCGTGGCGGGCCGGCGCCTTGTTGAAAAACACCGCGCCAGAGCCGAAGAACGGTTCAACGTAGTGCATGTGCGCGGGGAAGTGTCCGATAATCCAGTCTGCACAATTCCACTTTGCGCCCGGATACTTCAAGATTGGCTTGATTGTCGGTTGCATCGTCATCTCCCCACAGCGGCCAGCTCTAGCCGCAACTGCACCACATCCCGCCCGCGCTCCTGCCGCTCCAGCCACGCCGCCAGGCTCGCGCCGCTCGAAAACTCGGCCGGCGCGCCGTTGCCGCGCAGCTCCCAGCGGTCATCGCCGAGCGGCAGCAGCGTCCAGCCGAAGACGGCGCAGCGAGCGGCGAGGGCGCTCACGGCTCCACCGCATACGCCGCGCGCTTGTGCGCCGGCAGCGCCGCGTTCGCCGCGACCCACGCCTGCGCGCGGGCCTTGCGAGCCGCCCAGTCGATCGGCGTACCGTCGCAGCGCACCGCGCCGCTGTGTGACGCCCCGCAGCGCGGGCAAACGGGCGGCTGGCTCATACCATCCCCAAGAACAGCATCTCCGGTCGCACCACCGGCTCGCCGCGCCCGCACGCCGGCCGCACGTCGCAGCCCGCGACCGCCACCGGATCGGCGCCGTCGGGGATGAGCACCAGCGTGGCCGCGCAGCCGTAGCGTTCGGCGAATGCCGCGCGGGCCGCCGCGATCTTGTCGGCGAGCGGGCGCTTGCTGACGTCATACCATCCGAGATACATGGCTAGGTCTCCCATCCGCATACGGTTGCTTCTCCAAACCGCGCGACCAGCGCCGCGCGCACGTCGTCAGTTGAGCGGGCCACAATCACCAGGCCGCCGCGCCGCTCAATAAATTCTTTCAGATCGGAA
>OFSE01000136.1_pt1 | contig 25174 bp, 20 predicted proteins | sample 1543261 | NCBI WGS metagenome assembly OFSE01 (sample SAMN07774225, study PRJEB24372) | wastewater metagenome | isolation source: Exp Tend VB 50WW | collected 2016-02 | reverse complement strand
CGCGCTGGCTTGCTGCCAACCGTAACATTTTCTGGCAGTGATTCAAAAACGACGGTGGATGCGCAACCGGCAGTTGGCCCTGGCGGCACTTTTTCGTCGACCACAAATGCCTACACTTTACAATTGGTTCAACCTATTTTCCGTTGGGGCAACTGGGAACAATTTGAACAAGGAAAATTATCGGTGGTTGCCACTGACGCGCAGTTCGCGCAAGCACAACAAGATTTGATTGTGCGAGTAAGTCAGGCCTATTTTGATGTATTACTGGCAGAAGTTACCTTATCTTCCTTGCAAACACAAAAAACCGCGATTGCCGAACAACTGGCGTCGGCAAAGCGTAACTTTGAGGTCGGCACAGCGACCATTACCGACACCCATGAAGCGCAAGCGCGATTTGATTTAGTGACCGCGCAGGAATTTGCCGGACAAGGGGATCTTGATGTAAAGCGAGCAGCTTTGCAGCAAATTATTGGCCGTACTCCAGGAGAGTTGGCACCATTGCGTGAGGGCGTGCAAGTGCAGCCGCCGCAACCAGCGGTATTAAATGATTGGGTGACATCAGCGGAAAAGCAAAATTTTGGTGTTGTGGCTTCGCAGGTTTCTTTGGAGATCGCCAAACGTGAAATTTCACGCACGCGTGCTGGGCATTATCCAACCGCTGATTTCTTTGTATCGAAAGGGCGAACTTTAACCGGTGGTCAAACCAATGGTCAGATTTCAACCGGTTCTGGTGTGGTGAAGCCTACTACGTATGGTGTGCAGTGGAGTATTCCAATTTTTAACGGTTTTGCCGTCACTAGTCGTGTACGCGAAACCATTGCATTGGAAGATAAAGCCAGAAATGATCTGGAAGCCACGCGCCGCAGTGCGGCACAGGGCGCTCGTCAGGCGTATATCGGCGTGATTAGCGGTCTTGAGCAAATTAAAGCTTATGAAGCTGCGGAGATATCCAGCAAATCTGCTTTAGACTCGAATAAATTAGGCTATCAAGTTGGTGTACGGATCAATATCGATGTGCTGAACGCACAACAACAATTGGCGACCACTTATCAAAATCTGGCGAAGGCACGCTTTGATACTATCTTGTCGGGTCTGCGCTTAAAATCGGCTGCGGGTATTTTGAAAGAAGAAGATTTAGCGCAAATCAATGGTTTGCTGAAACACTAATGCAGTTCAGTGCAGCATGATCGCTAGATTTTTTGATGGTGAAACGCCACAGAAAAACTGACCCTAAAACGCACGGTAAAAATGCCGTGCGTTTTTTATTTTTCATTTTGGAGAAAATCGATTAGTTGATGTAATCCTGCAGTCAATGCGGCCACCGCACTATGCATATCCCAGTCGTCGTTGCCAATTTCGACTAGATTAGAGATAGAGCGAATTTGCAGAAACCGTTGCTTTTCCTGCAGGCAGGTATAGAAAAAAGCAGCACCTTCCATGTTTTCTATTTCCAGTTCGGTGCTATCAATAAAAGGTGTCATCGCCGCATTGACTGAGGCACCACGTACTTTTTGAAATGGCAATGCACTTGGTAAATCGGGGCAGTGTAAGGTGTGACGACGGGTAAACGTCATCTCAATTGGAAGGTGCGCCATGTGCACAAAACCAGACGAAGTAAAAAAACCGAAATCTGCCTCCACTTCACTTTCGACCAAGACAACCTGGTTGATGTGCAAATGTGAAGCCGGGTACATGCCCGCAATCCCAGCCAAAATCAAGATATCAGCCTGCTGCTGAATTGCTTTCATCGTACTAAAGGTTGTCGCGGTGAGACCAACGCCTGAAATAAGCGATGTGACATCCGCCCGCTGAAATTGACTGGCTTCGGTTTCCGTGGGAAAGAGAACGATGATTTTCATTTGAGTGTGACAGATGTTATTTGAATGTTGAAATCTTTATCTCGCCGCAAAATAAATGTCGTTGTTCCGCATTCGTAATTATCGGAGGAGTAAAAAATTACGAGAAAATAGATTGACCTCGTACTTTGACCAGATTTGGCAACGCAGTCAACCAAGCATGAAACCATAACGTTAATGTTCTTGTATTTTTAGATCATGATCGATATCACAAAACGGTCGCTGTTATTCACGTCAACCCTAAGGTCACTATGTCTATAAAAAATGTATTGTGCAATAAAGCACCAATTATCCCGACTTTGGGATTATTAATTTTTGGATTTTCGATCAATTTTGCGTCATCCTCTACAGCCGAAGCACATGAATACACCGCCTTGATGCGCGCGAAAAAATACGCTGAGGTTGAGCGTGCGGTGACGTTGAAATTGCAGGCAGAGCCAAATAACGCAGATGCGCTGATTGCAAAATCTAGCTTGATCCTAATTGAAGGTAAGGATGGTCAATTTGATGCAGCGCAATCGTTGACGGAGAAATGCATCGCCGCGCACCCCGAGCGGTCAGAGTGCCATGAAGCCTTTGGTAATGTGGTTGGTAGCAAAATCGTGAATAACGGTATCTTGTCGGCGTTGGGATCGGCTGGAAAAGTACGCGACGCTTTTATAAAAGCGATTGAATTAGATCCTAAGAATTTTAATGCACGCAATTCCTTATTGCAGTATTACCTGCAGGCGCCTAGCTTTGCTGGTGGCAGTGTTAGTAAAGCGCAAAATTTAGTGGTGGAAACCATGAAAATTAGCCCGGCGGCAGGGAGCTTATTGCAAGCAACGATAGAACTCAAAGAGGAGAAATATGCGCGTGCCGAGGCTACTGCGTTGGCAGTGAGTGTTGATGGCATGGAGACTTTGATTGACATGCAGCGTGGCGTACTAACAAATTTAGGGCACACCTATCTCAAGGATAAAAAGTATGTGGAAGCCGAGCGTCTGTTTAAAGAAGTGAGCCAGCGCTATCCTGACAATGGCGCGGGTAATTATGGCATGGGTAGATTATTGCAGGAGCAAGCGAAGTACAAGGATGCCATTGGATTCTTTGAAAAAGCTAATCTGGTCGATAGTACGGCATACGGTTATTACCGTATTGCGCAATGCTTACAGAGCTTAAAAGAAAACGCAAAAGCGATTTTGGCTTTTGAAAAAGCGTTGATGATTAAGCCTGGATTGGCAAAGAAACCGCGTGCAGATGTAGAAGATCAGATCAAATCTTTAAAGGGTGCATAGTGGTTGCGTCGGTCTCGTTGAGTTGATTAAGCTGACTAAGCTGATCAAGCTGATCAATAAAAAAGCCGCACAGCTGTATCAGCGTGCGGCTTTGAATGTTAAACCTAGAAACGGCAGTTGATTGCTAAAATTGACTAATAAGGTCTTCTTTTGAATCATCCATGTCATATTCTAAACGTTCGCCATTTTTGGTGACGGCGCTACCAGCGTGATTGCCCATTTTTGCGGCTCTCTGCCGTTGTTGCCCCTGCTAGCAGAATGCAGTCGTCGTCGTGCCTAGCCAGGAAGCCGCAAAAACGCATACTTACGCTCGTCCAACCGCCGTTTCTAGGTTAAAAGACGGATTGAAAATCAGCCGCAAGCCCCGACGTAACCGCAAGAAATGCAACGGCTGCAGCCATCGATTTTTTGCAAGGCATAGGCACCGCAATCCGGACATTTTTTGCCGGTGGCATCTTGCATGATAGGCTTGTTGTCTGGCTCGTAAGCCAGATCATCCATGCCATAATCAACGTGCTTATGTTTGAATCGTTCAGCCAACACAGGTAAAGGAATTTGATTGCCAGCAGCATCCAAGAAGCCACGTTTCATCAAGATGCGCTGTAAAGAGTAACCAATGGCAGCCACCTCAGAATCATGAAACAAGGGTGCTTGCGTGCCATCAACTTTGGTGAGCATGCCACAACGCACAGCGCCTTTATCCCAAACCACTTCGCGCATGTCGGCCAGTGCTTTGGCGATGGAGCCGCCCGAGCGCGCCGCCATCGACAGTAAACGCATACTGGCGGAAATCCATTGTTGGCCATCATTTTTTTGGCCGGCTGGCATAAAGAATTCAAATGGACGTTCTACCGTCACCAGTTCGCCATTGACCATCCCTTGAATATGAATGAAGCTCACCGTCAGATAGACCGTTTTTTTACCTTCATACGTGGTGTATTGAATTTTTGATGTGACTGATTCTAGATCGCCAAACGGACGACCGTCGAACTGTTTGCGCAGCAAATCATCGTTGGCGGGTGTTGGTGTGGCGCTAGTGGCGCTTGCAGTAGTGGTCGTGTCATTGGTGGTGGATAATACGCTACCCAAAATATTATTGGGGCGATAGGTTGCTAAACCTTTTAAACCTGCTTTCCACGCTTCCATGTAGAGATTTTGGAAGTCGGCGTAAGGGTAATCGGCAGGCACATTCACCGTTTTTGAAATCGAGGAATCAACGTAAGGCTGTACCACTTTCAGCATTTGCATGTGATCATTGGCCGACATGTTTAAGGCGGTAACGAATTGTGGTGGTAAGCGACTTTCGTCAGAGACATCATTGCCTAGATGACGATATAAGCGCCAAGCATGATCGGCGACTTCGTAGATTTTATTTTCGCCGTCGCTCATGCGTTTTTTACGGTTATAAACCCAGGAGAACGCTGGTTCAATACCATTCGATGCGTTGTCAGCGAAGGCCAAAGTAATCGTACCGGTGGGGGCGATAGACAGCAGATGCGAATTGCGCAAACCGTGTTTGTTAATCAGCGTGCGTAAATTTTTTGGTAAGCGTTGCGCAAAGCTGCCGGCTAAATATTTTTTACTGTTAAATAAAGGGAACGCACCTTTTTCTTGTGCTAGAGCGACTGAAGCGGCATAAGCCGCATCGCGCATGACTTCACTAATCTGGCGCGCTAATTCGCGTCCTTCGACCGTGTCGTAACGCAAGCCGAGCATGATTAAGGTACTGCCAAGTCCCAGATAACCAAGGCCAATGCGGCGTTTTGCCATCGCTTCCGCTTTTTGTTGCGGCAGTGGCCAGGAGGTTGCTTCGAGCACGTTATCGAGCATACGAATCGCGACCGTAACAACCTCGGCAAAGGCGTCGTAGTCAAACGAAGCGTCACTACCAAACGCGCCGCGCACAAAACGGGTCAGGTTGATCGAACCCAAGCAGCAGCAGCCGTAATCGGGCAGCGGTTGTTCTGCACATGGGTTAGTGGCTTCGATTTTTTCGCAGTAGTACAAATTGTTTTCTGCATTCATGCGCGATAAAAACAAAATACCAGGTTCTGCGTGATCATAGGTAGAACGCATGACGGCATCCCACAAATCACGTGCTTGTATGGTTTCATACACCCAAAGACCATCAGCACGTTGAAATGCGCCAGCATTTTTTTTACTTTCGCTAGGCTCAGCGGCATGTACTAACTGGTAGGTACTATTCTCGGCCACTGCTTGCATGAATTCATCGGTCACACCGATTGAAATATTGAAATTGGTGAGATCTCCTTTATCTTTGGAATGAATAAAATCCCAGATATCAGGGTGATCGCCACGTAAGACACCCATTTGCGCACCACGGCGCGCACCTGCTGACTCCACTGTGGAGCAAGAAGCGTTAAATACGTGCATGAATGATACCGGGCCAGAGGCGCGCGAACGGGTGCCGCGTACCAAGGCATCTTTGGGGCGAATAGTGGAAAAATCATAACCAACGCCACCGCCGCGACGCATGGTTTCTGCCGCGTCGCCTAAGGCAGTATAGATGCCTGGCTTGCCATTTTCAGCGCTGGATACCGAGTCACCGACTGGTTGCACGAAACAGTTAATCAAGGTGGCGTGTAGATCCATGCCAGCGGCAGAATTGATGCGGCCTGCGGGTACGAAACCATTTTGTTGCGCCCATAAAAACTGGGCTTGATATTGCGCCTGCTCGGCTGGCGCTTCGACTGCTGCCAACGCTTTGGCGACCCGTGTCTGCACGTCGAGGATGCTGCTTTCCTCGTTTTTGGCATATTTTTCTAATAGTACGTCGAGAGAGATATCTTGCGGAGCCATGCTGGCTTCGGCATTGATTTTTGATAATTTTTTGCTTGCGTTCATTAAATAAGAATCCGGTAAAGTCACAGCGAAACGCTGAACACTGATTATAAACCCATGCATCGTTGAACGGCGGGGTAGGTTTGGGCATCGCTAAAAGAAAATAAATATGGGCAACGCAAGGTCTTGATTTACCTTACATTGCCCTAGATTTGCCCTAAAAATTTTATGGCAGGACTTACGCAAAACAGAGGTTGGCGTTGTTGCCTCGCTTTGCCATGCTATATGTGCTGTCTGCGGCTTTGCGCCTAGCCAACGCAATTTTGCGTAAATTCTATATGGAAATAATATTGCGAAATACCAATTATTATTGTCAATGCATCAAATAAGCCCCAATTTGTTTACAGATTGTCTTTTAAGAATTTCCATCTGGCTTTTTGCATCGACCAGGTGATCCAGTCACCTCCTACACTATGCGTTTGCCCGGGGTAAATCTGTAGGCTGTAATCCTTGCCTGCCTTGATTAGTTCATCGATCAAGATGACGGTATTTTGTGGATGTACGTTGTCATCCACCGTACCATGCATGATCAAAATTGGGCCGTTCAGATTTTTTGCTGCTTTTAAGACGCTGCCCTGGTCATAGCCCGCCGCATTATCTTTGGATGAACCCATGTAACGTTCGGTATAAATGCTGTCATAGAGGCGAAAATCGGTGACCGGCGCACCGACGAAACCTATTTTCCATGCTTTACTATGAGTCATCGCATACGATGTCATGTAGCCACCATAACTCCAGCCGCTGAGTGAGATACGACTCATATCTGCCCAGCCTTGTTGTGCCAACCAATTGATGCCATCAAGTTGATCTTGCAATTCAAGCTGGCCAATTTTTTTATAGAAAGGCCATGCGCTGACCACGCCTTTATTGCTGGCGCTGCGATTATCCAGAATCCAGACCACGTAGCCTTGTTGCGCCAAAAAGTGGTACCACAGATTGCTATTCCAGCGGTCGGTGACCAATGGTGCCATCGGCCCACCATAAATTTGCTGATAGACCGGATATTTTTTCTTGGCATCAAAATCGGGCGGCAAATACAGCAGACTTTCCATTGCAAAGCCGTCACGGGTTTTGATTTGTTGTTGTTTGACTGTCGCCAATTGTAGATCGCGCATCGCCGTGGGTAGTCCGTGATCATCGATCAATTGTAGTTGTTTGCCATCAGCATCGAATAACGCCTGCTTGGGCGTTTGTGTAATGCTGCTCCAACTATCCAGGTAGTAGGTGTAAGTCTTGTTCCAGCGTGCATTATGTGAACCTTTTTCTTGGCTCAGACGCTGCAAATTGCTGCCATCCAGATTGACGCGATAGATATCATTACCAATCAAATTATGTTTGGTGGCACTAAACAGCACGCGCTGATGCAATTCATCAACGCCTTGCACCGCACGAATATCCCAATCACCTTGAGTGATGGCTTTTTGTAAAATATAGTCGCTGCCATACAAATACAGATGGCGATGGCCGCTGCGATCCGATTGCCAGAGAAAGCTACCGTCTTTTAAAAATTCGGGCAAAGGCAGTCGCCCAGTCCAAGTTGGACTGGTTTCGTGGATTGCCAATTTACTGTTACCATTGCTGTCATATACGCGCAGATCCAACCAAGTTTGAATACGATTTTGCCATGTAGCTAGCAATTGGCCATCTGGCTTCCAGCCGACCTGCACAATCAAAGTTTCCTGCTCGGGATACGGATTTTGTTGCCAATTTAATTTTCCCTGTAAATCGACAACGCCTAACTTTGCAATTGGATTAGGGTCGCCCACTTTGGGGTAGCGAATTGCTTCGGTTTTGATGGGTTGTATGTGATCACCGCTCAGGGTGTAAACAGGTACTTTGCTTTCGTCCAGACTGAGGAAGGCAATACGTTGTGAATCAGGCGACCACCAAAACGCGCGATATGAACCACGTCCATACACTTCTTCTTGATACACCCAATCAAGGCGACCATTAAACACGGTTTCACTACCGCCAGTGGTCAATTTTTTTTCGGCGCCGGTTGCGATCTCACTTAAATATAGATCATTTGCTTTCAGATAGGCGACGTATTCGGTGTCGGGTGACAATACCGCCTCATCTTCTGCGACCTCCGGTGTATGGGTGATGGCACGCGCTTTTCCCGCCTGCAGGTCTAATAGCCAAATATCATTTTTGTAGGTGAAAATCAGGCGCTTGGTGTCTGGCTTGAGTTGCTTGCTTAATGTCTCGGCCAAGCCCGCTACGCTTTTTTCTTCTATGCCAGCGGTCTTGAGCCAATTCAATACGTCGCCATTCGCTTCCAGTGGTATTTTTTGCCAAGTTTGTGGGTCAACCACCAACCGTTTAACGACGCCGTTTTTGCTTTGGGTTTCGATCAGGCGATTTTGCTCGTCCCATGCCAGACGTGTTAAAGGCGTCGGGTCAAATTTTAATTTTTCGGTGGGGTGATACAGCATTTCCAAGCTTAGTTTGCCGTCATTTGCAACTGCTTGCGTGTGCAGTGCTACACCAGACAATAAAGCACTGGCAGACCAACAGGCATGCCATAGACCTCGTTTTGCCATGTCTTTCATTTTTTGTTTCCCCACTAAAAATTTTAAATATAATGTTCTAGCACCTGCATGGTGCGCACAGTCGCGCCTTGGTGTTGCTGGAAAAAAGCCAGTGCATTTCTGCCCATGTTAAGACGAAACTGTGGTTTCACTAGCAGATTGTGCGCAAGCACCATGACTTGTTCTGCATCGCTGGCGCGTAGCGCGGCTTCAGCCAGAATGGCTTGATTGGTGATTTCTGAAAAATTGAAAGTGTGTGGTCCGATCAATACCGGTTTACCCATGGCGCAGGCTTCAATCAAGTTGTGGCCGCCCAATGGCATCAGACTGCCGCCGATGAAAGCCAGATCACAGGCGGCGTAATACATATACATCTCACCCATGCTATCGCCCAGCACAACCTGGGTTTGCGGCGGCAACGTCACAGCGCTGGTGCCGGGCTGGAGCGTCGAACGACGCACAAAATGAAGACCGCGTGCGGTAAGTAGGGCGGCAACTTCGTCAAAGCGTTGCGGGTGGCGCGGTGTGATGATCAATAATGCGTGTGGCTGCTGTAATTTGATAAAAGCGTCTAGCAGTAATTCTTCCTCACCAGTGCGCGTGCTGGCACAAATAAAAATTGGGCGTTTGCCAATAACTTCACGTAAGTGTGCGCCGCGCTGCGCCATCTCAGCGGGTGGGGCTACATCAAATTTCATATTGCCAGTGATACTGATATTTTTTGCGCCTAATTTTTTAAGGCGAATTGCATCTGGTTCTGACTGCGCGGCAACTGCTGCAACCGCTGCTGCCGCTGGTAAAAATAACGAGGGAATCTTCATCGCTTTCGTGAGTGATTTTTCGGAAAGTCGCGCATTGACCAACACCACCGGGATGTTAGACATCTCACACTCAGCTACCAGATTAGGCCACACTTCGGTCTCGATCAAAATACAAATCTGTGGTGCATAACGCTGTAAAAATCGCCTGATAAAGCGCTTGATATCGTAGGGAATGAATCTTTGCGTCAAGCGAGGTCGTACATCGGCAAATAAAATTTCACCAGTAGAACGACCGATTGGCGTCATGTGAGTCAATAAAAGATGGTGCTGCGGATAGCGCGCCAGCAAAGCGCGGATTAATGGTTCGGCGGCGCGCGTTTCTCCTGCTGATACAGCATGAACCCAAATGGTTTTGGTTAGAGGTTCAGGCGCTTCTCCGGTTATTTTTTCATAGATACCAAATCGTTCTGCAATGTGTTGGCGGTAACCAGGTTCAGCGCGCCCTCGTATCCATAGGCGTAATAGCACAAAGGGTAAAGCTAACCACCAGAATAATGAATACAAGGCACGCACCATATTGCTTGAGCTCAGGTCGGCAGGTGGGCGAACCACTGTGCATGAATCAAAATAAATTCACCTCTTGGCCGGGCAGAATTGATAGTAATTCTGTTAATTCGTCGAGCATAAAAAAACGAAGAAGTTGGCGGCATGTCGGGAGATGAGTTGGCAGAAAGAAATTCGACTATACCTGAAATTCGGTTTAAATTGATATACCCGATTGCCCAGCAATAATCTCCAAATCATTTTTTTGTTGATCTTCATCACTGTCTGTGAGCACGATCTTTTGCTGATGGACGTGCTGCGCAAATTGCTTTTGCAATAAGCGCAATTTCGGGTGAATGTAATTAATGCAGAAAGGGCGCTGCGGATTCTGAAAATAATAATTTCGATAGGCTTCGATGTTTTCACGAAACGCCATGAAGCTACATACTTCGGTGATGATAGCTTGCTCAAATTCAGCTTGCAGCGAAGCGATGCTCGCTTTTGCCAGCTCTGCCTGTGGTGCGGAAGTCGCATAAATAGCCGAGCGGTACTTGCTGCGCATACTATGTTGCGCAGTGCTGCTATGGGTGTAGAGATGCACTTTAATCAGGGTTGCTAAGTCGATCATCTGCATGTCGTATTCGACTAAAACACCTTCAGAAAAAAAATCCGCTTGATCGGCTGCGGCAAGCCATCCTTGTCGTACCCGCGTGACGCCAATCAACGATTGAAACACTGCTTCGGTACACCAATGACAACTCCCGCCCAATCCTATGGTGTCATGGGTTTGCGTTGAGAGAGAATTGTTGTGCGTCATAGAGCATCATTTTAAGGCTAATTGCCAATAAGCGACGTCAATCCACCGATCAAACTTATAGCCTACTTCTTTGAAATGCGCCACCTTTTCAAAGCCCAATTTTTCATGCAAGGCAACACTCGCCGGATTCGGCTGAGCAATGCCGCCGATGACGGTATGGACATTCCTCTGCCGTAAATCGTCAAGCAAGACCTGATATAGCTGCTTGCCAAGTCCTTGTCCAACATACTGATGAGCGATGTACACCGAAGTTTCAACTGAAAATCGATAAGCACTACGTGTACGCCAAGGTGTCGCATAAGCGTAACCGACAATCTGGTCATTTTTTTCGGCAACATACCAAGCCAATTTGGCATTCACCTCGCTGATGCGTTCGGTCATTGTTTCCTCACTGACTTCTTCTTGCTCGAAACTGATGCACGTCGTTTTGATGTAGTGATTGTAGATAGCAACAATGCTGGTGGCATCGCTGGCGGAGGCAATGCGGATTGACGTGTTCATTTAAATTAGCAATATTAAGTGAATCATTTTTGTAGAAATTTTTTTGATACTTATTTGCGTACAAAATTTTTATTCAACATTTTCCAAATTGCGCTAGGTTGTGCGTAACGCATTGCTTGTAGTGTGCGTCGTTTGCGCCAGATTTTAGGTAGACCTTTGAGCGCATCTAATTTGGCGCGCCAGATGACTTTCGTGCGACCACGTAGCGAAAAATAGAGCAAGCTAAACAGATTCAGTGCGATGTGCAAGGGTAGCAGGCACCAGAATAAATAACCCGGCATATCTTTGACAAAAGTCCAGACCACATTGCGATGACCATAATAAATTGAAAAATCACTGGCACGGCCAGTCAGCGCCGAGCCGACATGGTAGACAATTGAATCCGGCACATAGCGTATTTGATGGCCGAGCAAACGGTAGCGAAAACCCAGATCGACATCTTCCACATAACAAAAATAATCTTCGTCAAAACCACCTAACATTTCAAAAACATCGCGCCGATATAAAGCCGCCGCTGCGCAACTGGAGAAAATTTCTTTGGCTTGTAATGTTTCGGGTGTTATCGCCTTGCCCTGCGCTTCACGCCAGACCAGACCGGATAAATGATAAGCATCGCCAATGCCATCCAGCAGCGTCGTACTATTGGCGTCGATCAAACGGCTACCAAACATGGCACAAGCGGGATACTGTCCAATCGCCGCCACCAAGGTTTGCAACCAATCCGGTGCGGCGAAGGCATCGGGGTTGAGTAAGGCGATCCAATCGCATTCGGGTGCTGCGCGTTGCACGGCCAGATTGTTGCCCGCTGCGAAACCGAGATTGCTGCCCGCATCGATCACCCGCACTTGCGGAAATTGCAGCGCCACTTTTTGAGCTGAGCCGTCGGTGCTGGCGTTATCGAGTACGATAATTTCGTGGGGCGGCAAAGTCTGGCGATGGAGATCAGCCAGACAACGCTGTAAAAAATCGCCACCATTCCAGTTGACGATGATGACGCACACTTTGACTGATCTCATATTGATGGCTCGTTGCTTGCTTATAAGTTTGGTCGCAGTTGATGTAGTGCTTGCCGTACTTCTTCTACCGATGGTGGACTATCATCATCCCCCAAATTAATAATCTGGTTCGACCAGTTACCTTCAGTTTTCCAACGTGGTGACGCGCAATAAATTTCGATGGTGGGGCGGCAGTAGGCGGCGGCGATATGCGTTAAGCCGGTATCTACGCCAATCACCAAACTAGCTTGCTCGGCTAGAAAAATCGCTTCTTGCATTTGGAGTTTGGGTAGCACTTGCGCATTTTCCATTTGGCTTGCCATTTGCTCTGCTTCGGTCTTTTCTTGTGCGTTACCCCAAGGAAGCAATATCGGCAGACCAAATTTTTTTAACTCAGCGGCGATGCTGATCCAATGTTGTTGTGGCCATTTTTTTTGCTGACCCGCGCTACCATGAAAAAACACCGCATAAGCATGATTGGGTAGCCAGTCTGGTTTGGCGTTGGCTAACACAGGTAGTTGCAACCCAAAATTGGCTGGCGTATCGATCGAAAATTGGCCAGCTGCCGCTGCTACCAAACGACCGCGCAAGACGGCATGCGTGCGCCTTGCGACGGTGATACTTTGATCATGAAACAGACGCGAAATTGCTTCGTAGCCAGAGTCTTCAGTGCCATTTGCCAGCCCGACTTTTTTACCGTTGGGGGTTAATTTTGCGAAGCCCATCAGCAAACCAGTTTTAAATAGGCCTTGCGTCTCGATCACTAAATCGTAGCGCTCTTGTTGTAGCCTGTTTTTAAACTGTGCAATTTCTCGCCAAGTTGTGCGGCTGAAAATGTGTTTGCGCCAGCGTCGTAACGCCACCGGAAAAATGTTGCGCACGCCGCGATTGAGTCGGACTAATTCAACGTAAGCCTCTTCCACCACCCAATCGATTTCCGCCTGCGGGAAATGGAGTAATAAGTCCTGTACAATCGGCATATTGTGTAGGACGTCGCCCAGCGATGAGATACGAATTAAAAGAATTTTCACGCGGTCTAGTGGGCAAGTGTTGATCTAAATAGAGTACAAAATTAATATACTGCCACTTTTTTAAATATTTATTAGCCAATCCCGCACATTCTATAAGTGTTTCAAAAATATACGGGGTGTAGTATCTATTTAATAGATTGGTATGTTAGTAAGGTAGTTGTGCATCGGGCTTTACCGCCAAGATTGCTTGTTTGAATGCAGCTTGTATGCGCGCCAGTGCGGTCGGTGTTTCTGCTTCAAAGCGCATGACAATGACCGGCGTGGTATTCGAGGAACGCGCTAAACCAAAGCCGTCGGCAAACTCGACCCGTAAGCCATCGATGGTAATGATGTCGGTGGCACCAACAAAGTCGGCGTTACTTTGCATTTGCGCGATGATGGCAAAATTTTCACCCTCGGCTAGTTGTAATTGCAATTCGGGTGTGCTGCTTGATTGCGGTAGATGATTCAGCGTGGCAGTGAGATCGGCTACGCGACTTAATATTTCTAATAGGCGAGCGCCAGCATACATGCCGTCATCAAAGCCATACCAGCGATCTTTGAAGAAAACGTGACCACTCATTTCACCACCCAACGGCGAGCCGGTTTCCCGTAGTTTGGCTTTGACTAGCGAGTGTCCGGTCTTCCACATCAAAGGCACACCACCACGTTGTTTTACCCACGGTGCGATATGGCGCGTACATTTCACATCATACAAAATCGGTGCGCCAGGGTGGCGGCTTAACACCTCTTCGGCAAACAGCATCAGTTGTCGGTCTGGGTAAATGATTTGCCCATCTTTGGTGACAACGCCTAGGCGATCACCGTCGCCATCAAATGCCAAGCCAATTTCGGCGTCGCCATTTTGCAGACAACGAATCAGGTCTTGCAAATTTTCGGGATGTGCAGGATCGGGATGATGGTTGGGAAAGTGTCCATCGACTTCGCAAAATAATTCGGTGACGGTACAGCCCATAGCGCGATACAAATCGCCAGCAAAGGCACCCGCGACGCCATTGCCACAATCAATCGCGATGTTTAAAGGGCGCGCCAATTTCACATCGCTGACAATGCGCTGTAAGTAAGCGTCCTTGATGTCATGCGTGCGGTAGCTGCCGCTACCTTGCTGAAAATCTTGATGCAAGATGCGCTGATAAAGCGCCTGAATTGCCTCGCCATAAATCGCTTCGCCAGCCAATACCATTTTGAAGCCATTGTAATCGGGTGGGTTGTGACTGCCAGTGACCATGATGCCCGATGCCGCACCCAAGACGTGCGTGCCGAAATACACCATCGGTGTGGCAACCACACCTAGATCAATCACGTTGATACCGGTAGATTGCAAACCAGCGGCCAGCGCAGTAATGAGTTCCGGGCCAGACAAACGACCGTCACGTCCGATCACGACCTCGCGCTCGTTTTTGGCAAGGGCGGCAGAACCGAAGGCTTGGCCAATCGCATACGCGACCGCGCCATCGAGTGTTTTGCCGATAATGCCACGGATGTCATAGGCTTTAAAAATACTGGCAGAAAGTAGGGCAGGCGGTGCTGAATTTGCAGGGTTTGGAGATAAAGGCATGGTGAGGAATGTATAAAATTAAAGAAAATTGGTATCAGACGCCAGATGAATTGACTCTGGTTGTGCAGACAGATATGGTTGCTCGCTTAGATTTTGTAGACCATCTTGCGTGTTAGTTTGTAGCGTCTGTCGGGTTTGCTGGCTTTGCTTTCGCTGCCAGATGAAATCTTCGATGCCGCATTGCGGTTGGTATTCTGGTACCAGCGTAAGTAAAAGTTCGCGTGCTTTTTCGTAATCGAAATTGTCGCAAGCTTGCTCCAATTGTTGCAGCAGTGGCTGCAATTCTACCCAATCCAGCGCTGCTTCTTGCGCGCGCATAATCAGCGGATGATTGGTGCGAGTCACATTATCGCCGATCAATAATTCTTCATACAACTTTTCGCCAGGGCGTAAGCCAACATGATGAATTTCGATAGTGCCTTCCGGCGTGGTGTCTGATTTTACTTCCAGACCACATAAATGTACCATGCGATGAGCAAGGTCAATAATGCGCACCGGTTCACCCATGTCGAGTACAAATACATCGCCGCCAGTTGCCATCGCACCGGCTTGCAAAACTAACTGCGCAGCTTCTGGAATGGTCATGAAATAGCGGGTAATGTCAGGGTGGGTCAAGGTAATTGGGCCACCTTGCATGATCTGTTTTTTGAACAGAGGCACGACGGAGCCAGAAGAGCCAAGCACATTGCCAAAGCGCACCATTGAAAAACGGGTGCTGGTTTGGTGTCGGGCGAAGGCTTGCAAAATTAATTCTGCTAGACGTTTTGTGGCACCCATGACATTGGTTGGCCGCACCGCTTTGTCAGTCGAGATCAACACAAAATGATGCACGCCTGCATGATAGGCCGCCTGTGCCAAATTCAGGGTGCCAAAAACGTTGTTGCGTATGCCTTCGAGCGGATTATGTTCGACCAGTGGCACATGCTTGTAAGCGGCTGCGTGATACACGGTATCGACTTGGTAGCAAGAAAAAATGCTAGTGATTTTGGTGTAATCATTGACCGAACCAAGAAATGGAATAATCGGGCAAGCCGTACCGACTTTGGTTTGGCTGCTACTTAATTCATGTTCGATTGCATACAGGTTGTACTCGGATTGATCCAATAAAATCAGTAAGGCTGGCTGCATTTTTAAAATTTGCCGGCAAAGTTCCGACCCTATCGAACCACCTGCGCCGCTCACTAAAACACGTTTGCCGACAATGCAATCAGCCATCAAGGCGGCATTTGGTGTTACCGCGTCTCGCCCAAGCAAATCATCAATTTCTACATCGCGGATATCTTGCATACGCAATTCACCGTTGACCAGACTATTGATCGACGGCGTTACCTTGATACGAAGTTTTAAAGGTTCTAGTTGATCCAGAATTTGTTTTTGACGGGCTTTGGAAATACTGGGCATCGCCAGTAAAATTTCTTTGATACCGAGCTTTGGCAATTTGAGTTGTAAGTCCGTTGGCGGAATGACCCGAATGCCGGCAATCATCGAACCTTGCAGGTTTTTATTGTCGTCGATGAAAACGACGCAAAGGTGGTCTGAGCTGCTTCTGAGCGCAGTGGCGAGTTGTACGCCTGCCGTGCCAGCACCATAAATAGCAACATGAGTACGAAGGCCAGTGCGATCTGCGCCCAGCAAATAAGCACGCGCCATTAAGCGACTGGCACCCACATATAAAATCGCACCTGCCCAAAAAATACTGAATACTGCGCGTGAAAGCTCGGCGATGTGGGTCATCACGCTAACGAAAGCCAATGACAGAACCGACAGCGTTACTCCTAATACGACCACGCCAATAATTTTTTGGTCGATATAACGAATCACCGCACGATATAAGCCAATCCGTATGAAAATCGGAATTGATACCAGCGGCACTGCAATGATGAGTATGGCGTAATGCGATAGCAGACGGGCATCGAGCGTGTCATAACGCGCCCAGATCGCGAGTATAAAGGTCAGCGGCAGGCAAACTGCATCGGCCAGTGCGGCGATTAACTGTTTTTTAAATCGGGAGAGATTCAGCAAAAATTGCATATATCTTTTTCTGACTAAACAAGTTAAATAGGTTAGTACTTATTAGACGCATTAGACGCCGTATAGACACCGTAGAAATCATTGGCAAGGCCAATAAGAAGCACATCAGGTATAACGCCAACGACCTGATTGCGTGACTAATGTGTGACACCATCGCGTTTAATGACTTTGAAAAACGTCATCCATAAAATCCGTAAATCAAAAAACAGCGAACGGTGTTGATAGTAATACGCATCCAATTTCACCTTTTCAGGAATCGGTAATTCATCACGGCCATTGATTTGCGCCCAGCCGGTTAGTCCAGGCAAGATGGAGTGTACTTGGTAAGTGGTGCGCAGGTCGATCAAATCCTGTTGATTATAAAGGGCGGGACGTGGGCCGACGAAACTCATGTTGCCTACCAGTATGCTCCATAGTTGCGGTAATTCATCGAGGCTGGAGCGGCGTAAAAATGAGCCGATCGGGGTCAGATATTGATCAGGGTTGCTCAGCAGATGCGTGGCAAGCGCTGGTGTATCGGTGCGCATGGTACGAAATTTGGGCATGCGGAAAATGATGTTGTTGCGACCAACGCGATTCGACCAGTAAATCACCGGTCCTGGGGAAGTGATACGTACCGCCAACGCAACGAGCAAAATAGGGAGCAATAAAATACTACTTGCCAGCAAGGCCAGAATCAAATCAAGTGTTCTTTTTAGCATCATTCAAATGGTCATCTGCAATCATGGCTAGAGCGGTTGCTTGTAAGCCTTGTTCTACTGTAAACGGTGCAGACCAATTTAGTAAAGTGCGGGCTTTCTGAATATTCACTTGCAGGCATTGGCAAACCCGATCAGCCGCGGCGCGGCGGCATAGCAAGCTGGCGATTGTTGTCAGCAGCCAAGGTGGGCAAGGTAGCAGGCGCGCTTTTTTGCCAAAAGCACGTGCGCCACGTTGCAGAAGTCCTGGCGTCGACATATCGAAGCCGTCGGAAATCAGGAAGAGTTGATTGCTTGCGTTTGGGTGATCGATGCAGCGGGCTATAAAATCCACCAGATTACCTACATACACAAAACTGCGTAAATTATGCACACTGGCCAGCGGCAACGGCAATCCTTTCTTCAACACCCGCATTAAGCTTCTGAAATTTGCCCCGACGCCTGCGCCATAGATTAATGGTGGGCGAATAATGGTGACATGCATGCCGGTTCTTTTTGCAATCGCGAACAGGCCAAGTTCGGCTTCATACTTGGATTGTGCATAAGCGTCTTGTGGTGCAGCAGGCTGATTTTCTGAAAAAGGTTGACCAAGCGCAGTTTCTTCACCATTTACTTTGATCGAGCTGAGAAAAATAAATTGTTTAACACCAGCAAGCCCGGCTTGTTCGGCTAGGTGCAAGGTGGCGTCAACATTCACTTGCCGAAACAGGCTGAGCGGGTCAGCCGCAGTTTCATGCATCACATGCACTCGCCCTGCGCAGTGGATGACGACATCAACGCCTTGCAAGGCTTGATGCCAATCAGTTCTATCATCAAGATTGCCAATCGGGAAAATTGTGGCACCTGCGAGTTCGTCGGTTTGATTGTTCGCTTCAGTAATTTGCCGCAGCGGGCAGCGCAGAGCCGTGCCTTGTTGTAACAAGTAGGTGGCAAGATGGCGACCGACAAAGCCAGATGCACCAGTCAACAAAATGGTTTTGTTGGGGAAAGTGACAGACATACTTTATTGAAGACAGGCCTTAATAATTACTGGTTGTTTTTAAAATGTGCCGCGCCTGTGATAGTGAAAATTTGCGCAATAAAAATTTTAGGTAGCTGTGAAAAAACCAAATAGCATGCTTGGAAATCAGGTTGTGGTTTTTATGCGCAGCGATATGCGTGACCTTAAATTGTGGATAATAACGCACGCCTTTACCCAAAAGCTGTTGCGAGCGAAGGCAAATATCGACGTCTTCAAAGTACATGAAATAGCGTAAGTCAAAACCATGCAGAGCTTCAAAATGGGCTGGATCAAACACTAAAAATGCGCCAGATGCCCAGTCAACCAAAGTGCTGTTTTGTATCGAGGTTTTATCGTAAGGTAGCGACAGGGAACGCATTGTCGCCATGCGGAAAAGCGAAAAAAGATTGGGGAAGTGGCGAATATTTTTATCGGTTTGTTGAAAGTGTTGATCACGGAACAAATTGGGTGCGCCCAGCGCGCATTGGTCGATTTTCATTTGCTCAGCCAGCTTGAATAAAGTTGCGGGCGAGACGATGATATCAGGGTTCATGACGACGAATAGATCGCCTGGTTGAAAGCCAATGTCTTTCTTGATTTTACTAAACAGAAAATTATTATTCGCACCAAAGCCCAAGCCGGCTTGCTCAGCAGTGTAATGTATTTGAGCATTGGCGGATTGTTGCTGGCAATAGGCTTTTAGCCGAGATGAGGGGCAGTTATCTTTGATCCAGAGATGGATTTTCTGGCTTTCTCTTAATAAGCCGCCAAGCTCATTGGCAATCAGCAAGTCTTCATGCCCGTGGCTAACAATGGCAATGTGAATCATGTTAGAACTGGTCCCCGGTAATGTCGTTGTAATTATTTAGAAGTGACGCTGAACTATTCAAAGTGCGTTATTGAGTTGCGTGATGTTCACTAACTGACTCAAATATTTCCAAAAAGCAAGGAGAACACATGGGTACTTGCACTACATTGACAAAGACTCAATTGAGCGATCCGGTGGTCTCAATTCCTTCAGAGAGAATAATAACGCTTTAATGATCTTGAAAGAAAGAAAATCCAAGTAAAAAAAGATTTACAAAGGGAATTATTTACTAATATTAACTATTAGGATCTGTCGTAATGAGTTGTCGCGCTGCAATTTGAAGCAAAACAAAATCAAGTGTGACGCGGAAAATCCAAGCACAAGCGGTGCCGATTAGACCGTAGTGTTTGGTGAGAAACAGCAGCACCACCACATAGATTATTAGTTCGATCAGGTGGAATTGCGCTGTCCAGCGGGTCTTGCCCCTAGCATGTAGCAAAGTATAGGGCATTAATGCCATTGCGTTGATGAACGTGCCAAGCAGTAAAAGTAATGTAATCAAGATAGCTTTATCGGCGAAGTCTGCAGACAGCCAAAGGCGCAAGCCAGGGTAGGCACAGACTGCGGCAACCAAACACACCAATGCCATCAATTTTGCCAAGCGATAGTAATGCCGCCGAAATAGCGCGTTTAATTCATCGACGTTGCGCATCGTCGTCAATACGGGCAACAACGCACCAGTGATTGCAATCGGTAATGCCAACATCCTTAGCAAGCCTTCTTGTGGAATTGCATAGTAGGACACCTGATCGGCACCAAGCAATGCGCTGATAAAAAAACGATCACCGTACACCATGATAGGGCTGACAACGCCTGAAATTGTCAGCCAAAATCCATAAGAAAATATGCTGCGCATGCGTGCGCCTAGCTCTGGAATTAGCGATGATTGATTGATGGTCTCAGTTGTTTGATCGGCATTGGCGCCCAGCAGATATTTTTTTAATTGCAACAGTCCAATTAAGAGAAACAGCAGGCGTGCGATGACTAGGTAAAGTGTGATCCACCACAAGTGCAAACCATGAATGACAATCGCCAAGGCAGGCAGGCTGAACATGCAAAAGCCGAAAAAAATTTTGTTGAGGTTGGAGGCAGGAAATTTTTCCAGACCTTCCATGGTGCCACGTAATCCTGAGGTGACTGTGGTGGGTATCACGCCCAAGGCGGCAATTTGAAATGCCAGTTGCGCATCGCTTTGTAAGCTGGGTGAAATTTTTAGCCAGTGTTGCGTAATAGCTGGCGTGAAAACCAACATTAGTATAGTACCAAGCGCGCCGGTTATCATGGTTAACAGCAAACCAGCTCGCAGTACCGACGGCACCTCAAGCAGTCTGCTTTCGGCGCGTAATTGCGACAATTCATAAGTGAGCGCACGACCAGTACCAAAATCAAATAAGCTGAAATAACCGATTAAAGCCCAGATTAAGGTGAGTACACCAAATGCTTCATTGCCTAAGCGATGCAGGCAAAAAGGAATGAAAACGGCGGCAGCCAATAAGGGTAAACTGCTACCTGCTAAATTCCAGATCGTATTGCGCTTTAGCGACATTTTAGTGTTGCGAATGTTGCAAACATTCAGCCAGCGCGGTTTGCCAACTGGGGATGTCGATAGAAAATTCCTGAGCCAGGCGCTGATTATTGAGGCAGGAGTTGACGGGTCTGCGCGCTGGTGTTGGATATTCACTGGCAGGTATGCCAATGATGTGTGGCGGCGCTTGCTTCAGTAAGCCATTTTCTTGCGCTAGGCGCATAATTTCTTTGGTAAAGTCGCACCAGGTAGTGTGGCCACTGGGTGTGAGATGGTAAATACCCTGATGTTGTTGCCACCAATGGTGCGGGCTATCTGCCGCCAGCAATTGTTGCACGATCGATTGCATCACCTTTGCAATCCACTTGGCTGAGGTGGGTGTGCCGAACTGGTTGTTCACAACGCGCAATTCGCTACGCTCGTTCGCTAGTTTCAGCATGGTCAGTAAAAAATTTTTGCCAAACAGGGAATACACCCAACTGGTGCGAAAGATTAGGTATTGGCAACCGCTTTCACGTATCGCATTTTCGCCCGCCAGTTTCGATGCCCCATATACATTGATCGGGCAAGGTGGTTCTGATTCGGCGTACGGCGATAGTTCACCTAGCGCACCACGTTTTGTGCCATCAAACACGTAATCGGTCGAGAAATACACTAAGCCAATGTTCAGACGGTTTGCTTCCGCTGCCATCACTTCGACTGCTTTGGCATTGACCAAATGGGCGAGTGCGGGTTCACTCTCGGCACGATCAACGGCGGTATACGCTGCTGGATGAATAATCAGATCAGGTTGCAGCATGCGGATTGTGTTTGCCACTAAGTCTGGCTGACTTAAATCCATTTGATCACGTGCCGGGATGAGCAAGGTGCATTGCTCAGCGAATGTTTGCAATGCTTCCTGTATGGCGTGGCCAACCTGTCCGCTGGTGCCGGTTAATAAAATCTTCATGCAAAGGTCTCGGCATCACGTAAATATTTTCCCTGCAAATCTTTGGGCGACATGGTGGGAGTGCCCGACAATGGCCATTCGATACCGAGAGCCGGGTCATTCCATTGCAGGCAGCGCTCATGTTCTGGTGCCCAATAGTCGGTGGTTTTGTAGAGGAATTCAGCTTTTTCACTGGTCACCACGAAGCCATGGGCAAAACCGGCAGGAATCCATAATTGGCGGTGATTGTCTGCCGAAAGCGTGACGCCGACCCATCGACCAAAGTGAGGTGAACTTCGGCGTAAATCGACAGCGACATCAAATACTTCGCCGTGATTGACACGCACCAATTTACCTTGTGGCTGCTGAATTTGATAGTGCAAACCGCGTAAAACATTCTTGGCCGACAATGAATGATTGTCCTGTACAAATTGGGTCTTGACCCCTGTTAATTCTTGAAATTTTCGTGCATTGAAACTCTCATAAAAAAAGCCGCGTTGGTCACCAAACACGGTTGGCTCAATGATCAGTACATCAGGTAGCGAAGTGGCGGTAACGTTCATTTTAAAATTCTTTGTTATCGAGCAGGCGCAGTAAATATTGGCCGTATTCGTTTTTCTTGAGTGGGGCTGCCAGCTTTTCCAGTTGTGTCGCATCGATGTAGCCACGGCGATAAGCTATTTCTTCCGGACAGGCCACTTTTAATCCCTGGCGTCGCTCAATCGTTGCAATGAACTGCCCAGCTTCAAGTAGTGACTCGTGGGTGCCAGTGTCTAGCCATGCCATGCCGCGTCCCATGAGTGCGACATGCAATTGTTTGCGTTGTAAATAGATGTTGTTGACATCCGTGATTTCCAGCTCACCGCGAGCCGATGGTTGAATCTGGCTGGCAATCTCAACCACTTGCTGATCATAGAAATAGAGCCCGGTGACTGCATAGTTTGATTTGGGTTTTGTTGGCTTTTCTTCGATGCTGATCGCTTGTTTGTTGGCATCAAATTCGACAACGCCATAGCGTTCCGGGTCATTCACGTGATAGGCAAACACGGTGGCACCCTGCGTGTTTTGGTTGGCGGCACGTAGCTGCGGTTCAAAATCATGGCCGTAATAAATGTTGTCGCCCAAAATCAGCGCAGACGGCGCATCGCCAAGAAAATTTTTACCGATGATGAAGGCTTGTGCTAAGCCTTCTGGCTTTGCTTGTACGGCGTATTCGAGTCGCAATCCCCATTGCCTGCCATCGCCCAATAATTCTTTAAAGCGTGGTGTATCTTGCGGCGTAGAAATGATCAATATTTCGCGTATTCCTGCCAGCATCAGCGTGGTGAGCGGGTAGTAGATCATCGGCTTGTCGTATACCGGCAGGAGTTGCTTGGAGATCACTTGGGTGACCGGATACAGTCGTGTGCCTGAGCCACCCGCTAAAATAATGCCTTTGCGCGACAGGCCACTCATGCATGCACCTGATCGGCAGCAATGGCTTGGTCTTGGTATTGAAGATTGACCCAATTAACATACTCACCAGACTGCACTTGGCGTATCCATTCCCCATTTTGTAAATACCATTCGACTGTTTTGCGCAAGCCAGTATCGAATGTTTCCGCCGGTTTCCAGCCTAAATCTTTTTCAATTTTTCGAGCGTCAATGGCGTAGCGCTGGTCGTGTCCCGGGCGATCTTTAACGAAGTTAATTTGGTCGCGATAATGGCCGCTGGATTTGGGGCGTAATTGATCCAATAACGCGCAGATTTTCTCAACGACATCAAGATTAGTTTGCTCGTTCCAACCACCAATGTTGTAGCTGGCACCAGCCTTTGCTTGCGCCAAAACTTGACGGATCGCAGCGCAATGATCACTGACGTACAACCAATCGCGGATTTGTTGGCCATTGCCATAAATCGGCAAAGGCTTACCCGCTAGCGCATTGGTAATTACCAAGGGAATCAATTTTTCCGGGAAATGATAAGGACCATAATTATTTGAACAATGCGTGGTGAGCGTTGGTAAGCCATACGTATGGTGATAGGCACGCACCAGATGATCGGATGCCGCTTTTGAGGCAGAGTAGGGGCTGTTGGGGGCGTAAGCGGTGCTTTCGCTAAAGGGCGCATCGTTTGGTGCCAAGCTACCAAACACTTCATCGGTAGACACATGCAGGAAACGAAAGGCATTTTTATCAGCTTCCGTCAAATTTTGCCAATAAGCGCGGCTGGCTTCTAATAATTGAAAGCTGCCGTTTATATTGGTGTTGATAAATTCGGCTGGGCCATGAATCGAGCGATCAACATGGCTTTCGGCGGCAAAATTCAAAATTGCCCTAGGGCGGTATTCGCGTAAAAGCTGGCTGATCTTTTCACCGTCGTTAATATCGGCTTTGACAAAAATATGACGGGCATCATGTTGCAGCGTGCGCAGATTGTGTAAATTACCAGCATAGGTAAGTTTGTCAATATTCAGTACCGTTTCATCGGATTGTGCCAGCCAATCTAAAATAAAATTTGAACCAATAAAGCCAGCCCCGCCTGTAACAACAATCATTGTGACACCTATTTTTGAGGAATTTATAAGTCAATTTTGTTATTTTACGCGAGAATAGAGTGTTGAGAGAGGTGGTATGAGGCTAATGGCGAGCAATAATTCAGAGGCACCCGCCAACAGAGAAAAAAGTTCAATGAATAGCCCTTGAAATGACATGGGTACAGCCCCACCTTCTAATTTATATGTCAATTTTCGGAGATTGTTGATGCAAGAGCAAGAAAAACCAGTGGAAGATCAAAATGATCAAGTCGAAAATCCGGTTGTTGGTGCTACAGTCGAAGCCGATGTGCCACCAGTAGCGAGCGCGCCCGTTGTCGATAGCGCTGCTGAAACAATAGTGCAGCTTGAGGCCAAAGTGCTTGAATTGCAAGATGCCTTCATGCGTGCAAAAGCGGAAGGTGAAAATATTCGCCGCCGCGCGCAAGAAGATATTTCAAAAGCGCACAAATTTGCCGTGGAAAGTTTCGCCGAAGCGATGGTGCCAGTGAAAGATAGTCTGGAAATGGCTTTAAAGGTAGAAGCGCCCACCGTCGAGTCGATTAAAGAAGGGGTCGAAGTCACCTTGCGGCAATTAAGTTCGGCGTTTGAGAAAAATCGTCTGCTCGAGATCAGTCCAGTGCAGGGTGAAAAGCTTGATCCAAGCAAGCATCAGGCAATTTCGATGGTGCCGGCTGAGCAAGACGCGAATACGATTGTAGCGGTGTTGCAAAAAGGTTATATGATTGCCGATCGTTTGTTACGGCCTGCGTTGGTGACTGTGGCGCAAGGGAAGTAGTGCGGCGAATTTAAGTGGGCGAATTGAAGACAGCGAATTTAATACAATTCATTGGTGATCAAAATAGTCGTCGAAAAAAA
>OFSE01000135.1_pt1 | contig 25229 bp, 20 predicted proteins | sample 1543261 | NCBI WGS metagenome assembly OFSE01 (sample SAMN07774225, study PRJEB24372) | wastewater metagenome | isolation source: Exp Tend VB 50WW | collected 2016-02 | reverse complement strand
CTATACTGCAATGACTATTTAAAACCAACTTAATAGCATCTTTATGACGCTCTTATTCGTTTGACTTGTTTGATTTATTGGTTCTGCTTATTAACGCTGTTGGTTTGCATTAAATTTTTTATCCTCATTACTTGCATTCAATGACCGACGCTCAGCCTACTTTTATCGACGTCTCACAACTACGTATCGGGTTGTATGTTTATCTCGATATGAGCTGGTTAGCGCATCCGTTTTCGGTCAATAGTTTCATCATTAACGATGCGTCGCAAATTGCAACGATACGTTCTTTAGGGATTGATCGTATTCGCTATGCGCCGGAAAAAAGCATTCCCGAATTTTCAGCAATGCCGATCGACACGGTCTTGCCAGCCAACGTCGTGCCTATTTCAGCCGACACTAAAACTACGCCAGAAAAAAGTCGGCGCGAATTATTGGCCGAACAGCATGCCAACTTGATTCTGTGTGAAAAACAGTTTAATCACACTGCGCAACAATTTAAGCAAATTGTCGATCAGGCGCACGCGCAGCCGGTTGCGGCACGCGATCAGTGCCACCAGACTATCGATGCCTTGTTGGGTGAACTATCCGGCGAGAATGATGCGGCAATTCGTTTGTTATCCGAAAATGCAGGTGAAAAAACCACGCAACATGCCGTCAATGTCACGGTGATTGCGCTTTTGCTTGGCCGTGCCATGAATCTGAGCAAGGCCGATATGTTTGAGCTGGGTGTTGGTGCTTTATTGCATGACATCGGTAAGCTGGCTTTGCCAGATCGGGTGCGTTGGTATGATGAATTATTCACGGCGTCTGAGCGCCAGTTATATCAAAGTCATGTCGCACAAGGCGTTAATCTGGCACGTAAAATGGCCTTGTCGAGCACTGCCACTTTGCTGATCGCCCAGCATCACGAACATACCGATGGCAGCGGTTACCCTGCCTGCATTACGGAAGAAAAGATCACTCCGCTTGCACGCATCGCCGCACTGGTGAACCGCTACGATAATTTATGCAATCCGACTAATCCGGTGCATGCGATGACGCCGCATGAAGCTTTGTCTTTGCTGTTTGCGCAATATAAAAGCCAATTCCATACAGCGACTATGACGGCCTTTATTCGCATGATGGGCATTTATCCACCTGGGTCGATTGTGCAACTCAATGATGAGCGCTATGCGCTTGTGGTATCGGTCAATTCCAGCCGTCCTATCAAACCGAAAATCATCATTTGTGAACCCAGTATTCCGAAAGATGACGCTTTGATCGTGAATCTGGAGCATGAGCCGCAATTGGCGATTCGGCGCAGTCTCAAGCCCATACAGCTACCAAAAGCGGCTTTTGATTATCTGGCGCCACGCAAGCGTCTGACTTATTTCTTTGAACGTGGTAGTGACGATCAGCCCACCGAGGTGAAAATATGAACGTACTGCAATGGCAAGCCATGATAGAGGGAATGCTGGAAGCAGTGCTGCTGATTGACCCTGTGCAATTACGCATCGTTGCGGCCAATCGTGCAGTCCATAAAATGTTGCAACTGGATGCCGATAGTTTAATCGGCACGCCAGTGGTGGATTTAGCTGCCGCACCTGAAGACATTTATTTCTGGGAAGATGTCGCCGCTGGTATTGCCGATAATATTTTGTCGGAAACCCTAATGCGCTTGCCGTATGGCGACGCCTTGCACGTAGAACGCCAGGTGACATTGGTTCGCTTGGGTGGCGATACCTCGATTTATGTGATGGCGATTCGTGATCAAAGTGGCCAGCGTCGTATCGAAAATGAGCTGGAAAAATTGATCGCCGAATTACGCGCCACGCTGGAATCCACCGCCGATGGTATTTTGGTGACCGATTTAGATGGCGCGATTCGTAGCTACAACCATCTATTCGCCAAACTTTGGAATCTACCAGAAGAATTGCTGAGCCAGCGTGATGATCAAGCGATCTACGCTTGGATGGATAAATGCATGGTCGATCCCGAGCATTATGCCGAGCGCTTGGGTGCCATTCGGCGTTCGACTTTGATCGAATCAACCGATATTCTGGTTCTCCGTTCCGGCAAAATTTTAGAGCGCTTAACGCTGCCCCAATATGCGCGCGGGCGGCCGATTGGTCGGGTTTATTCTTACCGCGATATTACCCAACGTTTGGCCGACGAAGCGCGTTTGCAATTAGCGGCAAAAGTGTTTGAATCTAGCACCGACGCCATATTCATCACCGATCGCCAACAAAAAATTATCACCACCAACCCCAGTTTTGAACGTCTGACCAGCTTTACCGAAGCAGAAATGATCGGTTTGACGCCGCTCGATTTTTTCTCCGAACAAAGCAATCGTGCACAAGTCGAGCAAGCGCTCAACGAGCTGCAAGAGCAAGGTTTCTGGGAAGGTGAATTATGGAATCGGCGCAAAAATGGTCATGCCTATTTATGCATGATCTCGCTGGTGAAAGTGCAGGATGAGCAGGGCAACACGATTAACTATATCGGCTTTTTTAAAGACCGCACCGAAAATCATGCCGCTAAACAAAAGATTGAAGAGCTGGCATTTTCCGATGTGTTAACTGGCTTACCGAATCGTCTGCTACTCACCGAACGCATCCGCCAATCGATCGTGTATGCCAGCCGCAATGAAAATGGTTTCGCGCTATTATTTTTAGATCTGGATCATTTCAAGCAAATCAATGATTCGCTCGGCCATCCATTTGGTGACCGGGTTTTGATCGAAGTCACCGAACGTTTAAAACGCTGCCTGCGCCACGTCGATACCGCAGCCCGTTTGGGTGGCGATGAGTTTGTGCTGGTCTTGCATCAAGCCGATGCCAGTGGCGCAGAGATTTGCGCACGACGCGTGCTGGATGAATTGCGCGCGCCATTTAATCTGGATGGCATCAATTTCACCGTGACTTGCAGTATCGGCATCGCACTCTACCCTGACGATGGCGAAAACATGGATGATTTGATCAAAAATGCGGATAGCGCCATGTATCACGTGAAAGAACGCGGCCGCTCAGATTTTCGCTTCTATCAACGTCAGATGAATATCGGCCTGCTATCCCGCATGAAGATCGACCACGCGATGCGCCAGGCTTTGCTCAACCAACAATTTCGCTTGCACTATCAACCCTTGGTTGATCTAGCAAGCGGCACCGTGATCGGTGCGGAAGCGCTGATTCGCTGGCATGACCATGATTTGGGAGAAGTCAGCCCCAGCCAGTTTATTCCTATCGCCGAAGAAACTGGCGTGATTGTCGCGATTGGTCAGTGGGTGATTGAAACCGCCATGAAACAAGCGGTGCGCTGGAATAGCGCAGGCCAACCGATGCGTATTTCGGTGAATGTCTCGGCATTGCAATTTCAACAGCTTGATTTTGTTGAAAATATCGCGCAAGAGTTACTCAATAATGAACTCAATCCTGAATGCATTGAACTGGAACTCACCGAATCAATCTTGATTCGTGATGTCGAAGAAGCCCTGAAAAAACTCGCCTCGTTAGCTGCTTTGGGCGTGAAAATGTCGATCGATGATTTTGGTACTGGCTATTCCAGCCTCAGTTATTTAAAGCGCTTTCCCATCAATAAATTAAAAATTGACCGCTCCTTCGTCATGCATTTGCCTGATGACGAAAGTGATATCGCCATCGTCAGCGCAATTATCAGCATGGCACATGCGTTGCGCCTGAAGGTGATTGCCGAAGGAGTAGAAACCGAGGCGCAAAAACAACTGCTGGAGTCTTTGCAATGCGATGAAATACAGGGCTTTCTGTATGCCAAAGCCTTGCCTGCAGCAGAATTTGAAGCCGCCTATATCCATAACCCAGCGCAATTACTCTCCAAATAAGTCAATAAGCTTCGCTCCCACCACGCTTTGCCTCGCTGATACATTGTCCTTGAACAAAAGATGTGTTCAGGGTTACAGTGTGGAAATTTATTGCACTGCATAATAAACCGAGATTTTCCATTAGGCGCACCAGAGGTGCTATCTATGTATCTCGACTAGATATCTCTACTAGAATTGACCTTTACCGATTCATGGAAAACAATAATAACAAATCATCATGAACGCATTTGCCACGGCGCAAAAAATGCCCCTTATTTGCATTAGTGCGCTTTATCTCTCTGCATCGCTGGTATTGGCAAAGCCTGCCGAAAACGCTAGCAGCGCGCAGCCAACCGCCGCCATCAACGCCGTCAGCATTTGTGGTGACCCGGAGCCGCCACCTTGGCTTTACTGGAAACGCATCGTCAATGGTCAAGCCACTAAAGAGCTGACCGGGTTTTCATTAGAGTTAATACAAGCCGCCTTTGACAAATTGGGTATTCGCACCCAATTCATTGGCGATTATCCGTGGAAACGCTGCCTGTCTTTGGTCTCGGCTGGCAAAATCGATTTTGCTATGGGTGCCTATTTCGATGAAGAACGCGCCAAAACCTACGCCTACTCCAACCATTATTTTTCCTTAACGCCGCAGATTTACACCTTGCGCGCAGCCAATTTGGTATTCAAAAACATCAGTGAACTTAAAACCCGGCGCGGTTGCGGTATGTTGGGTGCGAGTTATGCCTACTATGATTTGAAGCCAGAAGAGCTGGATTTAAGCCTTGGTTACGCCTCTTTAGTCAATAAACTGCGTGCCAAACGTTGCGATTATTTTGTCGAGGAACTAGAGATCATGAACGCCGCGCGAATGAGTGGCCAAGTACAATTCAGTGACGATGAAATCAGCCACGCACCGACATTGGGTGCGAAAGTACCGGCCAAACATTTAATCACGGCTAAACACAACAAAACGGCAGTGCTTTTGCCTGCCTTCAACGAGGCGCTGGCGCAATTGATTCAATCCGGCGAAGCCGAGCGCATCTGGAAAAAACATGCGGGTGATTTGCCATACAAACCTTAGCCTTGGCTGTTATCAACAAACATCATTACATCGGCTTAAAGCGCCAAGCATAAGCCTGACTGACTTTTAACACTTCACTGCAATCACGTAATTGCACGCTGACCTTGCCCATCTCATCCCGATGCGCGCGCAAAATGGCGCTGGCACGTACCACGATGCTGCGGTGAATCTGCCAAAATTCTTCCGGATCTAAACCATCGACAATTTCCTTAAGTGGTTTGCGCACATGCGCTTCATCGTCGCTGCACACCACTCGCGTGTATTTTTCATCGGAGGTAAAAAATAAAATTTTATCGATGGGAAACATCTTGATAGTGTCACCGACGCTGGCGCTGATCCAGCGGATGCGCTCGCTCTGACCGGCTTTTGCCTGTTGCAAGCGCTTATCTAATTCCGACATCAAATGACTGAGATCCGGTACCGCCAAATGATGCTGCAAACGCTGTTTTAAGCGCGCCACTGCTTCGCTCAAACGTTCATGCACTATTGGCTTTAACAAATAATCAATCGCACCGGCAGCAAAGGCATCAATCGCATAATGATCATACGCGGTGGTAAACACCGCGTGACAACGCCCTTTAATTGCGTTTGCCACTGCCAAACCGGACATCCCTGGCATCCGAATATCTAGAAAAGCAATGTCGGGCGTATGTTGATGAATCGCTTCCAATGCATCCGCGCCGTGCTCACACTCCGCCAGCACCACTAACTCTGGCCAGCACTGTGCCAACATACGACGCAACTCACTGCGCGGTAAATCTTCATCATCGGCGATGATTGCGGTGGGCATAACAACTCCTAAACAGAATAGGGTAAAACGATGGTGGCATTGATGCCGCCCTCGGCTCTTGCTTTCAAACTCAACCAAGCACGAGCACCGTACAACGATTCGAGGCGCGCCCGAATATTCGCCAAACCGATGCCACTGCCGCTACTGACTTCAGCAAAACCAGCGCCGTTATCCATTACACTGACCACCAATTTACTTTCACCCGCTAGGCTTTCCAGTTTGGCTGTGACGCTGATATGTACCGCACCGATCTTCGGCTCAACACCGTGTTTAACGGCATTTTCAACCAGGGAAATTAACATCAGCGCTGGCAGTGCGGCATCCGTGATGTCACTTTCAATGGCAAAGCTTAAACGCGGTAACCGTGCCTGCATCAAGCCCAGATAAGAACGTGCTGCTTCCAATTGCTGCGCCAGCCGCGCTTGCACCGCTGCGCCATCAGCGCGCATCTGCGGTATGGTTGCACGCAAATAATCAACCAGATGATCAACAATACTCACCGCGCGATGCGGCTCAGCCTGGATCGCTGAGCGCACGCCAGCCAAGGTATTAAACAAAAAATGGGGCTCGACCTGTGCCGCCAATACCGCTAGACGTAACTCCGCTTCACGTTGCGCATCTTGTGCCTGTGCTAAAGCTTGCTGCACCAAAGCTTCGGCCAGTTTTTTGCGCTGTCGGAAAAAGAACCAAAGATCGACAACCCCACCTAAATAAAGAAATAGATAAGTCAGTGGTCCGTAATTAAGCACCGTTTTCAGTACCGTAATTACCATCGCCCGCGCTGAACCATCCTGTATATCAACCGAAGAAATCGCCTCTTTCGCAGAGTGCCCTTTATTGATCAAGATGCTTTTTTCGGATTGATTTTCCGGCGCGTTCTTTTCGACCTGTATCGGCTCTCCTTCCACGACCGTAATACGCACATGCCCATCACCGTAAGCGATTAGCTTCGAAGTGTAGCGTAGCCCCTCAAACAAGCCATAACTTAACAACAGCCCCAAAATAATGACCGCAATCAAATACCAAGCTTCTTTACGCGCAGCCAGATTTTTTTGCCTAATGTGTACCGCCAGCAATGGTCCAATAGTATATAAAGAAAATATACCAACATTAATAGGTATAGAGAGCACCAGATAGGTATGCCAATCCTGAAAGCTCAACAAATACAAGGGTGTAAATAAAGCAAACCCCAATAACTGAAAACCGAGCATGGTTCTGCAGCGAAAATGCTGCCAAGAACGCGAGAAAATCGGAAAATTACGATACCGGCTGACCCACGAGCCGGTTTGCAGCGATACCTCGGACGGTAATAGCTGATCATCTGCCTTGTTCAATATATGCTCGGTATTCATCGTGACTCCCTAATGTGCAGTCACCAATATATACGCTGCCAGTGATGCTAGGTCAGCTTGCGATAAAAGCCTTGGCATGGCGATGAATTAGGTATTTTTGCGGATGAATCTGCTTTAATCTGTTTTGCCGCAGCACCGGCAAAATACCTCAAACCTGATCGGCAGCAGGTGGCTGTGAGGATTCATTGTCGCCACTACCATCAGCATCGCTGGCCTTGGTTTTTTTCTGGGTTGCGATACGGATGATGGTATTGCGAATCGACGTCAGCACGGCGACACTGTTAAAAGGTTTGACGATGTAGCCATTCACCCCGCATTGCTGCGTGGTCTGGATCGTTTCTGCATCGATTTTCGCTGACACCAGAAAAATCAGCGCCTTGGGTAATTCTTTGCGCAGCCGCGTTAGAGTCGATAAGCCTTCTTGATTTGCCTCGCCAATATCTATGCAGACAATTTGCGGTTGCAAGCGCACCATGCGCGCCAGATTCGATAAATTGGTGTTGCTATCGCCCACCACTTCATGCCCGCCCATGGTGAGCACCGAGCCGAGCAAATTGCGCGCAACCGCTTGGTTATCGAGAATGAAGGCTTTCAGCATAACAACGACCACAGTAAAAGAATGAAGACATCATAAAGTAAAATCAGGCTGGTGTCTGTTTATATACTAGGCACTGTATTGATAAACAACATAGATAAAAAATGCGGGAATAGGCCTATTTTTAAGCATACTCCCCATTTTTCATAAAAGCAGGCGATGATCAAACTAATGCGGCAAGGGTGCAAAGCCATTATCGGTAATCTGTAATTCGGTCACCGCGCCATATTTTTGTGCGATCGTGCGAATACTATCGGCCTTGCCAATCAATAATAATTGTAGCTTGTCACGCGGAAAATGTTTGTCGATCAGGGCTTTAGCTTTTTCTGGGGTCAAACTATCGACATCACGCGTGAAATGATCAATCTGCTCGCGCCCCACATCGGCCACGAACATTTCACCCAACAAACTAGAAAGTTGTTGGTTGGTTTCAAAACGCGGCGGATATTGGCCTTTGATATAGGCTTTGGCCGACGCTAGGGTGGCGGCATCGATGCCTTTGTCCCACAAACGTTGATATGTCTTAAACGCCAGCGCCAATGCAGCGTCGGTGTTGGCGGTGGCAGTAAAGCTGGAAGCGGCAAAAATACCGGCTTTGGCAAACGGTAAAAAGCGGCTATTGGCACCGTAAGTCAAACCCGAATTAACCCGCAATTCGTCATTGAGCCAAGAAGTGAAGCGCCCGCCCAGTATCGTATTCAAGACTTGCAAAGGCACGTAATCGGGATCATTCCGAGCGATTCCTGCGCCACCAAACAAGAAGGTGGTTTCTACTGCGTCTGCTTTGTTCACTAGCCAAACCCGCGCTTGCTCAGCCTGCACTTTACCCAGCGTTGGCGCTGCTGGCAGATTGCCGCTGACGCGCCATTGTCCGAGCAAACTTTCTAGCTTGCTGCGCATTGCGCCACTATCAAAATCACCCACCACAATCAGTGCGCCATTATCGGGGCGATAAAAGGTCTGATAAAAACGCTGTGCATCGGCAGCTTGCAAGGCCTTTACGCTACTAACATTCCCGCTGACTGGATTGGCATACGCGCCCTGACCAAACAACATGCTGCGGTAATACGCTTCGGTGACATTTCTTGGGCTCTCTTTGGCTTGTTTCAAACCATCGACAGTCCGATCACGCAATTTATTGAATTCTTCCACATCGAAGCGCGGATGTTGTAACACATCGGCCAAAATCGGCAACAAGGCTTCGGCATCGTCTTTGGCAAAATCAAGCGTGACAGAGCTGGCTTCGGCACCGCTGGTGCTAGTGATACGCGCACCACGAAAATCAAAGCTGTTGTCTAAGGCTTTTTTGTCAAATTTTGCGCTGCCGAGCAACAAGGCGTCACCCGTTAAATTAGCTAAACCAGCTTGCTGACCGTCATACACCGCACCGGCCTTAAACACGGCGCGCACAGCGATCAGGGGCACATCATGGCGCTCCATCAAAATCACTTGCATACCATTTGACAGGGTTTGCGTTTGAAAGGCGGGCAAGCGAAATTCAGCGGCATTAGCTTGAGCGAATGGCACCAACAACAACGCTGTGATTACCACACCGAGCCAAACACCCAATGTATGCAGCGCTATACAGCGCACAGAATTGACAGCTCGAAAAATAAAATAGTTCATCTGATATTTCATCTGATCATTCCTCCGTTGCCGCTAAGACACCAACGGTGCGCTGCGATTTTTTAAAATAATGCGCCGCTACTGCTTGTACTTGGGCGGGCGTTAAGCTGCGATAAGCGTCCGGTGCGGCAAACAATTTTTTATAGTCACCAAAAAAAGTTTCATAGTCGCCTAATTGCGCCGCCTTGCCATTGATGGTTTCTTGCGCACGATAGAAATTCAGCAGCTTGAGATTTTTAACTTTTTGCAGCTCATTCTCCGTAATGCCGTCTTTGATCAGTTTATCGATTTCTGCGATCAAGGCTTTTTCGAGTTTTTCTGCGGCTACCTTATTTGCTGCAACGGCATAAAAATTGAACAGGCCGGGGTCAAAGCCTTTACCCAGATCCGCTCCCACATCGGTCGCCAAGCCTTGATCGACCAAGGCTTGATATAAACGCGAAGTTTTGCCTTCGGCCAAAATACTGGCCAACACATTCAGCGCATAATAATCGGCATGATTGGTCGCCGGTACTTTATACGACACCATCAGATTCGGGCTGGTCGCCGACTCTTTGCGCACAAACACCCGGCGCTCGCCTTTTTGCTCTGGTTCCACTGTGCGCACCGGTGGCGGCAAAGCACGCTTAGGAATGCCGCCGAAATATTTTTCAGCCAAACGTTTCACTTCATCGGCATGCACATCACCGACAATCACCGCTACCGCATTGTTGGCGGAGTAATACACATTGAAGTAGTGTTGTAAATCTTCCTGTGTCCAGGCTTTGATATCTGATTCGTGGCCGATGGTCGGTATCGCATACGGATGTGCCGTGAATGCGACCGAATACACTTCCCCCCACAACGCGCGCAGATTCGAATTCTCCAGACCGGTGCGCCGTTCTGATAGCACCACACCGCGCTCGCTTTCTACCATCTTCGGGTCAATACTCAAGTGCGCAATACGATCACTCTCCAGATCAAAAATCACCGACAAGGCATTTGCTGGAAACCAGTCGGTATAAGCCGTGATGTCATTCGTGGTGTAAGCATTATTCGCCCCGCCATTGGCTTCCATGGTGCGATCAAACTGTTTCGGGCCATATTTTTTCGAGCCGTTGAACATCATGTGTTCGAAAAAATGCGACAGTCCGGTAATACCGGGTACTTCATTGCGCGACCCTACTTTCCAGTAGGTGTACATATTGGCGTTGGGGATGGTATTGCTCTCCAACACCAGAAATTTCATGCCATTGGCGAGCGTGAATGATTTCACCTGATCTGCCGTCAAGGCCAGCGCCGAGCCTGACAGCGACAGTGCCAGCGTCAGGCTGACCAGGCGGCCAAGCATTGGCAAGCGCTTGCTGTTTATCCATTGCTCCCACTTCATCCCATGTCCTTCACTAAAGTGTATTCATTTAAACAATATTTATTTTTTACAAAATATCCTGTACCCCATCCGCCCACCAATGATCTATGCGCAGGTCTTTTTTAGTATATTTTTGCTCAGCGTCACTGTCCATGCATTTTTTGACGATGGACAATTCATTCAATTCAGCATTATTTTTTGATGGCAACAGCAATATCACGTGGTAAGCTTGCCCGCGCAATGATATGCCGGGATTGATCTGTTGATAAAAATCTGTCCAAAATAGCGGTTTATCTCAGGCCATTACACCATCCATGATGGCTTACCTCAAACTTTGATCTGAAATTTTTGGAGAACCATTTTGAACAAAATTCAAAATCCAGAAGTACCCAACATCATCGGCCATCCGGCTGGGTTGTTCATCTTATTTTTTACCGAAATGTGGGAACGCTTTTCCTATTACGGCATGCGGGCGCTGTTGGTGCTGTTCCTCGTGAGCGAGGTTGGTAAAGGCGGCTGGGGCTGGTCACGCGCTGATGCGACCACCTTGTACGGCTGGTACACCGGTCTGGTGTACATCACACCCATTCTGGGTGGCTACATCGCCGATAAAATTTTGGGTAGCCGCCGCTCAGTCGTGCTCGGTGGTTTCATCATCGCGGCAGGACACGGTAGCTTGTTATTTGATACGCCCGCCATGTTTTATGTTGGTCTTGCCCTGATCATTTTCGGCACGGGCTTATTTAAACCCAATATTTCCGCCATCGTCGGACAGCTATACAACAAAGACAATGAAGCCGGACGCGACAGTGGCTACACCTTGTTTTACATGGGCATTAATGCGGGTGGCTTCTTCGGCACCTTGCTGTGCGGCTATATCGGTGAAAAAATTTCCTGGCCGCTGGGTTTCGGTTTAGCCGGCTTGTTCATGTTGTTAGGTGCAATCCAGTTTTATTTCGGACAAAAAATATTTGGTCAGATTGGCCTGTCGAAAGAACAGAAGGTCGTTCAAGTTGAGCATGTCGAGGCAGAACCCCATGTGGTTAGAGATCGTCTAATCGCGATTTGCATGTTTTCTTTTTTCACTATCTTTTTCTGGTTCGCATTTGAACAAGCAGGCGGCTCCATGGCAATTTTTGCCAAGGACTATACTGACCGCACTTTAGTTGGCGACGGTGGTTTGTTTTTCAAAATCACCAATACCCTGATGTCGGTGGTGCCAGCGATTATCCTGACCTGGGTCTTGCTCAAGCTGTGCTGGGCGGTTTCCAGAAAATACCTGCTCTCCAATCTGCTGTTACTGACTTGCATGGGCATCATCTGGGTATTGGTGATCTGGATGTTGCACCGTGAATTCGCCCTCGATCAAACCGATGTCGCAGCGACTTGGTTCAATGTACTGAATTCCTTTTTCATCGTCGTGTTCGGTCCCGTGTTCTCCAAAATTTGGGAAAAATATTGGAACCCCAGTGGCCCGATCAAATTTGGTGTCGGCCTGATCCTGTTGGGATTAGGGTTTGCTGCACTATCGTATGGTGCCGCCGAGATTCCAAGCGGTGCTAAAACTGCTTCAGTCTCCATGTTTTATCTGATTGCCGCCTACTGGTTTCACACCATGGGCGAACTCTGCCTGTCACCGGTGGGTTTGTCATACATCAGTAAACTGGCTCCACCCCGCTATTTAGGTTTGATGTTTGGCGTGTGGTTCCTGAATACCGCCATTGCGAATAAGCTGGCTGGTTTTTCCGGTAGTTATATCGATAAAATCTCAGAAACCTATTCACTCTCAACCTTCTTCCTGATCTTCACCATCATTCCGATTGCGGCGGGTTTGATCTTCATTTCCATCAACAAATGGATGAGCGCAAAAATGCACGGTATTCACTAAACCTGCATTCGTGCTTTCCTGTAATACCAAGCCTCGCAGTACATGAAACTGCGGGGCTTTTTTATTGATGATGTGTGATGCGTGGCATCAACGTGGCGGGTATTTGAGTTAAAATCAATCTCGCTTCTCCTCATTCACGCAATGGAACCAGACCATGACTGAACAATGTAGCGTACTCATTCTGCAAGGCGGCGGTGCACTGGGTGCGTATCAGGCTGGTGTATTCGAACATTTACATGAAAAGCATCGTCCTATCGAATGGGTGATTGGCACGTCCATCGGTGCGATCAATGCCGCGTTAATCGCTGGCAACCCGCCAGAAACCCGCCTGATCAAACTAAAAGCCTTCTGGCAAAGCCTGGCACCGTGGTCACCCGACCCGACCACCGCCTGGATGCTGGCGCTCACGCCGCTGGCCAATTTGTCGCACTCGATCAATACCATGAGCACACTGATACGCGGCGTTGAAGGGTTTTTCAAGCCGCGTCTTGGTGCCAATCCAGATATCAATACCAAGGTGCCCTTGAATGAAGTTGGTTTTTACGACACCTCACCACTCAAGGCCACGCTGGAAAAATATGTCGATTTTGATTACCTGAATAGTGGTGCGATGCGCATCAGCGTGTGCGCGGTGGACATCGATACCGGGCAAAGCACCATCTTTGACAATCAAAAAGAACGCCTGCGCGCCGAACACATCATGGCCAGCGGGGCATTGCCTCCCGGTTTTCCGCCGGTTGAAATCGATGGCAAGGTGTATTGGGATGGCGGCGTTTACTCGAATTCACCGCTCTCAGTTTTTTTAGCTGAAATGCGCGAACGCGATGCCTTGTGTTTTATGGTGGACTTATGGGACCCCACCGAACAACGACCAGCCCCCATCACCGAAGCACTAGCGCGCTACAAAAGCATACAATACGCCAGCCGCTCGCAGGAACAACTAGAAAATCACGAAGCCATCGCCAACCTGCAAAAGGCGATTCGCCTGTTGTCGCAAAAATTGCCCGCCAACGAACGTGCACGCAAGGACACACAGACCTTGATGAAAATGGGCTGCGACCACACCATTAATGTGGTGAAGCTGATCATGAAATCAGCGCCCGAACAGCAAAACTATTTCAAAGACATCGACTTCAGCGCCAGCACCATCAACGCGCGCTGGCAGGCTGGCATCGATGATTGCCAGCGCGCCTTGCGCCATCAAAGCTGGCTACAACCCTTACCACCGCACGCCGGTCTGGTGATTCACGAATTGCCACAAAAATAAATCTCGTTCAATCAAAACAATGTCTGGGCACGCCCGCTGGCGTGACGACCCTGCGCGCCCGCCATTGCTGCTCACCGAATTAGGCTATCTTTTCAGTCAATCTAATCCCACTCAACTCAACCATCAAAAAATATTTTCAGATCGCATGTATGGATTTGAAGTATGCCCCGGTCTTATGCATTGAAGGCGCAATTGTCTTCGCTTCTGTTTTACCGATGTAGCCCGGTCACCGCTGGAAATCACGCATCACTAGCCGACCTGCTATGTCTGCCATTTAACTTTCATTGACCTTTCTGTATTTTCTGGAGAATTATTATGTCGAAAGCACAAACATTATTGAAATCTACTTTATCAACATTGGTACTGGCCGGTCTGGCTGCTGGCGTTACTACCGGCAATGCATTTGCTGCCAAGCCTGGTTTTGAACATTGTGCCGGTATTGCCAAGGCAGGTAAAAATGACTGCGGCACCAGCAAGCATGCTTGCGCTGGTCAGTCTGTCAAAGATGGCACACAAGATAAAGAAGAATGGGTGTATGTACCAACCGGCACTTGCGAAAAAATCGCTGGCGGTACTGTTGTTAAAGGCTAATTTTTCAGATGCATGAACTTCATTCGTGTGCGCTGATATGGCGCACATGAAAATGTTGTAGCGAGAGTGAGTCAGCCGCCGCTGTAGCAGGCGGTTTGAATGCGCGGCACCATCCCGCCGCGCATTATTTTTCACGCGCTGTCATACCAGTGATTGAATTTTTACGCCATACCTGCGTCATCGCCGGCTCAGGCTACCTGCTCAGGCTGCCCCTATGATTGGAGTGTTCTTACCATGAAATCGATTTCCGACCAGCGTGTCAGCATCGGACTACGAACTGCACATACCGCCGCATTGCTCAATGATGCGCACGGCTTGTCGTGGCTGGAAATTCACACCGAGAACTGGCTCACAGAAAGCGGCCCGATTGCCGAGCGTCTGGCTGATATTCGCGCACGTTTTGATCTGAGTCTGCATGGGGTCGGCCTGTCATTGGGCTCGGCGGATGCGCTAGACCAAAACCATTTACAACAACTAAAGCGATTGGCAGAACGCTGCCAACCGATCCTGATTTCCGAACATTTAAGCTGGGGCGCGATTGATGGCCGCCATAGCAATGATCTGCTGCCGCTACCATTCAATCAACCCACCTTACAGCTACTGGTACAACGTATCGACCGGGTGCAGCAAACATTAGGGCGACAGATTTTGGTAGAAAATTTATCCAGCTATTGCACGTTTGCAGAATCGACTATGCCAGAGTGGGAATTTGTGCGCGCCGTGGTCGAACGTGCCGACTGTGGCTTGCTACTGGATTTTAATAATGTGCATGTCAATGCGGTCAACCATCATTTCCATGCCAACGATTATTTTGCCGCCATGCCGTGGGGGCGGGTCGGCGAAGTACATCTTGCTGGTTATGAACAGTGGGGCGACGTGCTGGTCGATACCCACGGCTACCCGGTGCAGCCACCGGTCTGGCAATTATTTGAGCGATATCAACATCACTTGCCGGCCGACGCCCGCATACTGATCGAATGGGATACCGATGTGCCTGAACTGACAACGTTGCTAGTCGAAGTGGACAAGGCAAGGGTCATTTTATCTACGCCAAAAGTTGCCCAGACCAAGATACGGGAGAGCGCAGATGTCTGCTCATAGCGCAACCACAAACGCTACCTTGCAGCAGCTACAGCGCCAATTTCTGGCGCAGATTGTGACACCCGATATGGCAAACACGATGTCGTTTCCATTCGGTGTGAGCAAGGTCTTGCCTGAGCAGTCCTGGGCAATTTACCGGCGCAATTATCTGGAAGGTCACATTGCCGCGCTGCGTAGTACCTATACCAATGCACTGGCGCTGGTCGGGGATAATTATTTTCGTCAACTGGCACGCCGCTATGTCATGCAAACCAGCAGTCATCATGGTGACCTGAATCATTACGGCGCTGGTTTTGCCGAGTTGATCGAGCAGTTTTTGCCAAGCCTGCCGCAGGGAGAGACACTTGCCTATTTGCCCGATATGGCAAGACTCGACTGGGCATGGTTTGAGATGTTACGTGCACCAGACACTGGCTCTGATACAGGCGCTCATTGGTTGGCGCAATTGCAAAATACCAGCGAGGAAGCGTGGTCTGGCTTACGCGCGAAACCAGCTTGCAAAATTTTGCGTTCGGCATTTCCGCTGTATCAGATCCGGCAACTCAATGAAAATCCTACTGCCACCGATGATCCAATCCAGCTCGATATGAACCAGCCAGAAACCCTCTTGATCGCGCGCCCCAATCAGGTTGCGGTGGTGCGCTTAACCGCTGCCGAAGCCAGCTTTGCCACCACCTGGCTGACGGAAACACCAGCGGGGGCAGGTCTCGAAGCCGCCTTGGAAGCCGCATTACAAGTTGATCAACACTTCGATTTCGGCGCCACCCTGATGTTACTGGCACGGCTCAATGCCATTCATTCTTTGGAGTAGCACCATGACGAATCACATCAAACACTGGATGATGCAGTGGAACCGGTTCGATCAACGTCTCAGCCACTGGCTGCATCTGCCACAACAAGCATTGCTGCTGCTATTGCGCCTCATGCTGGCTTGGGTATTTTTTAAATCGGGCTTACTCAAATGGCAGAGCTGGGACAGCACCCTCGAATTGTTCGCCTATGAATACGCGGTGCCGCTGCTGCCACCCACGCTGGCGGCCTGCCTCGGCACGGCAGCCGAATTGATCCTGCCGCCGCTCTTGGCGTTGGGCATTCTGCTGCGCCCGGTCACGCTTGCCCTGTTTGTCTTTAATGCCGTGGCGATGTTGTCTTACCCGGACATTTCACCCGCTGGTAGCAAAGACCATCAACTCTGGGGGCTGGGTTTCATTGTCCTGTTTTTTCTGGGTGCTGGCAGGTTTTCACTTGGCCACCTGATGATGCAGCGGCACACGCAGCCACACACACAGGCGCACGCACAACCAATCAGCGCAAAGGCGACCTCATGAATGCGCCCGCCCGCGAATTTGAACTTGCCGTGCGCAGCTTTAGCAGTGATTTGTACCGCTTCGCGTATTGGCTGGCGCGTGATCGCTATATCGCAGAAGAGCTGGTACAGGATTGCTTTCAGCGCGCCTGGAGCAACTGGGCGAGCCTGAATGATCCGGTGGCACTAAAAAAATGGTTATTCACTATTTTACGACGCGAATTTTTGCGCCGGTTTGAACGCAAACAATTTGATCTGGTCGATATCGACGACGTAGAATCACCAGCAGCAGATGGCTTGGATCTGGACGATGTCATTGGCTTGCGTCAAGCCTTGGCGAATGCGCCCACCGGCTTGCGCGATGTGTTATTGATGCAGGTGCTGGGCGGCTTTTCGGCGGAAGAAATCGCCGAACTGCAACAAACCAGCGCCGGTGCCATTACCACCCGTTTAAGTCGCGCACGCCAATGGCTACGCAATTATTTGCATGGCACAGACCAGAGATCAAGCCGCATGGCGATACAAGGAGAACCATCATGATGAACTGCCTGACGGCGCGCCGCAGCTTATTGGCTGATCCGCAGGCGCGCACCGACGAATTACGTGATCATCTAAACGATTGCGAAGCCTGTCGTGCACTGGCAGGGCGCTTAACACGCAATGAGACCTTACTGCACGACGCCATCGCCATTCCTGTACCAGAACAACTGGCTGAACGAATCTTGCTGCGCAATCACATTCACAGCCGCCAATTTAGTCGCCCCGCGCGGCTGGCCTGGATCAAATCACTCTGGCACATGCTCAGCCAACCGAAACAAGGCGGCTTTGCACTGGCCGCCAGCGCGGTGTTAGCGCTGGCGTTGAGCTGGACGCTACACAACAATACCCCCAGCGACTGGAGTGAAGTGGTGCTGGCACACGTGATCAGTGAAGAAAATGGCCAGCTCAAACCCGATGCGCTGGCCGCACCGGATCTCGCCACGGTGCTGAAAAACTATGGCCTCAATCTGGCCGGACAAATTGGCGCTGTACGTTATGTTGGTTATTGCTCACTCCCCGGTGGGCGCGGTGTGCACGCGGTGGTGGAAACGCCAGACCTGGGTGAGGTAACGCTGGTGCTGCCACCCGTTGGCACCCATGCCAGCGCCAACGCCACCCAGCGCAATGGCTATGCGGCACAAATGCTGAATATCAATCAAACCAGTATCGGCATCGTGACACAACACCCGGATAAAATTCAGGCGCTGACCCGTTTTGTGCACCAACAAATTGTCGCAAAGCTGTAAATCCATGCTGATATCAAGCGCGATTCCAGCCATGCCAATGAAATCGCGCTTAATTTTTTATGATGCCGCGATGTGCGCGGCCAAGCCGCTTTGCCCCACTGCCACTTGGTCACCCAGACGATGCCGATCCGGATAATCGCCCCCATTTTGTGCCCGAAATGGAGTGGCCGCGTCCGTAAATAAATGTTCTACCCTGGTACGCCAAGCGGCCTTGGCGAGATTCACTTCTTCAGCGCTGGTGAAATGCGCCGCACCGTAAATTGCATGAATCGGTAACACCTCCATGCCCGGATAAAACAAAGCGCCATGCGTCAGTGGAAATAACAATTGATCGATCGGGCCATTAATACCGCGCTCGTCGTAATCGGCGGCGGGGCCACCCGCTAACACATTGACCAAGGCGCGTTTGCCTTTCAACATGCCTTCACCATAGCGATAACGATTACCTGCATTCTGGTATCCGTAGCCAAAACCATACGCATAAACCCGCTCGATCCAGCCTTTCAAAATCGCTGGCACGCCAAACCACCACAATGGAAATTGCAGGATAACGGCATCCGCGCTCAATAATTTTTCCTGTTCGCGTACCACGTCAGCAGCTTGCTGTTGGGTGGCATAGGCATGCGCCGACTCCATAATCAGCGACAGTCGCTCGGGATTATTGCGCACCGGAAAATCATCGCCATCCAATACCGCTTTCCAGTGCATAGCGTAAAGATCGGATTGAATCACTTCATGCCCTTGTTGCTCCAGCGTTTCAATGCTGACTTGTACCATCTGATGGGTCAGTGAGGTCGGTTCGGGATGGGCGTAAATAATATGGACTTTCTTTTTCATCACTCTGTACTCCAAGAAAATAGAGTCTGGATGATAGTCAGCGCTAAGTTATTTGTGAAATCGATTATGTTATGCACTACAATCCAAAAAATGGATACCAGCCGCCTTGATCTCAACCTATTGCTCACCCTCGAAACCTTGCTGACTGAACAAAATGTCACCAAGGCGGCGGCGCGGCTGCATCTGAGTCAGCCAGCCGTCAGCGCACAACTGAGTCGCCTGCGGGATTTGTTTGATGACCCCTTACTGGTACCAGCACACCGTGGCATGACGCCCACCAAAAAGGCTTTGGAACTATTAGAACCCTTGCGTCTGGCGCTGGATCAGGTGCGCCAGACATTACTGGCGCATCAGGTATTTGCACCCGCCGACGCCGAGCTGACCGTGACCATCGCCTGCTCCGATTACATTCAGGCGGTGGTCATCATGCCGCTAGTATTGGCATTGCGGCAGCAGGCACCCGGGGTCAGGATTGCGGTACGCCACCTGCAACCGTCACTGCTCGAACAACAGCTCGCCAGTGGTGAACTTGATCTGGCGATTGCCATCCCGGAATTAAGTTCATCTCGCCTGCGCAGCCGCCATCTGTTTCACGAAGATTATGTGCTGATTGGGCGACACGCTCATCCGCAACTGCACAGCGGCCTAAGCATTGACGAATACACCCGGCTAGAGCATGTGATCGTGTCGCGCACTGGCGGCAATTTTGTCACTCCCGTGGACACGATGCTGGCTGCACTGGGACAGCAGCGCCATGTCGTGATGTCGGCCGCGTCTTTCCTGTTTATCCCCGACATTGCGGCAGATAGCGATCTGGTGGCGCTACTGCCACGTCGATTGATGGCACGCATCCTGCAACAATCCGCAACGCGTTTTCAGTTAATCGATTTGCCTTGGCTGACCGAGCAATTTAACATCAACCTGATCTGGCACGAGCGCAATCATGGGCATGCGGGGCAAAGCTGGCTACGCGAGTTAATCATCCAACTCTGTGCTGATCAGTATCAATAAAATGCCCCGCAGTGCGGGGCATTTGATAGTGAGGCTTATATACTATGCCTAGTATTTTTTGATTGCGCTTTTATATCCAGCGGGAACTAGCATAAAAATTTCAAAAAAACGGCAGTATGTCTATAACTGTAAAACTATCGCACTAAAAATACGGACGTTCCACTTAGCGCTCAATCGCCAGCGCCACGCCCATGCCGCCGCCGATACACAAACTCGCCAAACCTTTTTTAGCATCGCGGCGGATCATTTCGTGGATCAGCGTCACCAAGATACGGCAGCCGGACGCGCCGATAGGGTGACCAATCGCAATCGCACCGCCGTTCACATTGATCTTGCTGGTATCCCACTCCATTTGCTTGTTGACACCAATCGCTTGCGCGGCGAAGGCTTCGTTGATTTCCATCAAGTCCAGATCCTGATGTGACCAACCGGCTTTTTTCAGGCACAACTGCGCGGCAGGCACTGGCCCCATACCCATCACGGCGGGGTCAACCCCTGCTGATGAATAAGCCTTGATTCTGGCCAGCACCGGCAAGCCCAGTTCTTCGGCTTTTTTGGCCGTCATCATGATCACAGCGGCAGCACCGTCGTTAATGCCAGACGCATTACCCGCGGTGACCGTACCAGCCTTATCAAACGCCGGACGCAGGCTAGATAAGGAGTCCAAGGTCGCGCCTGGTTTGATGAATTCGTCGCTATCAAACACGGTCGTGCCTTTTTTGCTGACGATCTCAAACGGAATGATTTCATCCTTGAACTTGCCCGCCTTTTGCGCGGCTTCTGCTTTATTTTGCGAAGCCAGTGCAAACAGATCCTGCTCTTCGCGCGTGATGCCGTATTTCTTGGCGATGTTTTCGGCGGTGATGCCCATGTGGTATTGGTTGTACACATCCCATAAACCATCGACGATCATGGTATCGACCAATTTAGCGTCGCCCATGCGGAAGCCATCGCGTGAACCGTTCAGCACATGCGGTGCCGCACTCATGTTTTCCTGACCACCAGCGATGATGATCTCTGCGTCGCCCGCCTTGATCGCCTGCGCCGCCAGATGCGTGGCTTTTAAGCCGCTACCGCAGACCTTGTTGATGGTGAAGGCTGGCACCATGTTTGGTATACCCGCGCGAATCAGCGCCTGGCGCGCCGCGTTCTGGCCCACGCCAGCGGTCAGTACCTGACCCAGAATGACTTCGCTGATGGCATCGCCGCTCAAGCCAGTTTTTGCCAACAAATTTTTGATGACATGCGCGCCCAGATCAGACGCGGCGACTTTCGCTAACGAACCACCAAATTTGCCAACGGCAGTACGACCGGCTGCAACGATGACGATATCCTGTGCTTGCATGTGAAACTCCTCTAGAAATGTCTGGTACGACAGGCCGGAACCGGCATCAATAAGTCGGTTGCGCAGCTCGCACCTGAACGGTTGGATACGATTTTCTGTGGCATCAATGCCATTCTTGTTGTCGGAACATCGACAAAACACGGCTATTATCGCTGCGATTCATCATTTCTGCTGAAACAATCCTGCCCAGTCAGGCTGATGTACTCAATAAGCGTCAGCCTGCCGATTATCCATCCAACGCCAAACAAACTATCTGCGCCAGATCAAACCGTGCCTGATCTCAGTTTAGTTCGATGCCACCGTGTTTATCAAAAAATAACTGGTCTACAAATAGACCGATAACGGTATAAAAATAGACCAGCTTTACTCCAAAATGGCTTTTGGGCGGCTTTTTTGGTTAAAACCGGTGTTTTTATATACTGGTATCTGTATTTTTAAAGACGCCCGTATTGATTGCGGATACGGCTTATTTTTGTGCATACTGCCACTTTTTTGTAAAAAATATAGAATATTGCACGCAGATAAAAATGAATGCTGTATCCCAATTCAAAAAAACAAACTGTAAGTATAGACATGTAAAAAATACAAATAGGAATTGACCATGAAGAGGGAAGAATTTTGATAGAACAGGAAAATATAGTTCGGTATTGGCATTCAGTTGAGTTACTTCAACCCCAATCGGCACCCAAGCTAAAAAAACGCAGCACCCTGTACGGTGCTTTCATTCACGACACGCCAATCCAGCATCTTGTTCCCCCTTGGTTTCCTGAAAGTGTCATACATAAACAGGTATTACCCAAAAAACGTGTTTGGAGCCATACGCTTTATGCTTATCTATATGACAGTCGGCTCGTCGCCGAAAAGCTTAAAGAGGCTTACGGAGCCGATCAAGGTTATCGAGAGCCACCACATCGGGAATCAGCGTTATTTGCCGTGAAGTTCACGATGAGCGGTCAAATGGTCGATAATAGTTTTGTCCTCTCTAGTGAGGCATGGTTTTTAGGAAAAGTACTGACAGGAAAGGATTGGACAAGGGGATTCGAGGATGATCAAAATGCCGCCGGCGATCAGGCAAAAACACTGCTCACCGGCAAAGTATCGGGCGACGCTCTAAGGGAGTTGACTCAGTGGATTCTCCAGTTCCTTGGGGTGACGGATACTTTTAATCAACTAGATCGTCGTCTGTTCCGCTTCCGCTCTCAGCCAGTCAATCCCAATAAACCCGAATCGGAAGACGATCCGCTCAACAGTTTCTTACTCGACGATCTTGCCAATGTTGCCGACAGCATCGGTAAAGGCATAAAGAGCGCTCCACTAGACCAATACCTTAGCCAGCACAACCCGCAACAACGTCTGCACGTTGACGATGACCGCGCGTCACTGCCACTAATTGAGCGATTGATGCCGGATGCATATCCAAATAGCTGCTGGCCTACCGAACGGCATCTGGGACTTGTGCATTCCCAGCAACTGGCCGTCAATACAATCCTGTCAACCCTTGCGGATGGACAAGGACTGCTAGGCATTAACGGCCCACCTGGCACAGGTAAAACAACGCTCCTGCGCGATTTGATTGCGACCATTGTTACCAGCAGAGCCGATGCGCTAGCCAAATTGCGCCGCGCCTCAGAAGGGTTCGTGAACAACGGGCGTGAGGAGGCCAACGATGGCGGTAAAGCGCAGACATGCTTCAAGCTCAACCCGGCATTATTTGGCTTCGAAATTGTCGTCGCTTCGTCCAATAACGGCGCCGTCGAAAATGTCACGCTTGAATTACCCCAACGCGACAAAATCGATGAGAGTTGGCTACCGGATGCTGAGTATTTTGCCGAATTAGGGGAACTAACCAGCGGTAAACCAGCTTGGGGATTGATTTCTGGCGCTCTGGGCAGTAAATCTCGGCGAAAAAAATTCGTCGATGGCTATTTCAATGGTCAGCGTCCCTTTGATAATAAAGACAAAGAAGATGCGGATGTTGATTCAGACGAGGAAATTGAGAATGACGTAAATACCGAAATTTCTACCTCGTCGAGCATGCAGCAAGATAAAAGCGATAACGACAATTACGACGGCGCAGCACCCGCAAAAGAGAATATCCCTCAAAGCTTCAAAGGATGGCTTAATACACATGCCGAAATCAACAAGGGACGTTCATCAGAACAACGTCAAGCGTTGTGGCAACAAGCGGTTTCCGATTACGAAAAAGCCAAGGCAGCAGCGAGCAGGGCGAGTAATGATGCAGTTCGTGTTCGAGGGCTAATTCAATCAATCAGCCAAACCAGAAAGGAAATTGCCAATAAATCCAAAACACTGGTTACCCTCGAACAAAGGCTAGCCGACGCGGTAGCACTGCTGGCACACCTAGATGCCAAAGAAGGGCGTCCCGCTAATTTGGCGCTCAAACGGTGTCTAGATGCACTTAGACAACACCAAACCGTCAAGCCAAGTTTCTGGGAAAAATTATTTAGTCTTTGGAAAGCTCAACGAGACTGGGATACGACACAAATATTGCTGGAAGAAGAACGCGTTCTGGCCTCTGCCGAATTCGCTCGAATAGCACGCCTTACCAAGCAACTCGATATATCAAGGGAGGACTTGAAAAAACAAACCACCGAGGAACGTCGGGTATTGTCGCAATTACAGAATCAGGAGAAATCGCTAACGCGCGATGCTTTCGGTCTTGCCAGTACGTGTCAAGCCGATCATCTAGTCGCTTGGCTGCAAGGCGATACTATCGGTCGCGGCGATGCCATTGAATTGGCCGAGCCTTGGTGTATTACAGGTTGGAGACAAGCACGTGCGCGCGTATTCATCCAAGCGCTTAAACTCCATCAGACGTTCTTCGAGTTAGAGGCATCTCGGATGAGCTATAACCTCACCCTGATCAACGGCCTGTTAACTGGCTCGCGCTTTCAAGGCCTTTCGCGCGACGCTATCCGTTCGGCCTGGGCTTCCCTGTTCATGGTTGTTCCGGTATTGAGCAGTACCTTCGCGTCATTTGCTCGTTCGTTCGGTTCGTTAGGAGCCAGTGAAATCGGCTGGTTGCTGGTGGACGAAGCTGGCCAAGCTACGCCGCAAGCTGCGGTGGGGGCACTGTGGCGCTCCCGGCGTGCATTACTGGTGGGCGATCCCTTGCAACTCAAACCCATTGTTGCTGTGTCCGATGCTGTATTAGAACACATGCGCACGCGCTACCGTGTCGATGCGCATTGGCTCCCCAACCGACAATCAGCACAGACACTGGCCGACCAAGCTACCCCGTGGGGACGCATGGCTGGTCCAGTCGGTAGCAAGACTTGGGTAGGACTCCCCTTAGCCGTACATCGTCGCTGCGACAGACCCATGCATGGACTCGCCAATCGCATTGCCTATGATGGCATCATGGTGTACGGAACGATTGCCCCCAACCCCGAGAAAGAGACGCGTGCCAGTTTATCAACTGGCTGGATACATGCTAGTGGTACGTCTCAAGGGAATTGGGTGCCCGCCGAAGGAGAAGCATTGCAGGAACTACTGGCACGATTGCGTGAGGATGGCGTAGAAGCCAAAGACATATCCGTCATCACACCCTTCACAGACGTTCGAAACAATCTCAAACGAATAGTGGGCAAAAAAATGGTGTTTGGTACGATTCACACCATGCAGGGCAGGGAATCGCCGGTTGTCATCATGGTGCTAGGTGGCAATACCACCGGTTCGGGTGCCCGCAACTGGGTAGTTTCAGAACCCAATCTCCTGAACGTAGCTGCGACGCGAGCCAAGCGACGCTTTTATGTGATCGGCGACAGAAACGATTGGAAGAACCGCTCGCTATTCTGCGACGTCATGGATCTTCTGCCACTCCAGAAAATTCCAACGCGTGAACAGGAACTGATGTTATTTCCTCAATAAGCGAATATTGGAATAAATTGAGCCGTTCTGTAACTTGGTTGAACAAGTGCGACTGTTTCACTAGCAACGGCTCAGTGTTTTTGACATTGTCTATTAAAAC
>OFSE01000133.1_pt1 | contig 25422 bp, 24 predicted proteins | sample 1543261 | NCBI WGS metagenome assembly OFSE01 (sample SAMN07774225, study PRJEB24372) | wastewater metagenome | isolation source: Exp Tend VB 50WW | collected 2016-02 | reverse complement strand
TACATTCCAAGATACTGGTGTTGTAAGAAATCTTGTAACTATGTACCCAATTACTGGTTCAGGAAAAGTAGTAGATATACCTATCTACCCAACAGTATCTGCTGCGGCAGTTGCTGAAGCAACAGACTTAACAAATACTGCTGTAAGCACTTCTAACGCAACTATCACAGTTGGCGAAAAAGGAATTATGGCAACACTAACTGATATGGCTAGAAACACAGCATCAAGAAACGTAGGTGCTGATCTAGGTAGATTATTTGGTGAAGCAATCGCTAAAAAAGTTGATACTGATTTAGCAGGACTACTTGATGACTTTGCATCTGCAAACGATCAAGGTGGTGCTGGAACAGAATTAACTGCTGACTTGCTTTTCAAAGCACAAGCAATTTTAAGAAGTGCAAATGTACCTGCACCTTACTATGCTGTGTTTCACCCAAAAGCTACTTTCAATCTAAAGAAAACTTTAACACAACCAGCTTACACAACATCTAGTTCTGGTTATGCTATTTCTGATATTGGAAATGAAGCTTTAAGAAATGGATATATCGGTAGATTAGCTGGTATTGATATTTTTGAAAACGCAAACATTTCTATTGATGCTTATGACGATTCATTCGGTGGAGTATTTCACCCAATGTCAATCGGTTTAGCATTAAAAGAAGATTTCAAAGTTGAAACTCAAAGAGATGCGTCTCTAAGAGCAACTGAGATTGTAGCTTCTATTACTGTTGGCTCAGGTATTTTAAAAGATACTTATGGTGTAACAGTAAAGACTGATACAGCTCTTTAATTAAACTTCGGTGGGGTGTAAAAGCCCCACCAACTAAATATTACTATGGCAAATTTTTCAGTAGATTCAGATTTAACATTTTACCAACCAGATATTTTAACTTTTGGAATAGCAAGTTTTACTTCTCCAAATGATTACCACGCACAAGCAAGAGCAGATATAGAACGAGATTTAAGAATAAGATGGTTTCCAGTTTACTCAAAAGAAACTTATAGAGATATAGCAATCCTAAACACAACTGAAATGGACGCAACATTATTAACTGATGCACAATTTAAACGAGCAAGTGTTTATAAAGTAATAGGTTTTTATGCTTGTCCACAATTAACTAAATTTAATTCAAACGATAACCCTGACAGATTCCAAGTTATGATGAAACATTATCAGCAAATGTATGCTGATGAAATGGAACAGATACTAAGAGATGGTGTTGAATATGATGCTGATGATTCTAATACAATCGCTGATGCAGAAAAAGCACCTTATCATAGAAATCAACACCATAGAATATCTTACAATAGCAACAACAGGAAATGCAACTTATTTTGGAGACTTGACTGCTACTTATACTCATCCGAGTGCCTGCTCTAGTTCCACCAGAGGAGTCTTCGGTGGTGATACTGTTCCATTATTAGTAAATACTATAGATTTTATTACAATAAACACAGCAGGAAATGCACAAGATTTTGGTGACTTAACGCAAGCAAGAGGTATTATGGGTGCTTGTTCAGACTCTCACGGTGGCCTAGGAGGTTTCTAATGAACCATAAATACTTAAAACTCATATAAGATGCCCAAGATACGAATTGGTTTTGCAACTGATATAAATTTAGTCAATGAGCAGGTTGGTATTGGAACCACAAATCCAACTGCTCGTCTGGATGTTCGTGGTGATATTCGTGCAGACAATTCAGCAGGTAGTGGTGGAATCTCAACTCTTACAAGATATGATGGTTTCTTAAATAAAACACAAAGTCTTCCAAATAATGTATCAATTGCTCAAACCACCAAAGGAAATCTAAACTCACTATCCGGTGAGATTGTAATTGATGGAGAGATTACTGTTACGGAAGGAACTTCATTAACAGGTGGAAGATTAGATAGTCTTACAGTTACTGGAACTTTTGACTTACCACACGGTGGAACATTAGACAGAGAAGAAACACCAGAGAAAGGAAGCACAAGATTTAATCAAGACTTGGGACAGTTAGAGTTTTATACAGGACTTGAGTGGAGAACTACTGCGTCTTATGATGGGTCTGGTAGAGGTCGTGGTGTTTTTGGTGGTGGAACTCCCGTTGCAAATATAGATTTTATAACTATTTCAACTACAGGAAACACACTAAACTTTGGAACTTTATTAGTCTCTAGAAGAGGATTGGGTTCTTGTGCTTCTTCAATTCGTGGTTTGTTTGGTGGTGGTTACGGTCCAACATTTAGTAATGTGATTGATTACATTACAATTTCTTCCGAAGGTAATGCAATCGATTTTGGAGATTTACTTGCTCCAGCATATAAATTTTCTTGTAGTTCTTTATCATCATCAACTCGCGGTATTTTTGCTGGAGGAGAACCATTCAATAATGTAATTGAATATGTTCAAATAGCAACTATAGGAAACTCTTTAGATTTTGGTGATTTAACGACAAATAGAGATTATAATTCATCTTGCTCTTCACCAACTCGTGGAGTATTTGGTGGTGGACTTTCATCTTTTAGTGCTCCAAGCGGTTATGTTAAGACAACAGAATTCATAACAATATCTTCAACTGGTAATGGAGTATTATTTGGAGACTTAACTGCGTATAGACACGCAATTTCATCTTGTTCCAATTCAACTCGTGGCGTATTTGCTGGTGGTGGGGATCCAAATAAAAATGTTATTGATTACATAACAATAGCATCTACAGGAAATGCAACAGATTTTGGTAATTTAACACAATCAAAATCAAATGGAGGTTCTGCATCAACATCAATTCGTGGAGTTTTTGGTGGAGGAGCAACTGGTTCTCCGGCATCTACAACAAACACTATTGATTATGTAACTATTGCAACGACAGGAAATGCAATTGATTTTGGAGATATTTCCACTTTGAGAAATCAAATATCTGCTTGTTCAGACTCTCACGGTGGCCTAGGAGGATTCTAATATGGCGAACTTAAGAGCAAATAAAATCACAAGCACAGAAGTCTTTGAAACCACTGGGTCGGTTCAGTTTGATGGTAGTGGGGATTATTTAGAAATACCAAATAGTTCTGATTTAGAATTTGGAAATAATAGTTTTACAATTGAAGCGTGGTTATATCCTGTAGCATCTGGCGGAAGTATTTTTAATATTTTTTACAATAAAGGTGTTGGTTTGCAGTGTTATTGGAAAAGCAACACAAATAAAATAGAAGTTTATGCAGACTCAAATAATACAAGTAATTATGATATTTTAAATAGTCTAAATACTCCATCTGGTTCTATAATTAGTGGACAGTGGGCACATATTGCAATTGTTCGTAATATAAATGTTTTCCAAATTTATTTAAATGGTATTGCAAGCGGAAGTTCTATAACAAATTCTGCTTCTATAGGTTCTAATTCAAATGGAGTTACAATTGGTGATTATAAACCAGACTTATCAAATTATGAATTCAATGGTCACATCTCCAACCTCCGAGTCCTCAAAGGAACCGCACTCTACACCAAGAACTTCACACCACCCACAAGAGAACTCACAGTCATTCCAAATACTGTTCTACTTGCCTGCACATCAACAACAAACACAGCACAAGAAGCAACTGGTAAGACTATCACAGTCAATGGAAATGCAGTCGCAAATGAACTCACTCCGGGTCTTTTAACTGATAGAGTGAAGTCTGGTGGAACAAGTGCGATTACTGGGTCCGTTGAGTTTGATGGAACTGGAGATTATATTACACTTCCAAGTAGTAATGATCTAGATTTTGGAACTGGAGATTTTACTATAGAGTGTTGGGCATATTTTAATTCTACTACAAATACTAACAATAAAGGTTCTGCAATAATTACAAATCCATCAGGGTCTATTACAACATTATATACAAGTATAAGTGGTGGAAATACACTTACTTTCTATAATGGTTCTTCTATAGTTAGTTCAACTTTTGATATTAAATCTTGGAATCATATAGCAGTCACTAGAATAGGAACTACTGTTTCTATTTTTATAAATGGAATATTGAGACAATCTGAAACTCATAGTAGTTCAGTATCATTTAATTCGGGAAATATAGGATCTCAAACTACAACTGCAGGTTATTTTAACGGATTTCTTTCTAATTTAAGATTAATCAAAGGTCAAGCACTCTACACAGGAAGCTTTATACCACCATCTAGAGAACTGAAGAAAATTCCAAACACTGTTCTTTTATGTTGTAAGAATTCTAGTGACCCAACAGCAGAAGAAACTGGGAAGACTATTACGGCAAACGGAGACCCAGCAGCATCAAACTTCACACCACAAATCGGCAGTGATGGTTCTGTGACTTTTGATGGAGTCACAAAGATAAACACACAGAACTACTTCTATCTACCAACCGGAAACACAGAGAATAGGGGCAGAGGTCGTGGTTTGTTTGGTGGTGGTTATGTTCCAGGAACCTCTCAAAATACAATACAGTTTATAAACATACAATCATCAGGAAGTGCAATAGATTTTGGTGAATTATCATCCAATATGGGTTCAGCAGGTGGTAAGGCACCTTGTGCTGCTGCTTCATCAACTAGAGCATTATTTGCAAGTGGATATTCTGCCCCTGCTACTATCAACACAATAGAATTTATAACAATAGCAACGACATCAAACTCAACTAATTTTGGAGATTTGCTCACAAGCAGAAGAGACTTGGGTGCTTGTTCAAGTTCTACAAGAGCATTATTTGGTGGTGGAACAACAACTAGTTCCACTACAACAACAAATGTAATTGAATATGTAACTATCGCATCATTAGGAAATGCAGTTAGTTTTGGGACATTAACACAAGCAAGAAGAGGAGTAAGTTCTTGTTCATCATCAACTCGTGGTATTTTTGGTGGTGGTTATATTACTGCTTCCCCTACAACTTTTAGTAATAGAATTGATTTTGTGACTATTGCAACTACAGGAAACGCAACTACTTTTGGAGATTTAACAGTTATTCGTGGTGGTTCTGCCTCTTGTTCTTCATCAGTTCGTGGAATTTTTGCAGGTGGGACAATTTATGTTGCACCAGCAAGCACATTTTATAATACCATAGATTATATTACGATTGCCTCTACCGGAAACGCACAAGACTTTGGTGATTTAACCTCAACTCGTAACGTATTTGGTTCTTGTTCTAACTCAACTCGTGGAGTATTTGGTGGCGGAGGTAATCCAACTATGATTAATACTATGGAGTTTGTATCTATCACATCAACAGGAAATGTGCAAGACTTTGGTGATTTACTTTCTGCCGCACTTTATTATAATGGTGGTTGCTCCGATTCTCACGGCGGCATAGAAGGATAAATATGAATAGAGACATAAGGATATGAGTTTACCCCCAGTAGAAGTTCCAACAGGTGCAATGAGATTCAACTCTGACTCACAGAAGTTGGAGTATTATGATGGAGCTCAGTGGTTACAGGTCAGCACATTCTCTCCAAACCTGAATGGTGGAGCTCGTGGTGTTTTTGTGGGTGGAAGAAGTGGTGGTGGTGCTCGTTCTGTAATGGATTATATTAATATCTCATCAACAGGAAATAGTATTAACTTTGCAACTTTAAGTCAACCAAAAAGAAATCCAATGTGTTTTGGGTCAAGTGTAAGAGGAGTTGCTGCTGGTGGATTGGGAAATCCAGCATATAGCACAAACATTGAAGTTTTTACTTTTGCATCAACAGGAACTTCTTCGGATTCTGGTTTTGATATTGCGGCGCCAGCATTTAACGGGGCAGGATTATCAAATTCTACAAGAGGTATTATTGCTGGTGGTGATGCTGGTGGGACGACAACAAATTTAATTCAATATGTTACAATTGCTGCTCTTGGAAATGCAGTTGATTTTGGATATTTATCAACAGCAAACCAATCGTTTGGTTCTTGTGCAAGTTCTACAAGAGGGATATTTGCTAGCGGAGCACCATCAACAAATGTTATTGAGTTTATTACAATTTCAACTATTGGAAATGTTACAGATTTTGGCGACTTAACTACGAATAGAAACAGTAATGCTGGATGTTCTAACGCAACAAGAGGTTTATTTGGTGGAGGAGGTCCATCAGCATCAAATATTATAGATTATATAACTATTGCAACGTTAGGAAATGCAGTTAATTTTGGAAATTTGACGCAACCAAGAGCACCTTCAACTGCTGCAGTTTCTTCATCAACTCGTGCAATATGGGGGGGTGGTGAAGTTCCTGGTGGAGTGGGGGTAAATGTAATTGATTATGTAACAACTATGAGCACTGGAAATGCTGTTGACTTTGGCGATTTAGTTAATGGTGTAAATTATGAAGGTTCTGCCTGCTCCAACGGACACGGAGGTCTATAATGGGAATACTACGCACGAACACACTATCAGGTTTAGAAACTCCAACACCAGTCACAGGGTCTGTGAGTTTTGATGGTGTTGGTGGAACGGGTTTAACACTTAATTCATCCGATTTTGCATTTGGTACTGGTGATTTTTGTGTTGAGGGGTGGTTTAATGTAACTGATAGTTCTTCTATTAGATCTATTTTTGATACTAGAACAAGTGATAACTTTTCAACAGGATTTTTTATTGGAATTAATAGCAGTGATGAATTTTATACTTATGGATTTCCGGCAGGAATCGGCGTATCTAATTGGATGATACCTACACCGGGACAATGGAATCATTTTGCAGTAACTAGACAATCTAATACGGGAAGAGTTTTTATTAATGGTATTAGTGTAGGTGTTGTTAATATGGGAAGCACAGATTATACTCAAGTTGGTGGTACAGTTGGAAGACCATCCACTGTTTTTGGTAGTTTATATACATTTCAAGGTTTCATCTCCAACCTACGAGTCCTCAAAGGAACCGCACTCTACACAGGAAGCTTCACACCACCCACAAGAGAACTTCAACCAATAGGAGACACCGTATTACTCTGTTGTAATAACTCAACATCAGCAACCGCAGAAGCAACAGGAAAGACTATCACAGCGAATGGAAACGCAGTAGCATCAACATTCTCTCCCGGACTGGTGCGTGACTTTACTTATGGAACACAGTTTGATGGTGTTTCGAGGTTTGATACTCAAGGATATTTTGTTCCACCATCAGGGAATACACAGAACAGATATACATTAGGACTTGATGAGATTGTTACAAGTGGTCTTGTATTACATTTAGATGCTGGTAATCCATTCTCATATCCTGCTACTGGTGTTGGAACTAAATGGACTGACTTGAGTGGTAATAATAATCACGGCACACTTACAAATGGTGTAAGTTATACAGATAATAATAGAGGTGCTTTGGTTTTTGATGGGACTGATGATTATGTTACCACGGGTGGAGTTATTGTTCCTAATAGTTCTTCTCCATATACAGTATCGGTATGGTGTTATAGAAACAGAAATAATGTGGGGTTTGAAGAATTGCTTTCCCAATGGACTTACGCAAATTCCGCTAATTCATTTTTCTTTGGATTTGATAATTCGAATGTAAGATTTACTGATAATTGGAATTCCGTTACAGTACCCGGTGCGGGTAATACTGGAGTATGGATGAATTTAGTCGGAGTGTATAGTGTATCTAATGCTTTTATATATCTGAATGGGTCTTTATCTGCTACTAGAGGTAGTGGATTTTCTTATGGTGGAACAGGTAATTTTATTATAGGAAGACAAGGAGAATATTCTTCAGAATATTTTAAAGGAAACATAGCACAAGTCTCCATATACAACAGAGCACTCTCCGCAGCAGAAGTCTCACAAAACTATGAGGCACTCAAAGGTCGCTATGGTCTTCCATAAATACTCGTAGAGGTATAAGAATATGTCGGCAATACCACAAGGAGCAATCAGATTTAATACAGACTCCCAGAAGTTAGAGTTTTATGCTCAAGACCAATGGTTTGTGATGATGTCCGAAAATGTAGGACTTGGAACTGGTGGTGATACTGGTGCAGGTGCTCGTGGTGTTTTTTTTAGTGGTTATACAACGATCTCCCCATCTGCTTATAATAGAATTGATTATATAAACATTGCATCAACAGGACATGCAATAGACTTTGGTGATACGCCAGACCCTAAATGGGGAGTAGCATCTTGCTCATCATCAACTCGTGGTGTTATTGGCGGCGGATATCCTGTACCAGCTCCAGCATCAAATAATAATTTTATAGAATTCATTACCATTTCATCCACAGGAGATGCGCAAGATTTTGGTGACTTAACTTATACTACTCGTGCCGCTGGTTCTTGTTCTTCATCTACAAGAGGTATATTTACCGGAGGGTATGCAGGTTCTCCAGCACAATATAATGATATTGATTACATAACAATTGCATCAACCGGAGATGCAAAAGACTTTGGTGATGCTACTTTTTCCGGTTCATATAAACGCGGTTGCTCTAATGCAACTCGTGGTGTTTTTGGTGGTGCTTCTACACCAACAGTCATTAATACAATCGAATTCATTACCATCAGCACTTTAGGAGATGCAAAAGACTTTGGTGACTTAACTGTAATTAGAGATTCTGCAGCTGCCTGTTCTAATTCCACCAGAGGAGTCTTTGGTGGGGGTTCTACTCCAACAATAAAGAATGATATAGATTTTATAATTATATCTACATTAGGAAATGCAGTTAATTTTGGAGATTTGAGTGGAGGAAGACACACTTCAGCAGCAGTTTCTTCACCAACTCGTGGAGTATGGGGTGGTGGAATGGTTCCAGCAGCTTCAAATATAATTGAGTATATAACTATATTAACTCAAGGAAATGCAGTTGATTTTGGAGATTTAACAATTCCAAGAGGATATATGGGTTCCTGCTCCAACGGACACGGAGGACTATAAGAAATGACTATTTTAAGAACAAACACAATTGCCGGTATTGGAGAAACCTTCGGTCCATTATTTGACGGAGATTTCGAGTTTAATAGTCAAAACTATGTGATACTTCCAAAAGGCACAGCATCTCAAAGTGGAGTATTAAGAGACATCACTGATGTTGTAGGAGCCGGTAGAACCTTTTATGATAATCTAGTGCTTGCGATGCCTTTTAATGCAGCAACTGGATTGACTGATGTATCATCAAGGAATCGTAATCCTGCTGCTTATGGTAATGTAAGTATCTCATCAACGATTAGTAAGTATTATGGAAGTTCTGCAAAGTTTGATGGGAATGGAGATTATTTGAGTATTGATGTTGGTATTAGTACTTCTACATCTGATTTTGTTTTAGGTCCATCTGGATCTGATTTTACAATAGAAATGTATCTTTATGCAACTTCAAGTGCAAATGGTGGAATAATATCAACATATTCTAATTGGAACACTAGTGCTGGATACTTAAATAGATGGGCATTGATTTTTAGTGAAAATAATATACAGTGGTATAATTCTGCAGGTGGTATTGGTATAGGAGAATCTGCAATATTAAATCAATGGGTCCACTATGCAATTTGTAGGAGTGGTTCAACCATAACGATGTATAGAAATGGAATTTCAATAGGAACTCAAACCACAAATCAAAACTATACTTCAATAGACCCATTAGTTACTGGTTATATTAATGGATGGGGTTATTATCAAGGTTACATACAAGACCTCCGTGTATACAAAGGAATCGCAAAATACACAGCAAACTTCACACCACCAGACAGAATCGCAGAAGTCGGTGTAGGATTTAAATCAGGGGCACTACGATATAATACCGACAGTAGTAAGGTAGAACTTTATGATGGAAGTCAATGGACTGAAGTTCAATCAAGTCGCCCAGACCTGAATGGTGGTGCTCGTGGTTTAATAATGGGTGGAGAAACACCAGGACCCACAAATGTAACTACTATTTCTTATATTACAATATCATCAACCGGAAATGCAATTGTCTTTGGAGACCTAACATTAGCAAGAAGAGGTTTTAATAATTCGGCACTTGCATCATCTACAAGAGGAATAATTGCTGGTGGGTTTGTTACTCCAACTCCTACTCTGACTGCATCAAATATAATTGATTATGTAACAATTTCTTCCACAGGTGATGCAATTGATTTTGGTGATAAAACTTTACCCGGATATTATTGGGCAGCAGTTTCTAATAGCACTCGTGGAATATGGGGTGGAGGATATGCTCCAATGACTCCAACAACTGTAAATACTTTAGAATATATAACAATTGCATCAACCGGAGATGCAAAAGATTTTGGTGATTTAACTAGATTCTCTAGAAGTTTAGGCACTGTAAATTCACCGACTCGTGGAGTATTTGCTGGAGGAAGTGGTCCTATAGTTAATACAATTGATTTCGTTACTATTTCTACACTTGGAGATGCACGAGATTTTGGAGATTTGTCTATAGCAACAGCTCTTACTTCTGGAACTTGTAATGCAACTCGTGGTGTCTTTGCGGGGGGGGCAACACCATCAAACATAAAGGTGATAAATTATATTACAATATCAACACTAGGAAATGCCGTTAGATTTGGGGATTTAACTCAAGAAACAATTTATTCTTCTTCGATGTCCTCATCAACAAGAGGAGTATATGCTCAAGCAAGTCATTCATATCAAAATACAATTGAGTATATTACAATTTCCACTCAAGGTAATGCAGTTGATTTTGGAGATAATACAGAACTTTCTGTTAGTGGAAGTGGCTGCTCCAACGCTCACGGAGGGTTGTAAAAACCGTCCAGGTATGATATAATAAATAAACACAGTTACAATAATAAAATTGATATGACTGAAAAAAGTTCTGCGATTACTTCGGTAGATTTAACACCAGGTGCAGAGATTTCTGTTACGACACTTAAGAACGACCTAGCACAACTTGCTAATGGTCCTCTGCCTCAAGAATACAAGGGAATGCTCACTCATATTGAGGAGACACTTCCTGCAACACAAGCTGCCTGTGATAATTTCTATAAGTCTCACTCACAGATGATGACTGTGACGCTTGATATTACAGACCTCACACCAATTCGCAGTATCAAGCACACACTTGCGGCAATTGAGAGAACCAAGAGTGCTCTTGCCGAAGCACAAATCAATCGTCGTAAGAACGAAATTAAAATCAAAAAGAAGCAAAGAGAGATTGATAATTGTGAGGATGACCTAGACAGAGAAGAGTTTGAGATTGAGATGATTGAGTTGATGAATAATAATATGAATGTTGAGAACTCTATGAAGGGTGCAATTCGTAAGATGTCGTTTCTTATGACTCAATATCGTGCTGTTCTAGACCACATCGGTAAGGACTTTATTACCGAAGAAGATTATGAGCGTGAAGAGAAACGCTATCACGTAATGACCGCACTCAAGCAGGCAATCAATTCTGCAAGACCCAGAGGTGGTATTATTGATGAAGGAAACTCAATCTATCTGTTTGATATTGGAATTAATGTTGCACACGCACAGGCAGAAGTCTTTAATTACTTAAAGATTGAGAATGAAATGATTGCAACCGGTAAGGCACCATCACACGAAATGACGATTGAATGGTTAGAGAAGTGTGCCGATAAGTTTGAGGACTGCTCAATTCGATTTGCCGAAAGTCGTGGATTTGTTCCATTAGATGAGAAATCACTTGCACATCCAGACCCTGTGATTATGCTTCCGTCTTCTGTTGACCAGGAGTTTGCAAAACTTACTGCCGGAGAATAATTTTATGCATCTTGTAATTGGAACTCCAATGTATGGAGGAATGTGCACAAGTGAATATACACAATCTATTATTCATCTTTCAGAGGCAGCAAATAAGTCAAATGTAAAATTCACCACAATCTTTCTGGGTAATGAGTCTCTGATTCAGCGTGGTCGTAATACGATTGCTCATCACTTTATGAGTATCCCAGATGCAACACATCTAATGTTTATTGATGCGGATATTAAGTTCCGTGTGGAAGATGTGGTCAAAATGATTAAGTCCGAGAAGGAACTGATTGTTGGTCCGATTCCTTTAAAGGGTTATAACTGGGAAGAGATTCGTCAAAGAGCCTTGAGAGGTGAAGAAGATATTTCCAGGACTGGTGGTGTATATAATATCAATCATCTTCCTGGTATTACTATGGAAGATGAAGAAATACCATTTGAGATTGAACACGGCGGAAATGCATTTATGATGATTCGCCGTGAGGTATTTGAGGCACTCAAACCACATACACCAGTATATACAAATGGTGGTGCATCATTACCCGATGGTGAAGAGATACGTGATTACTACCGAGTAGAGATTGATAAAGAAAAGAATCATTTACTTTCAGAAGATTATTTCTTCTGCTCTTCTTATCGTAAAGTTGGTGGTAAGGTATTCTGTGCTCCTTGGGTTCAGGCAGGACACTTTGGTTCTCATCTGTTTAATGGGCACTATGCTCGTTTTTATAAATAGTTAGAAATTAAAAGATTATAATGACTGTTCAACATCCAATTATTACTTATAGACTTCGTAGCAATGGAACGATTCCACCATTCCTGTGCAAGCATCCTGGTTCTTTTGCCGGAATGTATGGAGTGAATACCAATAAGGAAGGATTTATTCCTGCCTGGTTGCCTCCACAAGAAACCAAGTATCTTGGAATGGCTTGTGGTCAGGTGGACCCGGATGCTTGTCCAAAATGTGTAGATGTGATTGGAACTAAAGAAGAACTGGAGACTTATATTACGGGCATCAGCACCACCTGGACGGTTGATAGTCAGGGTGTAACAGGTATTCGCACAGAGACTACCACAGGAACCGATGATGCCTGGAATGCCCCCACAGTAACCAATGATATTGGTGTTGGTTATACTGGTCCTGGTCTAACCACGACCACAACTGCACCAGTGAGTTTTGATGCTCCTGCCGGGACGGTCATTTTACATAATGCAAATTATACAACCAGAATTGTTGTAGAGACTCAAAATTCTTCTGGTGTTACAACTTCTGTTGAGGAATTTACTCCAACTTATCAGTATAATAACATCACGATTGTTGGTGTTTCTACTGCCGTTGGTATTGTAACCACAACTCGTATTGATGAAGAAGAAGTAACCACAATCACAACTTCTACAACAACGACAGAAGCAACACACGAAGATGTTGTAGAAAATTATAGTGATTCTTTCACAACTGTTGATGTTGATGGAGAAATCAACAAGACAAGAGTCAGAACATTTAGAGAAACCACAAAGGTTAGAAATCCATTCGACCCTGTTGCCGCAACTAACGAACTCTGGACCAAATACGAAATCGTAAACGAACTCTGATTGCTTTATGAAAACTTATTATTTTGATTGTGGTCTACCTCGTTCGGGAACCACACTTTTGAGTGCATTATTAAATCAAAATCCTGTAATACACGCAGGCACATTATCTCCTGTATTTGAGGTAATGTATTATACTAACGAAAGACTTCAGGGAGAACAGGCACAGGCATTTCCAAAACCAGAAATCTTTAAGAAGATGGTTAAGAATGTGATTGAAACTTACTATGAAGATGTGGATAAACCATATGTAATAGATAAGTGTCGTGCCCACACTGCACACATAAACCTCATAAAGGAATACATCACACCAGACCCTAAAATACTCTGCACCGTCAGACATCCACTTGATATTCTTGCATCTTTTATTGACCTGATTAACAACAGTCGTTCTATATCTTTTATTGATAAGGCACTATTGCAGCAAGGAATGTTTATTACAAATGATACTCGTTGTAATCTGATGATGAGTCCGGGTGGTATTATCTGGGAAAGTATGAATGCACTTGCGACTGCATTTAGAAACAATCAAACACAACATATTCATTTCATTCAGTATGATGACTTGGTGGAGAATCCAAAGAGAGTAATGCAAGGTATTCATTCGTTTTTAAGAATGAAACCTTATGAGTATGACTTTGAGAATATTGAGGCAAAGTATCGTGAGAAAGATAGTGAGGTTTATGGTCTTCCAACGATGCACGAAGTTCGTAAGACAATAGAAAAGAAATCAAGGCATTATTCAGAAGTCTTGAGTGAAGAAGTGATAAATAAGTATAAGGATTTAGATTTTTGGAATAAACAATAGATGTCCGAAGCCAGGATTGACCGTATTACAAATGAAAATAATACTGCTGGTCCTATCATTTCTGGGATTACAACTTTTTCTGGTCAAAACTTTTTCGTTCCCCCAAAAGGAACCACAGCACAAAGACCATCAAACTGCCCACCTGGTTCAATTAGATTTAATACTGACTCTGCAAAATTAGAATACTTTGATAATTTGCAGTGGTTGGAGATGGAAGCGTTTAATGTTGAGATTGGTATATCAACGAATGCTGCCGGAACTTCTGGTGGTTTGGGAACTCGTGGTGTTTTTGGTGGTGGTTATACTCCTTCTGATGTAATTGATTATGTAACTATTTCTACATTAGGAGATGCAATTGACTTTGGAAATTTAAGTGCCGCAAGATATGCATCAGGTTCAGCATCTTCAAGAACTCGTGGTCTTTGGATGGGAGGTGCTGAATCTGCAGTAGCAGTAAATACTATAGAATATATTACAATATCCTCAACTGGAGATGCAATAAATTTTGGAGATTTAACTCAATCAATAATTTATGCAGTAGGTTTATCAAATCAAACAAGAGGTATTGCTGCTGGTGGAGGAACTCCTGGAGCAGTAAATAATATTGATTATGTTACTATTGCATCAATAGGCGATGCTCAAGACTTTGGCGATTTAATTAGTATCCAATATGCACCTGGTGGTTGTTCTTCATCAACGAGAGGGGTTATATTTGGTGGTAGAACAAGTCCTGATACTACATACACCAGTGCAATTAGTTTTATTACAATATCATCAACTGGAGATGCTCAAGACTTTGGAGATTTGAGTGCAAATCGTGGATATAGTAGTTCCTGCTCGTCATCAACTCGTGGTGTTGTGGGTAGTGGATACGATGGAGCTAACTTTTTAGATATAATTGAGTATATTACGATTGCCTCAACAGGAAATGTACAGGACTTTGGAGATTTAACACTCGCAAGAAGCGGTGCAGTTGCTTGTTCATCACCAACTCGTGGAGTATTTGGTGGGGGAACTGCTGGAGGCAATCAAACTAAAATTGATTATATAACAATCGCAACTTTAGGAAATGCAATTGATTTTGGGGATAGAACTCAATCTAAAGAATCTCTTTCAGGTTGCTCCAACGGACACGGAGGTCTATAATGTCTGAAACAAAGTTCTCAAATTTTACTAATGAAGACGGAAGCACAGGACCTGACCTAGTTGGTATTACTTCATTTACTTCACCATATTATTTCGTTCCACCATCAGGCACCACAGCACAGAGACCTTCTGGTGAGGGTCTTGCACCTGGAATGTTGAGGTTTAATACTGATATTGGAAGACTTGAAGTGTGGAGAGCAGACCATTGGGGAACGATACTTGGTGAGTCTCCTAATCTTGGTATATCAACTAATCCTGCCGGAACATCTGGTGGTTTGGGAACTCGTGGTGTTTTTGGTCTTGGTTTTTCATCACCAGCAAACTTAAAGGTAATTAATTATATAACAATATCAACATTAGGAAACGCAATAGTATTTGGAGATTTGCTTACCACAACAAGACAAAGATGTGCTTGTTCTTCTTCAACTCGTGGTTTAATTGCTGGAGGTTATACAGGACCAGCATATATTAATGTAATAGAGTTTATAACTATTAGTTCTACAGGAAACTCTGCGGATTTTGGTGATTTATCAACCTCATCAAGAGCGTCATCACCAGGAAGTTGTGCTAATGCAACTCGTGGTGTATTTGCAGGTGGATATGTTTCTCCAGCGGTTACTAATGTAATAGATTTTGTAACAATAGCATCAACCGGAGATGCGAAAGACTTTGGAGATTTGTCCAGTAGTAGTGGAAGAGAAGTTATTGGTGGTCTTTCAAGTTCAATTCGTGGTGTTTTTGGTGGTGGAACAACTCCAATGGTTAATGTAATCGAATTTATTACAATATCAACAATAGGAAATAGCACAGACTTTGGTGATTTAACTGGAGCACGAAGAACAAAAGGATTTTCTAATGCTACTCGTGGTCTTTTTGGTGGGGGTTATACACCAGGTGCTACAAATACAATTGATTTCATCACAATCGCAACACTCGGAAACGCAACTGATTTTGGTGATATGCTTGCGACAAATGATAATTATGGTGCCTGTGCATCATCAACTCGCGGTGTTTTTGCGGGAGGAGATACCCCATCAGGAGAAACAAGTGTAATACAATATGTAACAATATTAACCACAGGAAACGCAATAGACTTTGGTGACTTAACACAATCCGGTTCTCAAGTTGTTGGTATGTCCAACGGTCACGGAGGTCTATAATGTCTAAACTTAACATCTCAAGACTCACAAACGAGAACGAAGACGGAGCACCATACATCTCTGGGATTGCAACATTTTCTTCTACTGCATTCCTTGAGCCACCAAAAGGAAACACGGCACAACGACCAGAATATGTGAAACCAGGAATGATACGCTTTAATACTGATAGTGCTCACTTGGAGTATTATAATGGTGTTGAGTGGACTGAAGTTCTTGTGGCGAATAATACTTTGGATGGTGGAGCTCGTGGACTATTTTTTGGTGGTGGATATGGAGGTCCTGCGACTCCCGCATATTCTACTATTGACTATGTAACTATATCAACCACAGGAAACGCAATATTTTTTGGTGATTTGACTCAACTGATAAGCACTACAGGAGCAACTGCATCATCCACAAGAGGATTAAGATATGGTGGATTTCTTGGTGGTGGTGGTTCGACAAATCAAATAGATTATATAACTATTTCTTCAACAGGAGATGCAAAAGATTTTGGAGATGTTACATATAATAGTGTTCAATCTTCAATAGGTTTATCTAATGGAACAAGAGCAATTTTTGGAGGAGGTTGGGCACCATCAAGAAATGAAATTTCTTATGTAACTATAGCATCTACAGGAGATACAAATGATTTTGGAGATTTAACACAAAGTAGAGCAAATTCTGGTACAGTTGCATCTTCCACTCGTGGAATCTGGGCATCTGGTGGTCTTTCTACACCGGCACCAGGAGCAACAAATGTTATTGATTATATTACAATTTCAACAACTGGTAATGCAGTTGATTTTGGTGATACAATAACAACTAGTTATGCTTCTGGATGCTCAAACTCAACTAGAGGTCTTATTTCTTGGAGTTCAGATGGTTCCAACTCAATAGAGTTTATTACAATTGCATCTACTGGAAATGCACAAGATTTTGGAGACCAAACAGTATCAAATAGATTTATAAGTGGGGCGTGTTCTTCTTCAACTCGGGGAATATTTGGTGGTGGAGATGGACCAGCAACTGGTAATGTAATTGAATATGTAACAATATCAACCACTGGTAATGCTATTGACTTTGGAGATTTAACTCAAAGTAGATTTAGAGTTTCTGCTTGCTCCAACGGACACGGAGGACTCTAAATATAACTATGGAGGAAACACTATAAATGTCTATAAGTCCGGGAGCACTACGATTTAATACAGACAGTCAGAAACTGGAACTTTATGACGGCAACCAGTGGACAGAGATTGTTGCGTCTTCTCCGGACTCACAGACTGGTGGAGCTCGTGGTGTTTTTTCAGGAGGTTCAGATGTACCTGTTATGGACAACGTGATTGATTATATCACAATCTCTACCACCGGAAATGCATTAGACTTTGGTGATATGTTTGATCCTAGGTCCAATGTAGGGTCTTGTTCTTCTTCAATTCGTGGTTTGTGGGGAGGGGGATATTCTCCGGGAAGAGTCAATGTAATAGAGTTTGTAACCATATCATCAACAGGAAATGGACAAGACTTTGGTGATTTAACAACGACTCGATGGGGAGTTACTGCTTGTTCTTCTTCTACTCGTGGATTATTTGCAACAGGATCTCCAACTGGTAGTGAAGGCACTCCAACCAATATTATAGATTATGTAACTATTGCATCCACAGGAGACGCAATATATTTTGGCGATTTGAATATAACAGGGCATTATGTTAGTGCTTGTTCTTCTTCTACTCGTGGTTTATTTGGGGGTGGAAACTCAAATACTATTGAATTTGTAACTATATCAACACTAGGAAATAGTGCAGATTTTGGAGATTTAACTCGAATTTTTAGAATCGGTGTTACTTGTTCTAATGCAACTCGTGGTCTTTTTGGTGGAGGTCAAACAACACCAACATCTACAAATACAATTGATTTCATCACAATCGCAACACTCGGAAATGCAACTGATTTTGGCGACTTAACTCAAGCAAAAAATGCACTTGCTGCTTGTTCCTCTAGCACTCGTGGGGTTTTTGGTGGTGGTTTGGTTGGACCAGCATACACTAAGGTTATTGACTATGTAACTATTATGAGCACCGGAAATGCAATATACTTTGGTGATTTGAGTGTTGGAAGAACTTATACTAATTCAAGTGCCTGCTCCAACGGACACGGAGGTTTATAATGTCTGACTTTAGAATCGACCAAATCACAAATCAGGCAGGAACAGCAGGACCAGACATTGCGGGTATTACAACCTTCTCTGGGTCTTCTGGGTTGTTGATGCCTAGTGGAGATACTTTTAGAAGAAGTGTTATTGAGAATGTTGTTGAGGAAGGTTTGGTCTTATACCTTGATGCTGGTAATGATGTTTCTTATCCTGGTAGTGGAAATAAATGGTTTGATTTGAGTAACAATGGAAATACTGGAACTCTTGTGAATGGTGTTGGGTATTCTGCGAGTAATGGAGGTGCTTTGAGTTTTGATGGGTCTGATGATAGAGTATCTTGCAATAGTCCTAATTTTGTTTTTGGAACTTCTAGTTTTACAATAGAAATGTGGGTATATAAAACAAATACTGATTCGCAAATATTTTTTAGTCAATTTATCAATACTGCTAATGGAAGAGATGGAGTGGCTTTAGGTTATAGAAGTGGATCACTTTGGCTATTGCAAGGTAATGGAAGCAGTTGGATAATTGAAACAAATCAAGGTAGTTTTCCTATAAATTCCTGGACTCGTATTGTTGCGTCTAGATCTTACGACAATAGTGCAACATATTACTATATCAATCAGCAGTTAGTCTATACATATACAACAAATGTGAATTTAACAGCATCTAATAACGGTGATATTATATTTGGTATGACTGGAACAACATCATCTGGGTTCGCATTTAATGGAAGAATATCAAACGCAAAAATATACAACAGAGCACTCTCCGCAGCAGAAATCTCACAAAACTATAATGCTCTCAAAGGGAGATACACATAATGACCATACCACAAGGAGCACTACGCTTTAATACCGACTCTATGAAATTAGAGTATTATCGTGGTGGTCCCGTTGGATTTGGAACCACAACACAAACAGGAGAATGGGTGAATATCACAACCGACTCACCAGACATTCAGACTGGTGGAGCTCGTGGTGTTTTTGGTGGTGGGTTTGCATCACCCGTTAATGTTAATACAATTGATTATATTACCATATCAACGACAGGAAATGCAATAGAGTTTGGTGTCTTAACACAAGCACTAGCAGCAAATCGAGCTGCTTGTTCATCATCAACTCGTGGAGTATTTGGTGGTGGTTATGCTGGAGGGAACATCAATGTGATTGAATTCATTACCATATCATCAACTGGGAATTCTCAAGATTTTGGAGATTTGCGTGATGTTAAAAGAAGTTCAGCATCTTGCTCCAATTCTACCAGAGGCATTTTTGGTGGTGGTTTTGTTGGACCAGCACATACTAATGTGATAGAATACATAACCATTGCATCAAAGGGAGATGCACAAGACTTTGGAGATTTAATTGATACTAAATATGAATTTTCTGCATTTTCTAACTCAACTAGAGGAATATTTGGAGCGGGGACTAATCCCACAATATTTAATATGATAGAATTTATAACTATTAGTTCAACTGGGAATTCTTCAGATTTTGGAGATTTAATTACTGCAAAATATCGTTTATCTGCTTGTTCTAATTCTATAAGAGGTCTCTTTGGTGGTGGATATTCTCCCACTAATGTAATTGAATTTGTTACTATAGCAACACTAGGAAATGCACAAGATTTTGGAGATTTGACTGCTCCTAAAAGTGATTTGGGTGCTTGTTCTAGTCCTACAAGAGGTGTTTTTGGTGGTGGCGGTGCATACCCAGCAAATACTAATGTAATTGAATATGTAACAATTATGAATGCTGGAAATGCTATTGATTTTGGAGATTTAACTGGTAGTAGAAATTTCCTATCTGCCTGCTCCAACGGACACGGTGGTCTTGGATAATTTACCATAAATAACTAAAAAGTATAAGAAATGTCTGTTATAAAAGTCAATAACATTACAAACAGAGACGGAATATCAGGTCCGGTAATTGCAGGTATTGTTACAGTATCTTCGAGTTCTCATTTTGTTGTGCCTACTGGAAGAACAGGACAGCGTTATGCAGATGGTGGTGAGAATATTGTAAGAGACGGATTAGTCTTATATTTGGATGTAAAGTATTCATATCCAAATGTTGGGGGAACTTCTAAAACAGATACTGATGTTTACAACTGGTATGATATGACCGGTAATGGATATGATGGAGAACTTATAAACTTTACTGGAATTGGAACTGGAGTTGGAATAGGAACAACTCTTGGAGGAACAATTAATTTTGATGGGTCCGATGATTATATTTTAATTTCAAAACCAATTTCTTTTCCAAAATATCAAAGTAAAACAATATCTGTTTGGTTTAATGCAGAATTAACAGTTCTGGATGGAGCATTTACTGTAAGATTATTAGGATTTAATAGTAATAGTGGATTAACTATTGGATCTCCCACCAATACAATAGGATGGTATTCTTCTGGTGCTTCTCAAATTGCTTCTGTTGGTATTAGTAGTAATACTTGGTATAATATAACTTATGTTTTTGACTCTAATGAAGACAATCCAGGAACACATAAAACATATTCTAATGGTGTTTTGGGAAATTCATCTACGGCAAGTTCTGCAAGTTCATTAGATCTGGCAGGAAATATTAATAATTCTCCAATATGGATCGGTAGATATTATGGTACCAATAATGGAAGATTTAAAGGAAAACTAGCAAATGTAATGATTTACAATAGAGCACTCGCAGCATCAGAAGTTCTTCAAAATTATAATGCTAATAAATCAAGATTCGGACTATAAGTTATGACCATACCATCAGGAGCACTACGATTTAACTCTGATTCAGGTAAGTTGGAGTATTATAACGGAGAAGTATGGTGGCAGATTGATAATTTCTCTGCGGACAATGCGACTGGTGGGGCTCGTGGTGTTTTTGGTGGTGGTTATGGAACCCCGTCACCATTGTTTACAAATGTTCTTGAGTATATAACAATTTCAACCACAGGAAATTCAATCGATTTTGGGGATTTAACATCTGCAAGACAAGATGCACATTCTTGCTCATCTTCAACTAGAGGATTGTATGCATCAGAGTCAGATAATAGAATTGACTATATAACTATTTCTTCAACAGGAGATGCACAAGACTTTGGAGATGTTAATACAACAAATAAAAGTTATTCATCAGCAACCGGAAATTCTACAAGAGGTGTGTGGGGTGGAGGTCAGGCACCTCTAGGAATAAATAATATTGATTATGTAACAATCGCATCTCTAGGCGATGCATCTGATTTTGGTGATTTAACTGTACCTAGGTATGGTATTGGTTCTTGTTCTTCTAGCACTCGTGGAATCTTTGGTGGTGGTGCAACACCAGGAGATGTAAACACAATAGACTTTATTACCATAAATTCTACAGGAAACGCTCTTGATTTTGGGGATTTGATAGCACCGACTAAGTTTTCTACTGCTTGCTCAAATTCAACACGGGGATTATTTGGAGGTGGATATGCTCCAGCAAGAACAAATACTATACAATTTGTGACCATATCAACTTTAGGTGGTGCTTCTGATTTTGGTGACTTAACTGCGGCAAGAGGCGCTGCGGCAGGATGTGCTTCATCAACTCGTGGTGTATTTGCTGGAGGGAACGCAAGTCCAGACACAAATATCATTGATTATGTTTCAATTTCAACAGCAGGAAATGCAATAGATTTTGGAGATTTATCGCAGTCTGGTGTTTATACAAGAATTAAAGGTGCCTGCTCCAACGGACACGGTGGTCTCTAATAAATAGAAGTGCCTTAATAGGTCGCACTTTAGGGTAGGAGAGGTTTTCCTCTCCTTTTTAATATAAATAGTATTGCGACCTATTTAAGAGTAAAGAAATGTCCAAGCATTTTTATATCTACTATTCCTATGAGGAATTTGGTAGAGGTTATATTGGTAGTCGTGGATGTAAGTGTCTACCAGAAGAAGACTTTAAGTATTATGGAAGTTTCCACGACAAAACATTTAAACCTACTCAAAAGATTATTATAGGTGTTTATGAGAGTAGGAAAGATGCTTATGAAGCAGAGATATTATTGCACGAATTTTATGATATTGCTAGGAATCCTCATTTTGCTAATAGATGCAAAGCACTAACAACTGGATTTACTATTGAAGGTGTTCCAATAAACAAAGGAATAAAGAAAAGTGATGAGTTTCGTAAATTAATTTCAGAGTCAAATAAAAGAAGAATAGTATCTGACGAAACTAGAAAGAAATTAAGTGAAAATCAAAAAGGAAGAAAACATTCAGAAGAAACAAAGAAAAAAGTAGGTGCTGCTTCTAAAGGTAGAAAACCTAGTGAAGAAACTAGAAAACTTAAAAGTAAACAAATGTCTGGTGAAGGAAATCATATGTATGGTGAAACTCATACACCAGAAGCAAGAGAAAAAATTGGTGCCGCCCAAAGAGGTAAAACTATTTCAGAAGAGCACCGCCAAAGAATCAGTGAAGCAAATAAAGGAAAAGTATTCAGTGAAGAGACTAGAAAGAGAATGAGTGAAGCAGCAAAGAAAAGATGTGAGAGGAAAAGACTAGAAAAACTTCACCAGGCCCAAGATACAAAGGAGTAGCGTTTGTTTTTAGTTGCTTCTGTAACTCTATGAGGGAAGAGGAACAAGCTAGGAAACATTACAAGATCGCCCTTACCCAGAGGCACTACATAATCATCCCAGAAGACTAAATCAGCACCCTCATAGTCATCATTAAGGTTTCCAATAAAACTCAATACAGGGATGCCGCGCTCATCCCCCGAAAAAAGTGACGCTATATGGTCGTGATGTGCTCGCATAATCTGCCCAGGACTATAACGATTGAAACGAATCGCAGAGAACTTGTTCATAATCTGCATCGTTCTTTCACATTCAAAGTGATACTTCGCATTATATGAAGCACCTGCGGAAATCATAAATGGCGTCAAAAGTTGCTGATGTTCTGCAGTAATATTCTGCACATCCAGTTCTTTGGTTTCTTCTGAACCAAAAGTTCCCTGCACATTATTATACCAACTATGAGGTCTCCATTCTTTCTTCTCAATTTCATCTACGATATAATCACATAAATTCGTAGGAATCAGACCACGCTCAATATGAATTAGGTCTTTCAGTTGTGTATTAGGATTGTTCATTTATATTCTCCAATGGTCTTGCTTGTTCGCACTTACGGCAGAAGTCTTTTTGAAATCTTTCTTTTTGAGTTTGATATGCCTCAGAACTTAAGAGTTCTTTCAGTGGTGTATCTATAATACTACCACAACTGTAGTCTTGATGAAAGTCGTGACAACAATAAAATACATTACCTTTTACTCCAAAATATAAGTTCTCAAAGTATCCAGCATTACATCGAGTCGGTTGATCTTCCCAGTCAATTGGACCACGATTCAGTTCTTGAGTCTCGCAAGATACACCGTCTAGTGTTCCAGCTCTATCAATCAGTCCAGTCATCGTGAAGTTAATACCAGGAGGACAGCGTTGAAACTTCTGATAGACTTTCATAAACTCTTGCTTATGGTCTTCACTTCCATCACCATTTACAATCACAGTAATGGGAAAGTTCAGTTTAGGTGAGTTCTCAAACAGATACATCAACTGATAATACATTCTATACAGAACAGCAGTTGATGCACCAGTCATATCTTTCCATCTCTTCTCATCCATCGTAGGAATATTAAGACGAAATTGTTTAATATTCTGTGGGTTCTCAATCAACCAATCAGTCAGTTCAGTCGTCACCATACTTCCATTGGAGATGTGCTCATACTGAAAACCCATATCAGTCATCAGTTGCAGTTTCTCTTTAAAAGTATTATCTAAATTTGGTTCATTATAAGTTGCAAAAGAAATATCATTCAGTTCCCAAATATTATAAACCGAACGAATTTCTAATAGAATCTTACGAAACAACTCAAGGTCCATACACTCTTTGGGTGCAGGAGTATCATAAGCATTTGGACAGAACCAACACTTATAGTTACAGTGAGTATTATTTTCTATCTGTGCAATACGATAACCAAATCCATGAAACTCTGGTAATGGTCTTGATAATGCAGAACTCATACGCACCTCTCTAGTGGTAAATAAGTCAAGGAATTTATATCCCCAAGACTACCTTTTGTCCAGGTATTAAACGATAAACTAATTCGTTCGGTTTCTGATTGATTTGCAGGAACACTATGAGTTAGATTACTGGGAAAGAGTATCAGTTCTCCCATTTTCATCGGCAACAGAAATGTCGCACTATTAAAATTATTAAACTTTTCACACTGAAGACTCACATCTCTTTGTGCTTTGCTACGAAACTGAATGGGTGGTAGTTTCTCACTAATCACCGGATACCAGACTCCACTAATAATACTATTTGGATGAACGTGTTCGTGATGAGACTCACCTTTATCGGACTTATTAATCCAAGATTGAGTGATTACCATCTCATCTTTAGAATTCATAATTTCCTTTACATACTTATGAAGTTTAGATTTAATAAACTCGCGAATATTATTGAGTTCTGGTTCATCTAATACAAAAGTATTTTCGGATTGACGATTGTAATGAATTACATTACCGGCATCACCACCCTTATTTTCTCTGCGGCAGGGAAGATTATGAATATACTCTAGTTCCTTCTCATAAGGTAATGGGTATTGTGCAATCAAGACTGGAGTCGGAAATAATGAAAGTAATTCGTCCTGCATACTCAAAATATTGTTAGTGTGATTATATAGCATTATCCTTCATTAGTCAACTTGACGCCTGACCTCAAGTATCTTATAGTATCAGAGTCAGTTCGTTCTTCGTATCTTTGAGAACGAAACTGACCTGCTCTAATGGTGGTAATCTGGGCAGTCAACTAGAATTGAGAGTATGAGTGTGATGACTTATACTCTCTTTTTTTATGTCTTATGATACTTGACGAATATTTTAAAATCAATTATAATTACTCTGTGGGTTTTGAGATGAGATTGTAATAAGA
>OFSE01000132.1_pt1 | contig 25524 bp, 25 predicted proteins | sample 1543261 | NCBI WGS metagenome assembly OFSE01 (sample SAMN07774225, study PRJEB24372) | wastewater metagenome | isolation source: Exp Tend VB 50WW | collected 2016-02 | reverse complement strand
TTTAGAAATGGCAGGCATTCCTTCCTTAGCGTTTGCTGTGGGCGTTTATTTGCCGCTTTCTTCATCGATGCCGCTGTTTATTGGCGGCATGATTCGTTGGCTGGTTGATCGTCGCAATCACAGACTAGAAAATAATCGACAACTCAGTGCCGAAGAAATGCAGGCAAAAGGCGACAGCGGAGCTGGTACTTTGCTAGCATCAGGCTATATCGCTGGTGGCGCACTCGGCGGTATCGTGATCGCATTCACAGCAGGTATTCTGACGGATTTTGATAAACGATTGGGCGACTGGGCAAGCAGCCACAACCCATTCTTTGAAGGCGCGAATGCCGATGCGCTATCGTTACTACCGTATGCACTCATTGCGATTGCTTTGTATTGGATTGGGCGCGAAAAGAAACAAGGTTTGTGATATATGCGGCGCGTGCCAGTGCCATACCGTCACCCATACCAATATACTGGCATCAGTATAAAACAACAACATAGACGAATAAAGCGGGAAATGGCATGTTTTTATGCATACTCCCCATATTTTAACAAATAAAAAACATATCAATTATGTCTGAGTCCCCTATTCTCGATTTACACCAAAAGCCTGTGGTACTTGGCGACATTATCCGCGTGACGACTTTAAGCCAACAATTTATTAAAAGCTTTCCCATCGATGAGCGTATTTTGATCGAATCAATGGTTGGCAACTTTTTCAAAGTCATTGCCATTGATGAGGAGGGTCAGGCATGCATCATGCGCGAATGGCATGACGAAAAGGGTCAATTACAAACTCATGTGATTGCACTGGAATCACATGAGATGGAAAAGATGTGAATCTTAGAGTCTTTATTTAATTAATGAAATTAAATAAAGATAATCCGCTAATTTTGGCAAAAGATTGCTGCGCCGCTTGCAATGTACCTTGCTGTTGATTCAATTCAGTAATTGCTTTGGCCAAATCAATGCCAGTAAGATCGGCGAGTTCTTGCTTGAAAATGATGCCGTTACTCAAACCCGCATCATCTAAAGAATCAATCTCTTTTAAGCTGGTACCCAACTGCGTTCTTGCCGTTAAAACGTTACCCAAACCTTTATCTACATTATTATTTGCTTGCGTTAATGCAGCTGTTAAATCTAATTTTGCTGGCGCAGAGCTGGCTGGCACTCTTAAGACGTTGATGACATCGGTTAGCGTTTCAAAAATACTCTGGCTACCAGGCTGAATAGAAAATCGATCACCAGGCCCCGGTGCACTGGCGCCAGTCGAAAGCGATAAATCAATACCATCAAAGGTAATTGTTTGTGGGCTAACATAGGCGGTGCTTGGCACTACCACTGCACCTGTCGTGGTATTCGTTACAGTAAAATTCGCACCCGTCGCATCAAAGTTGACTTCGTAATTATTACCAGTCAAATTATTTGAAGTCGCCACGTTAATTGACGCCGACGCGATGCCACCGCCAACATTGGATGGATTTGGCCGCACATTAAACTGTCCCGCCGAAGTACGAATATTTTCAAAGATAGCAGGTCCAGGTTGACTTAAAGGAATCTGCCTTGACGTATCGACTTGCAGGTAACGTTGCCCTTGATCACCGCCGTAGGCCGCGCCACCCTGCGTTTTTGTATATGGCTGTACAGTCGAGTTAAAGCCAGAGAAAAGATAATTGTCAGCACCGTCTTTAGAGTTTGCCAAGGCAATAATCTGATCGAGATTACCTTGCAATTCATCCGCAATAAATCCTCGCTCTGTATCACTCAAAGTACCGTTACCCGCATTGACAATCAGTGTTTTGACATTCTGATACAGCGTTGTGACATCGCTTAATACAGATTCGCTTAAACTCAAGGTATTTTTTGCACTATTACGGTTGACGGCAAATTGATCATTCACCGCATCGGCTTGAGAAATCACCAGTGCTCTTGCCGAGCCAATTGGATCATCCGCTGGCGTTAAAATACGACGGCCAGAAGCGACTTGCTGTTGCGTTTTATTAACGCCAACTTGTAGCTCACTGATTCGTGCCGAGCCAGATTGAAAAATTGTGCTGGTGCTAATACGTACGCTCATTTTCTAATTCCTATTATCCCGCTGCTAACAGCGAATCAAATAATTGCCCTGCAATTTGCAATAATTTCGCTGCCGCCTGATAAGCCTGCTGATAACGCAATAAATTGGCCGCCTCTTCGTCTAAATTGACCCCCGAGTTAGATTGCTGGGTTTGCACCGCTTGCTCTAATAATTTGGATTCGGACTCGCTAGTGACTTGTAATTCGTGCGCCTTGTTACCAACCAAGCTAACCAACTGCCCGTAAGCGCCCTGCGCGGTTGAAGAGCCATTAATTAAAATATTTTTGCTCTGTAAACCAGACAGCAAAATCGCATTGCGGTTATCTGAGGTTCCGTTTGTATTCGGCGTAATATCGAATACATCGCCATTATTAGGTACACCGGAAACAACGAAGCTTTTTCCTTCAAAACTAATAGTAGAACCTGCAATAAATGGCACCGTTGCACCTGCAGGGTACGTCGTGCTGGTGGTACCATTTGTCACCGTGACATTAGCGGTCGCTGGGAAACCACTGAGCGAATTGGTCGCAGAATTATATGTCAGCCGATTTGCAACCACCGGCAGGCTGTTGGCTAAAGTAAAGGTGTCGCCATTGGCTGGCGGAAATGCACCGTCAGTAATCGTAAAATTAATACCATTAACATTGATATTCGCACCGCTGGTATAAGGCACAGTTGCTGGAGGTGGATAATTCGTCGTCACGTTGCCGACGGTTACTGCCACATTTGCACCCGCTGGAAATCCTGTTAAATTTCCCCCCGCAAATGTCAAATTTACAGGCCCCGCAAAAGTAGAGGCATTAAAATCGTTACCAAGGCGCGCCGCACTAATGGTTGCAGTAGTCGATGTACTGCCAGTCGCAATCAATGCGTTAATACTGCCTGACGAAATTCGCCCACTACCGGTATTGGTGGTGGGTGTTGCAGTTGTCACACCTGTAGCGGCTGCAATTCTAGATGGATCTCTCAATGCAACGCCAAAAGCACTCGCTCCATTAGCGGTTGGACGAACCAAAAATTCATCACCGTTCGCTGGTGCTGGGGATGGGGGTGCGGTCAAATTGAAAGACACCCCATCAATCACAATTGGTAATGACGAGGTCGTTTGATTCACACCATCGGACAATCTAGTGATGGTGTAATTACCGCCCGTAAATTGCACACGGTAATCACTGGTGGAGAGTTTACTGACATCCGTAATCGTCGCCGACAATGCTGCCGATGTGGTGTTATTTGCCGATGGAGTAGAAATCGGTGAGCCAACACTAAAAAAATCAACGCCTTGCTGACCGTTTAAATCTTGCCCCAATTTATGCTGATCATTAAATGATGTAGCAATACCGATTGCCACCCGTCCCAAGGAATTTTGAGCGACATCTAAAGTATTTGCGCGATAATCGAATAAAGCACCCAACTGCCCAGTATTGAGACTTCTTTCAGGCAACTGAATTAATGTGCCATTATTTTGAAACGCCACTTCAATTCTGCTTGGATCCGTTAAAGAATTACTTGCCTGTAAGGTATTTGCGCCATCACCGATAACAAGTGGCTGACCGGTACCAATAAAGACGTTAAATTTTGATCCTTGGGGCACCACAGAAACCGAGGTAAATTTACTCAGTTCGGTAACTAACTGATCACGTTGATCTAATAAATCATTGGGAAGACTACTGGAAGCACTACTTACTCGCTCAATCGATGCATTAAGTGACGCAATTTGAGTCGCAATACCATTAATTGACGTAATTGCATTAACGATTTGCCCATTCACATCTTCACGACTTTGATCAAGACGTGTTTGCAGACTTTGAAACCGAGCTACCAAACTTTCTGCTGAAGACAACACAGACTGTCTAGCAGCCGCACCCGCAGTACCATTAGGGCTAGTGGATAAATTTTGTGTCGCACTAAAAAAATCCTGCAAAGCAGGAGAAACACCCGTGGTTGAATCAGCGACCAGATTACTAATTTGATTAATTTGCGATAAATATGTACTCGCGTAATTACTGGTAGTTTGAATTGAGTTAACCTGCCGCCCTAAAAATTCATTATAAACTCGGCGTACCTGTCCCACAGAAACACCTTGCCCAACAAAGGTACCACCTAATGTTTGGGCAACTGCAGCCGTTTGTAATAATTCTTGGCGGTTATATCCGGGAGTTGATGCATTAGCGATATTATGCCCGGTCGTGGCAATACCCACCTGCGCTGCGGCCAATGCACTTTGTCCGATGCCTAAAATATTGGCCATTTTTCAACCCTATCCTGATATGAAATTACCTTAATACGTAACTCTATGATTATTAACGGGTGCTTCACGTAAAACTTTAATGAAGTACCTAATTAGGATTTGCGCAAAATAGACGTTGGCGTTGTTGCTTCGCCTTACTGACCATTTTGTACATGTGTACTGTTTGCGGCTTCGCACCTAGCCAACGCAATTTTGCGTATGTCCTACTAATTAACAACATGACTATGCTGACAATGAATGTTTGATGATGCTGGTTAACTTATTGGCATAATTTGGGTCCGTCGCATACCCAGCCTTTTGTAAACCTTTAGCAAAACTGGCCGCATCCGAAGAATTAGCAATGACTTGTTGATAACGCGGATTTTTGCTAATTAACTGGGCATAATCTTTAAATGCATCCGCATAAGAATCATAGGCTTTAAATTTTTCCACTCGCTGCTGTGCGACGCCATTAACATATTCAGTGGTCAGCGCATCAACCGTTTTGCCAGTCCAATTTTTTGTTGCTTTGATGCCGAACACGTTGTGGCTTGTTGCACCATCAAGTGATCGGATTTCGTGTTTGCCCCAACCACTTTCTAGCGCCGCCTGACCTAATAAAAACTTGGCTGGAATACCAGTTTCGGCGCTCGCTTGTTCAGCATGAATGCCCAGTTTTGATTCAAAATTTTTTACTCGCTGAAGGGAAGATTCAGAAATTTGTGTGCTCTCTAATCGAGGTTCTTCCAATTTCAAATTATTCAGATAAGCATCAATTCCCTGCTGACCAAAAATTTTATTTTTACCAGTTTGACCTGATTGGATAATTTGATTACCGGCGTTATTGGAGAGTTGTTTTACCAATGAATCAGCCAGGCCTAGGCCACGCTTTGCAATACTTTGCGTTAATTGTTGATCCAGTAGCGAAGTAAATAATTTACTCTGTTCGTTATCAAATGGGTTGTCGTGCCCACCCGCTTCACGCATCGTTTTTAATACCAAATTTAAAAACAAAGCTTCAAATTGAGATGCTGCCGATTTTAATGCTTCGGGGGAATTATCACGCGCCGATTTTTTTAGTCCGTCAAGATTCCTGCTATCGAAAGCAAATTTATCAGTGAGATCAACGCGTTCAACCATGATAATTTAAATGATTTCTAACTCAGCGCGCAATGCGCCCGCCGATTTCATCGCTTGTAAAATGACCAGTAAATCTTGCGGTGTCGCACCAACGGCATTGAGCGCTTTCACCACTTCAGCCAAAGAAACGCCTGCTTTCAATACCACTAATTGTCCTGCTTCTTTGTTAATGGAAATAGTTGAATTAGCGGTTGCGGCCGTTTGTCCGCCAGCCAAAGGATTAGGCTGACTAACGGCATTTTCCGAATTAATGATTACCGATAAATTGCCATGCGCCACCGCACAAGTATCTAATGTGACAGCTTGATTCATCACAACCGAACCTGTTCTGGCATTCAAAACGACCTTTGCTGCGTTAATCGCTGGTGTCACTTCGATCGATTCTAGTGCGCCTAAGAATGTCACGCGCTGATCATTGATCTGAGGTGCCTTGACTTGAATCACTCGACCATCAAGTGCCGCTGCCGTATTGGCGCCAAACCGCTGATTAATTGCTTCTACTACTTTACTTGCGGTTGAAAAGTCGGTTTTATTTAATTCAAGTTGAATCGTATTGTCCTGCCCTAATTGGGTCGGTACTGCACGCTCTACTGTTGCACCACCTGAAATTAGACCAACGTCCAAATGATTAATTTGTGCTTTGCTGCCATTTGCAGAAGCGCCTGCCCCGCCCACCAGCACATTACCTTGCGCAATTGCATATACTTGACCATCAACCCCTTTTAACGGCGTCAGTAATAAAGTGCCACCACGTAGACTTTTTGCGTTGCCTAATGAAGAGACGGTGACATCTAGAGTTTGCCCAGGCTGAGAAAATGGGGGTAAAGATGCGGTGACGATAGCAGCGGCGACATTTTTTAGCTGTAGGCTGGTTCCAACTGGCAAGGTGATTCCTAGTTGCTGCATTAGATTAATTAAGCTTTGGGTGGTAAACGGTGTTTGCGTCGTTTGATCACCAGTACCGTCCAAACCAACCACCAAGCCATAACCAATAAGCTGATTGTGACGAACGCCCTGAATACTCGTCAAATCCTTGATTCGATCGGCAAAAACATTGCTTGAATATAGGCTAACACCTGCTACCAGTAACAATATTTTGTAATTTTTTTTCAAAGAATCTAATAATATCAGCATGAGTGATGCCCTAAATTTAAAGTTCAGTTGAACTACAGTGGCAAGAAGCTCAAGAAAAAACGGGTCAAGATCGAATTTGCTTCAGCTGCATCAACATGCGATGTTGAACGATATTCAAAACGAGCGTCAGCAATTTGTGTCGATGCTACTTGATTACCGGGACCGATTGTCACTGGATTCACCACCCCAGAAAAACGGACAAACTCTTTACCCTTATCAAACGCAATTTGTTTTTCTCCACTAACCAATAAATTTCCATTTGGTAGTACGTCTACCACTGTGACTGAAATGGTGCCGGTAAAAGAATTACTTGCACTGGAAGCTGCTGTTTCGTCAAATGAGTTAGCGGTCGATGTCGAAATTGTTGTACGCGCCAAGGTCGAAGCTGGCAACCCTAAAAAACTGGGTGCATTAAATGCGGCGGCACCAGTTTTGCTACCAGAGTTCGCACCGTTTTTCGCAGCAGAAGTTCGCTCGCTGATGGTAACAGTCAATAGGTCTCCTACTAAACGTGCTTTAGGATCTTCTAACAATGGACGATAACTAGAATTCTGAAAAATTGCGCCATTAGGCTCGCGTTGTGGCTTCGCTGACGACGCCTGCACACTGAGCGGCTGATGAGTGATAGTAGGCGGTGTTACCGCACATCCAGCCAAGCCAGATAAAATAATCAGCGCTACAATATTTATTTTATTCATCGTTCACCCAACAAATTCGATACGTCGAAATACATTCATCAATTCACTTCACGCCCGACCTTACGTTTACAACTGTGCCAGACGCTGTAACATTTGATCAGATGTGGTAATCACTTTGCTGTTGATCTCATAAGCGCGCTGTGTTTGAATCATATTGACCAATTCTTCAGCCACATTCACATTCGAGGTTTCAACAAATTTTTGTGTCACCGAGCCAGCACCATTAGTGCCCGGCGTATTGTTATTGGGGGTGCCGGATGACGCTGTTTCCACATACAGATTTTCACCCTGCGCTTGTAATCCAGCCGGATTAATAAATGTCGTTACCTGAATCGTTCCTACTTGCACTGGTGCTGGGGTTCCTTGCTGGGTTACTGACACCGTACCATCACGCCCCACCGTAATTGATTGCGCATTTTGTGGAATCGTAATGGCTGGTTGCACGACATAACCACTTGAGGTTACTAACTGCCCCTGATTATCAATCTGAAATGAGCCATCACGCGTGTATGCAGTAGTACCATCAGGCAATAACACCTGAAAAAAACCCTGCCCATTAATCGCTAAATCGGTGTCATTATTGGTCTGCTGAAGATTACCTTGGGTAAAAATACGTTCAGTAGCAATCGGACGAACACCGGTACCCAATTGCAACCCAGACGGTATTTGTGTTTGCTGCGAGCTTTGCGCACCTGGCTGACGAATATTTTGATATAAGAGATCCTCAAACACCGCTCGCGAACGCTTGAACCCGGTGGTGCTGACGTTAGCCAAATTATTCGCTATGACATCAATATGCGTTTGCTGCGCATCTAATCCAGTTTTAGCGATCCAAAGCGAACGTATCATTTTATTCTCCTGTAAAGCAGTCGATCTCGACTACTCTTATTCATTGTGCGCTATTTCTTAGTTAGTTAAATTCAAGATTTGACTGGCTTTTGCTTCGTTGCTTTCCGCTTCGGTAATTAATTTGGTCTGCAATTCAAATTGCCGCGCTAAATTAATCATAGAAACGAGCCCCTCAACCGGATTGACATTGCTTCCTTCTAAAGCGCCATCCACAATACGCACTGCTGCATCTGCATCAACCCGTGCACCATCTTTAGTCTTAAACAAACCATCATCGCCACGCACAATGTTTGATTCTGCTGGATTGACTAACTTTAATCGTCCAATGATCTGTGAAGGATTCGGATTAATGCCAGTTGGTACCGTTGACACTGTTCCATCCTTGGCGATCGCCACCGTCACGTCTGGAGGAATGGTAATCGGCCCAGCTTCCCCCACGATGTCCAAACCGCTTTGCGTCTGCAATATGCCGTTTTCGCTTATTTTTAAACTACCATTACGGGTAAACGCTTCCGAACCATCCGCCTTCTGTACCACCAACCAACCTTTACCATCTAGGGCGACATCGAGATCACGCCCAGTCGTTTGGATTACACCTGCCGAGAAGTCTGACCCTACCGTGGAATCCACCACATAGGCGCGGGTCGGCAAATCGCCACCGATCACAGGTACCGCACGAAAGGAGTCAAGTTGCGCACGAAAACCTGTGGTCGTTGCATTCGCCACGTTATTAGCGGTGGTGGCTTGCTGCTCAAGAATATGCTTGGCACCAGTCGATGCGATATAAATTAAGCGATCTACCATTTACACCACCAATTAACGTAACGAATACCGAAAAATAAAAACCAACATCAACGTAAATTCACCAATGTCTGCAATACCTGATCCTCAGTCTTAATGGTTTGCGCATTGGCTTGATAAACACGTTGCGCGGTAATCAAATTAACCAATTCAGCGGTCAAATCGGTATTGGAATCTTCGGTAGCATTGGATTGCAACACACCAAGACTGCCAGATCCCGGCGTCGATACCAGCGCTGCACCAGAAGCCGCTGTCTCTGCCCATTGGTTATCGCCCAAAGACTGTAAGCCATTTGGATTAACAAAATTAGCCAACACAACCTGCGCCAATACTGCGGTCCGACCATTTGTATAGGTACCAATAATCGTGCCATCTGCCGCGGTATTAAATTGCGCTAACCTACCTGACGTATAACCATCTTGGGACAAGGCATTTGGGCTAAACGCCGAACCATATTGGCTTGTACCGGTAAAATCAAATTTAATTGTTGGTTGTGAAATCGGTGTAATTGCACCAGTTGCGACAGGTACGTCAATTGCCAATGCACGTGGATCAGTCGCACTAAATGGTGGTGTAGCAGAAACTAACGCACCGACATTATTAAACCCCAACGTACCAATTGCACCGGCGGGTGCTGTCCCGCCAGCAGTTCCGTTAATCAATACGCCATCGACCGCAGAAAATACATCCCATTCGGAAGTTACTGTGCCAGTCGGCGGTGTAGCTAACCCACTAGGTACGCGGGTTGCCGGGTCAACTTTGACATAAAAAGTTTGTAATTGATGTCTATTTCCCAGACTATCAAATACATCAATGGTGGTAGCCTGGTTATACGTCGTTGGATCTGTAATTGAGAACGCTACTGGTGTAATAACCGGAGGCGTCGCAACGGGCACCTGAGTTCCAGGAACTAATTCACGTGAATCTAAATTTAAAACTGCCGTCACATTGTCAGTTTGTTTTGGCGCAATATCTGCGGTATTGATTCTAAGAGGCACTGCTGCACCAGTTGATAAGACGCCATTTACATCGGCTAAGTAGCCAGTGACATTCAACCCTTGTGCGTTAACGATCTCGCCGTTTCGATTCAATGAAAATTGTCCATTGCGGCTATATGTAATCGCACCATTATTGGATAAACGGAAAAATCCATTTCCATTAATAGCTGTATCTAATGGATTATTTGTCGTTGTAATATTCCCTTGCGTAAAAAGCTGGGCAATGTTCGTCACCTTGGTACCAATACCAACCGCATTACCACCTGAGCCTCCATTTAATGAGTTTGCAAAGACATCAGCAAATTGTGCCTGTGCTTGCTTAAAACCTACTGTGTTTGCATTCGCAACGTTATTACTGATCACATCTAACGATCTTGACGCGGCATTGAGCCCACTCAATCCTTGTTGAAAACCCATGATAATTCTCCAATTAATATACTGAAATTTAATTCAAATGAATTTCTTTAATACACTTCAACCACATCGGCCGCATTCACATCACCAATATTCGCCACCTTTAATCTATTACCTTCTGGGCCGTTGGTTACACTGTCAACCAAACCAAATGACAATGTGCTGCCGCCGACTTTATCTTTTCCACTGACAGCTTCGATAGAGAAGTTATAAATGCCATTTTTCGCAAGCACCCCGACATCATTTTTACCATCCCAAGCGAATGTACTTACCCCTTGCGGTTGAACACCGAGGTCAAATTTTCGTACTAATAAACCATTGGCATCTGTGATCGACACCTGCACGTGCTCTGCGCTTCGCGGCAAATCAATACCATAAAGCGCATTGCCATCCGCTAGGGCAATTTTTGATCCAGGCGCGACGACCACATGTCCAATCAAATTCGACGATTGCAGACTTTGACTTGATTGAATCTGGGAGAAAAGTGACGCTACCGTACTATTTAATTTTTCAATTCCTGTGACAGTTGATAATTGCGCCAATTGACTGGTCACTTGCGAGTTATCCAAAGGATTCAGAGGATCTTGATTTTGCAACTGTGTGGTCAATAATTTTAAAAAACGATCTTGCGCTTCTTCGGTTGTAGTGGCATCGGTTTTCTTTTTTGCGTTCACGGCATCAAGTAAAGCTTGATCCACAGTTGACGAACTTTGCGAGGTACTTTGTACGGTAGTCATGATGATCCTTTATAAATTTACTGACCTAAGGTTAGGGTTTTCAACAACATGGTTTTTGCTGCATTCATCACGTCAACATTGGTTTGATATGAGCGAGATGCGGAGATCATGTTGACCATCTCCTCTACTGGATTAACATTGGGTGTGGCGACATAGCCCTGTGCATCTGCCAGCGGATGCTTGGGGTCATACAGCAATTTAGGCGGCGTCTGATCTTCGACTACCTGCGTTACTCGCACGCCAGTCGCTTCATTACCAGCAACTGGGACTGCACTAAAAATAACTTGTTTAGCACGATATGGTTGGCCGTTGGAACTCGTCACGCTATCTGCATTGGCCAAATTACTTGCCACCGTATTTAATCGACGCGACTGCGCACTCAACGCCGAACCTGCCACATCAAAGATATTAAATAGCGATGACATGATTATTGCCCTTGTAACGCGGCTAATAAACCGCGAATTTGCAGATTAATAATGGTGAGACTCGCCTCATACCTCAAGGAGTTATCGGTAAACTGATTACGCTCTACATCTAGATCAACCGTATTGCCATCAATATTGCCTTGGCCATTCGTGCGATAGTATGGTGGTACTGCATTTGGATTCGGTTGTGCATTGAGGTGCGTGTCTGCAGTCTTGTTAAGCGTTCCTGCAGGCGTGCCTGAGTTTTGGCTTAATGCCTGTTTTAATGCTGACGAAAAATCGATATCGCGCGCTTTGTAATTCGGCGTATCAGCATTGGCAATATTAGACGCGAGCAATTGCTGCCGTTGATCACGAATCGACAAAGCCGTTTCGTGAAATCGGAAAAAATCATCAATTTTGCTCATCACATCTCCTCTCAGTCATCAATCAAACCAAATCAAAATCCGGTTTTTGATGTGTTCCATATTAGACGTCGCGGCGCAAGGACGATCTATCAATAAACAGGATAAATACCCTCTTTTTCTGCCCTTCGATTTCAAGCCCAACGCTTAAAATGGAAGCTCGGATTAAATACTTGAGTGCGAAATGAACAAATTTTTACTGTCCGCTTTGCTGGTTTTAGGGTTTTCTGTACCGCAAATTGCGGCGGCTGAAACACAGGATTTGCAAGCGCTGCTAAAAATTGGGGAAGATTTTTTGCGTCGTCAAAATGCTGAGCAGTCTGGAATTGTAAATGTTTCTTTAGGGAAGATTGACGCAAGACAGCGCCTCTCTGCTTGTACTGATCCAAGCGCATTTATTCCACAAGGTGGGAAAATAATTGGTAGAACTACCATCGGCTTTCGCTGCAATGCCCCAAAACAATGGGTCATTTATGTGCCAGCCAATGTGCAGTTGATAGGGGATTATTTTGTAACAACGACCGTGTTGGCACAGGGGCAAACGATATCGTCCAAAGACATAAAAAGGGTTAACGGGGATTTATCAACTTTGCCGGCAGGTACCTTAACCAGCGAAGATCAAATTATTGGTCGCAGCGCACAATCAGGTTTAAGTATTGGTACGGTATTAAAACTCACGAACCTTAAAAATTTATTAGCTATTCAACAAGGGCAATCAGTCAAAATTGTCGCTGTTGGTCGTAATTTTAAAGTGTCGACAGATGGACTCGCGCTAAACAACGCTTCAGAAGGGCAGATTGCCAAAGCTAAAACGGGATCAGGGCAATTAATTTCTGGCATCGCCAAACTTGGCGGCTTCATTGAAGTGCAATATTAGGCTTGTGTCCGGCAGTAAGTGCTTAAAAAATAGAAAACATGCCGTTTTAACAGATTATTTATAGATTCAATATTAAAGTTTAAAATAACCCAGCCGATATACAGAGCATGATAATTGTAAATCCTACCTAAGAGGTATTGCTGTGGCTATTCTCGATTCGATTAATAAAACTGGTAGCGGAATTGCAGTCACCCCGCAAACGACAAAAACTGAGCGTTCTGTTGAGAAAGCGGAAGTAGCTTCAACGCCTTCTCATAATGTTCAAATTTCGTCACTTTCCACCCAGTTACAGGCACTGCAAAATACGCAAGCAAGTGGTGCTGTATTTGAAGCAAAAAAGGTTGAAGAAATTCGCTTGGCCATTTCTGAAGGACGTTTTCAAGTCAATTCAGAAAAAGTCGCGGATGGTCTTCTAGATACGGTTAAAGATTTACTTAACGCGAGAAAACGATCATCATGAAATTAGCTAGTTCAAGTTTACCTGCTTTGCATCAGTGCATACAGGATGAATTAATTGCAATGACCTCCTTTGCAAAAATTCTCAAACTCGAACAAGCTGCTTTGATCGCGGGCGAAACAGATCAATTAGCACCGATTACACAGGAAAAGAATATTCTCATTAAGCAATTGACCGATTTGGAGAAAATTCGTAAATCAACCCTGATTAACGGTGGCTACGAGTCAAATATTAATGGTACAGAAAAATACCTAGCAGATTGCGAAGAGTCAGATCAAGTATCAGCAATTTGGCATCAATTGCTAGATATTTCCAAAGAGGCGAAAGAATTTAATCGCACCAACGGCATTTTAATTAATCGCCACATTAGTCGTAATCAATCGGCACTTAATATTTTACAAAGAAATGATTCCGCTGCGAATCTGTACGGCCCAAATGGGCAGTCAACTAATAAATCCATCACAGGTAGAGGCTTCTCAGCCGGTTAAGCTAAAACCTATCAGTCATTGCTCCAAATTGATTGCAAAAATGCGACCTTAATTGTCAATTTTAATTGGTTTTAGTGAGTAATTTTCACCTAATGTGTTCCTTTTACCGGAACATCAACTGCTTGCTCTGGCAACAAAGCCAAAATCGTTACCGTAACCCGTCGATTTTTTGCGCGCCCTTCTGGGGTATCATTTGAGCCGACCGGCAGTTTCGCGCCTTGCCCAACTGCCGTCATTCGCTTTTCATCAACACCATTTTCGGCAAATAATCGTGCTACCGTTGTTGCCCGTACTGCGGATAGCTCCCAGTTAGAGGGGAAAGATGCATTACTAATTGGAACATTGTCTGTATGCCCCTCGATTTGCAGATCATGCTTATCATTGGCTAATACCACCGCAATCGCTTTAAGTGCTTGTACTGAGAAATCGTTTAATTTAGCTTCACCCGGCGCAAATAAAACGCTGGCATTAATTTCGATTGTGACGCCACGACTGGTTTGCGTTACTTGCACTTTTCCTTCACGTACCAAAGGTTCAAGAACGGCAAGAATATCGCGCGCGATGACGGTCATTTTTTCCCGCTCTTTATGCAAAATTTCCTGATTTTTTTGCTTAAAGGTTGGAATAGGTTCTAATTTGAAGGATTGAGCTTCTGGCGCATCTGGAATTTTACCTGTCGGCGCTAAGATTTGACCGAATGCCCCTGTGAGCGCATTCGAAAGCACTCGATACTTACCTTCATTGATGGAGGAAATGGCATACATCACGACAAAGAATGCGAATAATAAGGTCATGAAGTCAGCGTAAGAAACTAGCCAACGATCATGATTATCTTTTTCTTCGTGATATTTTTTACGTGCCATAGTTGATAAGCTAGACGTCTGTTGATTTGAAAATCGTTAAGGTGCTCAGGTATTTTAAGATTGTAGTGTATCCCCCGCTTCTAGATTAAACTATGTCCATCGATCCCTTGTTCGGTGTCCATATTTTCATTTCCAGAGCAATATCGCTACACTACTCCTTATGATTAGACAGACGCTCTTCTACGATTCTAGGACTATCGCCTTGCGCGATACTGTAGAAAATATCGGCTAACATCTCCCGTCGAATCACTTCTTTACTTACCACTTCTTTTAATTTATTGCTGACGGGAAGAAAAAACAGATTGGCGAGTCCAACACCGTAAATTGTTGCGACGAATGCCACCGCGATGCCACTACCTAACTTACTTGGATCAGTCAAATTTTCCATAACATGGATCAAACCGAGAACCGCCCCCAGAATACCGATCGTGGGCGAATAACCGCCCGCCGCTTCCCAAATTTTAATCGCCTGACGTTGCTCCATTTCATAGAAAGAAATATCAACATCTAGAATATCTTTTAGGCGATCTGGGTCAACTCCATCAATAACCAGACGTAAGCCTTTACCAATAAATGGATCACGTGAAGACTCCATGTAACGCTCAAGGCTCAAAAAACCCTCGCGGCGCGCTACAACACTCCATATCAAAGCGTCTTGCACGTTTTTCCGGCTCGTATCGGGAGGCATCGAAACGATCCAAGCCAGCATTTTAATACCGCGAATAAACACTGGAAGCCGGCTTTGCAATAACACGGCTCCCATTGTACTGATCATAACAATCATAAACGCAGCAGGTTGCAGAAGCGACGCAATTCGCCCACCTTCCAGAAATTGGCCGATTAATATACCGCCCAAAACTAAAATGATTCCCGCTACGCTAGCCCAGTCCACGCTCTCTCCCTTAACGAAGCCCTTAGCCGAGCGACTGCTTGGCTATGTAATTGCGAAACGCGGGATTCTGATACTCCCATTACGGCACCGATTTCTTTTAAATTAAGCTCTTGCTCATAATAGAGACCCATTAATATTTTTTCTCGTTCTGGTAGGCTATCAATCGCGTGTATCACTGCATCGCGGAAATCACCATGCAGAAGGTCTTGCAGCGGATCACCGGTATCGTCGGCACAGTAATGATCCAGAAAATGCTCTTTGGTATCAGCGTCGTGAAAATCTTCGTAATAGACCAACTGATGGCCGCCGCTTTCCCCTAAAAATTCTTGGTATTCGGCAAGCGACATCTTAAGTTGCTTGGCAAGTTCTGTTTCTAAAGGTGGCCTACCTAATTTTTGCTGCAACAAATTCATCGCATTTTCGATTTTGCGCATGTTTTGACGAACACCGCGTGGCAACCAATCACTACTTCTTAATTCGTCTAGCATTGCACCGCGAATACGCTGAATGGCATAGGTTTCAAATTGCGCACCGTGATTATCTTCATAGCGATTGACAGCATCAAGCAATCCGATCATGCCAGCCTGCACCAAATCATCGACCTCCACGCTAGGTGGTAATCGCGCTTTTAACTGATAAGCCAATCGCTTTACCAGAGGAGCATGCTCCGTAAGGATAGAATTTTTGTCTGATTTTCCACTTGCGGTGTACATAGTTCTTTATATTTTTAGATGAACACCTAATTCTGGTTGTTGATGTAGTTCAATATTAAAATTTGATGTGGTACTCATGAAGTCGGCTAATCGCACAAATGCCTTAGACGCTTTAGACAATGGAAAAACATCCATCACTGATCGCCCCAGGCCTGTTGCTTTTTTCAAGTAAGTATCACTAGGTACAAAACCTAAGTAGGTCAAAGGCACTGCCAAATAGCGACGTGCAGTTTGTTCAAGATTTTCAAACACGCGCTTTGCTTCAGACTCGTCTGCACCAGTCACCAAAATTGAATACGATCGCCGCCCAATACGATTACTTAAACGCTTCACAATTCCATAGGCTGATTTAATTGTTTCAGAGTCCGCAGACACCTGAATCACCAGTTCACTATCATCAAATGACGCCAAAGGAAATGAGTCGTAAATATCCAGATATCCATCCACCAACACTAAATCCGAGCGATGTGCCGCAACATCAAATACACGCGACAATCGGCGACAGTTTTCAGGTGGAATATTAGCTGATATCAGTTGATGTTTCGAGAGCATTGTTACCGATAGGCCAGATGATACCTGTTTAATAACCTCCTGTATTGTACGCTGTTGTCGTGCGACATCCAATAAGGTTCTTTCCGTATTTGCACTAACCCAAGCGCCGACACTACTCGATGATGATCTGGCATCAACGATCAGAGTTTTCATTCCCTTCATTGCAAGCGCAGCGCCTAAATTAATCAGGACACCACTTTTTTCTTCTTCCTGTAAAGCAGATAAAAAAGTGAACACTCTTGGTTTTGGATTTTCCAGCATGCGTCGCAAACCGGCTGCTTGATCATAATTAGCCAAAGGACACCTCACGTGCGTTTAAATGATTTACATTGGGAAAAGTATTAGCAATCAAGCTAGGTAACTCATCATCAAGGAAACGGAAAGCCGATGTTTCACGTTTTAACTTAAATGCGCGATCAATTAAGTGATGCTTATTCGCGACATGTAAATCCTCTGGAACACGCTGCCCTGACGCAACATAATAGATTTGTAGTTTTTGTCGAATGGCGATATCTAGCGCACCGCCAATTGTTGCCGCTTCATCTAATTTGGTTAAAATGCAGCCGGCCAAGCCGTTGCCTTGATAGGCACGTACCACCTCACTCAAAGTTTCGCCAGTGGATGTAGCATTGATGCAAAGCAGACGTTTTACATCAACGTCAGCACCCGATAGCATGGCAACCTGCTCTGTCACCATTTTATCGCGTTGACCAACACCAACTGTATCTATCAATACGGTATGTTTATTTTTTAATTCAGATAAGGCAATTCGCAAATCTGCCTCATCTTTGACTGCGTGCACCATGACGCCCAGAATTTTTCCATAAATTCTTAGTTGCTCATAGCCACCAATACGATAGCCATCTGTCGTAATCAATGCCAACTTAGATGGACCGTGGCGCATGACACAGCGTGCGGCAAGTTTGGCGGTGGTGGTGGTTTTACCGACGCCAGTTGGACCAACCAATGCGTAGACACCCCCTTTTTCCAAAATCTCGTTTTCGTTTCCGATCGTCTGTAAATTTTTTACCAGAACAGCTTTAATCCAATCAAGGCCATCAATCTTACTGCCCTGATCGGCACCGGACTCTTCTAACGGCAACTTTTCGATCAAAAATCTGGCCAGACTTGCGCTAAAACCGGTCGCCAGCATTTCTTTCAGCATCTCTGCTTTTTGCGGATGACGCTTTTGCGTATGACCCCATGCAATTTCTGCGAGCTGCGCTTCAAGCATACCGCGCATAGAACGAATTTCGTTCATCATATTAGCCATATCTGTCGCATTGGGCGCAATCATCGCTGGTTGACGTGCTTGCCATTGCTGAGTCGAACCTTCGGTTTCTTGAAGTACACCAATTTTCGGACTAAATTGCGGCATGGCCTGCATAGTCGGAGCGGGCGCCGCCGATTCTATCGATGCCATATTTTCGTTCGCCATTGAGTTGACCAGGTCTTCTTCCATTGCGACGATTTCGACACGTCCATCGATATTCTTGTTTGACAAAATAATGGCATCTGAACCAAGCGCATCACGTACCAAGCGAATTGCTTCGCGCGAGGTGTTTGCATAAAATTTTCTAAGTTTCATTATTGTCCTCCTACCAAGCCAACAACCTTGATGGTTTTCGTTTCAGGTAATTCTGCATGCGATAACACCTTCAATTGCGGCAAGGTGCGACGTAAAAATTTGGATAACAATGCCCGTAACGGTCCTGGCACCAGCAGCACTGGCGTCAGGCCAAGTTGCTGTTGTTGTTGCGCTGCGGCTTCAGCTTGCGCGGTCAATGCGTCAGCTAAACCAGGCTCCAAGCCGCCTTCTGCACCACCAGTTTGCATGGCTTGCATCAGGAGTCGCTCAAGGCGGTTATCAAGCGTCATTACCGTTAATTCATTACCAGTCGGGAAAATCTGTTGAACGATGGCACGTCCAAGACCGATCCTGACCTGCCCTGTCAGTTCATTGGCGTCTTGAGTCTGGGTGCCGAATTCAGAGAGCGTTTCAATAATCGTGCGCATATCGCGGATATGCACGCCTTCCACCAAAAGGTTTTGCAAAACTTTTTGAATAACAGAAAGCGGTAACAACTTGGGCGTCAATTCCTCGATTAGTTTTGGTGTGTCTTTCGCCAAATGATCCAACAATTGCTGCACTTCATGGCGGCCTAACAAATCAGCGGCATGGGTAGTAATCAGGTGATTCAAGTGTGTGGCGATAACGGTGCCAGCATCCACTACGGTGTAGCCCATCGTCTGCGCCTGCTCACGCATGCTAGAATCAATCCACACCGCTGGCAAGCCAAACGCTGGGTCGGTAGTCTGTACCCCCGGTAAAGTACCGGAAACCAGACCCGGATCAATCGCAAGAAATTGCCCCATATTGGCTTCGCCAAAACCGACTTCCACACCTTTAAGCGTGATGCGGTAAGCAGATGGTTTCAATTCTAGGTTATCTCGGATGTGTACGGCGGGTGATAAAAATCCGACTTCCTGCGCAAATTTTTTCCGTATGCCTTTAATACGTTTTAATAATTCGCCGCCCTGCGATTTATCGACCAATGGAATCAAACGATAGCCAACTTCCAAGCCCAACATATCCACTGGTAAAATATCTTGCCAAGTCGCCTCCTCAGATTCTGGATTGGCAACTGGCGCTTGCGGTTTTTCTTCTTCGGTTGCCTGCACCGCATTACGTTTATTTAATGCGTATGCGCCTCCAGCTAAGCAAGCCGCTAATAAAAGGAAAGCGATGTGTGGCATGCCTGGAATGATGCCCATGCCACCAATGATCCCGGCAGTAATATATAAAACCTGAGGCTTTGCAAATAATTGTCCAATAAACTGACCACCAATATCTTGCTCACTGGCGACACGTGATACTACGATACCGGCCGCAGTTGAAATAATCAGAGAAGGAATCTGGGCAACTAAGCCATCGCCGATGGCCAGCAAGGTATAGTTCTTCAAAGCGGCTGCAAAGTCTAGATCGTGTTGAACAATACCGACGACTAATCCACCAACGATATTGATCACTGTGACCATGATGCCAGCGATCGCGTCACCTCTCACATATTTACTAGCACCGTCCATCGCGCCATAAAATTCTGCCTCTTGTGCAACTTCGGCACGACGACGACGTGCTTCTTGTTCCGCAATCAAACCCGCATTCAGATCGGCATCGATCGCTAATTGTTTACCGGGTAAAGCATCCAAAGCGAAACGCGCTCCGACCTCCGCAATACGGCCGGCGCCCTTGGTGACAACCGTGAAGTTAATGATGGTCAAAATAATGAAGACCACGATACCAACGGTGTAATTGCCACCGATCAAGAAATGACCAAATGCCTCGATCACTTTACCAGCCGCATCGGGGCCTGTATGGCCTTCCGTCAAGACGATCCGCGTAGACGCCACATTCAAAGATAGGCGCAACATCGTGCTGACCAATAACACCGTCGGGAACACCAGAAAATCAAGTGGCTTAATTGTGTACAAACTGGTCAATAAAACGATGACCGATAGCGCAATATTGAAGCTAAAGAAAATATCTAAAGCAAACGGTGGCAACGGCAATATCATCATTGCCAGCATCATGATAATGAGCAGCGGCGCGGCTAACGCCTTACTACCAAAGCGTGCTGACCATAACTTTAAGGTGTCAAGATTCATGATGGAGATTTAACTTGGTTGAGTGGATCTAATTCAGGTGGAACAAACACATCTGAGGGCTCTTTCGGACGCGCGCCGCCGATTTGCTTAAATGTTCTTAATTGGAAAACATAAGCAAGAATTTCCGCTACGGCGGAATAAAGTGTTTCGGGTATCTCGTCGCCGATTTCTGTATGCTTATACAAGGCACGGGCAAGTGGTGGTGCCTCCAAAATTGGCACATTATGTTCGACCGCCAACTCCCGGATCTTTGCGGCAATAACGTCAGCGCCTTTGGCCACCACACGGGGCGCACCACTACCGTCTTTATATTGCAAAGCGACTGAGAAATGAGTTGGGTTGGTAACGACAACATCTGCCGTCGGCACATCAGCCAACATTCTTCGCTTGGCTATTTCACGTTGTTGCGCTCTGACTTTTGCTTTAATTTGAGGGTTACCGTTTGCTTCTTTTGACTCCTGTACGACCTCTTGCCGTGTCATTTTTAACTTATTGGCGTATTGCCAAACTTGGTAAGGCGCATCAATTGCGGCAATGATGACCAATGCACCAACAATCGCCAAAAAACAATAACGCAACATATCGCCTAAATGGACACTGGCCTGATGGATCGGTTCTAGGCCTAAACCAAAAATCGCACCTTGCTGTTTCAAGACAACGATCCAGGCGATACTTCCAACCAAAATCGTTTTTAAAATCGCTTTAATCAGTTCCACCCCAGCTCTGGCGGAAACCATATTTCCCAAACCTTTCAGGGGATTCATGCGCGAAAAATTAGGCTGCAATGCCTTGCCGCTAAACAACCAACCACCGATTAACAAGGGAGATGCCAAGGCAACGATCATCAACAATGCGGCAACAGGTAAAAGCGCGAACATCATGTCTTGCACTATCACCGATAGATACGTCAGCAAACGAGGGAAATCAAATGCCAAGGTGCGTTCTAGCGTCAATCCCTTGGTCAACGCATGATTAATTTGATCAATCACGGCGTCACCGTAGATCCAAAATCCTGCCGCAGCGGCCAATAAAATAGTACAGGTTGAGAGTTCTTTTGAGCGCGGAACATCGCCGTCTTCACGCGCCTGTTCAAGGCGCTTCGGCGAGGCCTGTTCGGTCTTTTCTAAATCGCTATCTTCGGCCATCGCCGACTCCCATTCACATCGAAATTCATTACCACAGTCTATAAAAAAATAGACAGGTTCAATTATTCTGGAAAATGCTTGGCTAACATGCGCAGAACAACTGGGAAATCACCCCCTAATTCAATTAAAGGCGGGTTTGTAATGGAAAGAGAGCTCTGCACAACTGTAGCGAGCGAAACACTCGTATTAAATATGCGGTCAGTTCAGAGATGTGAGAAATACGGGATGAGCGAGATGAAAATCCGTTTTGAATAACTTGGTTCACAACAAACGGCAGATCCAGCGTGATGTCGCTTCCACAAACACGCTGTCTTAACAAATACGCCCAGCATATTTGTCAATGTATATACCATTAGATATACTGCGACCAGTATTAATTGAACCCGCTCTATTTTAGAGCGGGAATTGATAGATTTTTTATAAAAAATGGGGAGTATAGAGATAATTTGACATCCAACATTTTAGACAATCAAACAAACTCACAGCGAAGAGATATTTTTCGCCCACACCAAACTAGCGAGGTGCGCTTTATTCACGTCAGCGGGGTTGATTTGCAACGATTCACACAGGGAGCCAACCAGCATACTGTTTAACTCGCAGGCCTCGGCCAAAGCCAAATACGGCCCATAAATTCCACCACGAGATAACAAGGCTTCTGTAACAGTGTCCGGCAATTGAATCGATGACAAAACTTCCGCCATCGGAATACCGAGCAAGCGATCCAGTAAAGAAAACATCCCCGCAACAAATAAATTCTCAGCTTCAGTTTTGGACATAAATGGCTGACCAAGTAATTCCGAAAAACGCCCGCGCACAATCGCTGTTTCCAAAAGAACTGGCGAATTACCGGCGGTGCTTGCGGTTGCCAACAGTACAGTCAGCCAGCGATACAGCGGACTATATCCAAGGATGGTCACCGCGTGTTTGAGTGACTGTACTTCGGTACGCAAACCAAAGCCCGCCGAATTGATATATCGCAATAATTTATAGGCTAGCGCTGCATCACGTTTAACCACCAGCTCAAGCTGCTGAACATCCGCATTTTTTCTGATCATCTCCATTAATTGCAAGATAGTGGTTTGTGCGGTGTTTAAACCTTTCTGCTCAGTGCTTGGGCGCGGCAATAAATGTAGTTTGCCAACGAAGCTATCCAAACCTAATGTCGAACACGCATCAAACTCCTGCCATGTCGCAACTTTTCGTGCCACCATGCGAATATTCGATTGCTTCAATGCCGCATACATCTTCGCTTGCGATGCAAAATTGGCAGGCGTTAAATGCACCTCGATATAACTAATTAAAGGAAAAATCGCCCGATCTAAAGTGCTCAAATCTGCATTACGCAGGCAGATGCCATAACCTAGCCGCTTTAATTCTTTGATTGCGTCCAGCGTAGTTTGATCGGCAAAATACCGTTTCGATAAAATTAAAACCGTGTTTTTAGGGGGTAATTTCTTTAATCCAGCGGCACTTAATAACTCCGCATTCGCTTCCAAAAATAAAACACTATCGCCCAACAAAAAGCCCTTGTCCTCAGTCATGACTTGATCTGCAACAAATTCCAACAGATCACTAAGCTCATCTGAAGTCAATTCCCCAGCCTGCTCATTGTGCTGCCAGGATAATTGAAAACCAATGACCCTTTGTTTTGGATCTAAAAGCGGCTCTCTGACTAGGAAATGTGTTTCACTCATAGGTGGGGGGGCAATGTCGAACGCAGATTAAAGAAAATTAAAAACCGAGGCTATCCAGTAAATCATCAACCTGACCTTGATTTGCCACCACGTCGGCTTTACCGTCAGGGCTGATCTGCGGGCCATTTAACAAGCCGTTAATGGATTCACGTTTGACTTCGTCCGGGGAATATTCAATCAAAAGTTGCACCAATTGTTGTTCAAGGTTCTGCGCTAGTTCAGTGACTTTCTTAATGACTTGCCCAGTTAAATCTTGAAAATCCTGTGCCATCATAATATCCATCAGATGGGCTTTTGTTCCGACACTGTTGCTGTTAACGGTGGCTAAAAAAGTCATGGTTTTTTGAGCCATTTCTTTATACTGCTCGATAGTTGCTGAAGTTGACAACAGACTTTCCAATTCGGCCGAAACCCTTTTGGCGCCTTCATCAATCGATTCCTGCATAGGAATCGCTACATCTGTTGCATTTAAAACACGCTGAGCCGCTTTTTCTGACATTTTAGCGACGTAATCCAAACGATCGCGCGCATCGGGAATATCTTCAGCTGCCCGTTCCAATAATTTATCTAAACCTAAACCACGCAAACTATCATGAAGCAAGCGAGTCATTTGCCCCACACGCATCAATAATTCATCCTGTGGCGAATTTTCTACATCATTATTATTCATATTCGCTCCGTCTTTTTGACAGTTTTTCTTTATGCTGGTTTTCCTAATTTTTCAAAAATCTTTTGTAATTTTTCGTCCAACGTAGCCGCAGTAAATGGTTTAACCACATAGCCATTTGCACCCGCCTGCGCAGCTGCAATAATATTTTCCTTTTTCGCCTCCGCTGTTACCATTAATACGGGTAATTTCGCCAATGTAGGGTCAGCACGAATATGTTGCAGCATGGTTAAACCATCCATATTAGGCATATTCCAGTCTGAAATAACGAAGTCGAAATCGCCGTTTTTTAACTTTGCCAACCCTAAAGCACCATCTTCTGCCTCATCGACATTAGAATAACCCAGCTCTTTTAACAAATTTCGAACAATGCGGCGCATCGTAGAAAAATCATCAACAACTAAGAATTTTAAATTTTGATCAGCCATGAATTACTCCATTATTTCTTTAAAGATAGTTACACGCATTATCTGTCAATTCAATCTAAAGTGCTAAGTAATTTGTACAACAAAATAAATCTATTTAAATTCGTCAATTTATACACGCAACGCCCTGCCACCGTGCAAGGTCAGGTATTGCAGCACTTTAGTTGGTAGCTCATCAAGCGGCCCAATTTCATTCACTGCGCCAATTGCGATAGCCTCTCGTGGCATGCCAAATACAACGCAACTAGCTTCATCCTGCGCAAAATTATAAGCACCCGCATTTTTCATTTCTAACATGCCTGCAGCACCGTCTTTCCCCATACCGGTCAAAATTACGCCAACGGCATTTTTACCAGCGTGAATCGCTGCGGATTTAAAAAGCACATCCACGGAAGGACGATGCCGATTGACCGGCTCGCCTGTATCAAGTTGCGTTACGTAATTGGCACCACTACGCGCCAGCAGTAAATGTGAATGTCCTGGGGCGATATAGGCGTGGCCGGGCAATACCCGCTCCCCTCCTACTGCCTCATTTACCGATATTTTACATAAGCCATCTAAGCGCTTTGCAAATGAGCGGGTGAAGCCTTCAGGCATATGTTGTGTAATCAATATTCCAGGGCAATCAGAAGGCATTTGCGTTAAGAAATTTTTAATCGCCTCAGTACCTCCAGTGGAAGCACCAATGATAATAAGTTTTTCACTGCTCATTAATGGATTTTTCATTAAAGGCAGTACACCCGATTTTTGGGTATTTTCTGCCGTCGCGTGTGCTGCTCTTGACTTAACCCTTGCCTTCGATGCCGCTCTGATTTTATCGGTAATCAATTCAGAATACTCAAGCATCCCGCTTTGAATCGATAATTTTGGTTTGGTGACAAAATCAACCGCGCCAAGCTCTAAAGCGCGCATGGTAATTTCGGAACCCCGCTCTGTCAGCGAGGAAACCATAATGACCGGCATGGGTCGCAAGCGCATTAATTTTTCTAGGAAATCCAAGCCATCCATTCTTGGCATTTCTACGTCAAGAGTAAGGACATCAGGATTAGTTTGCTTGATTAACTCACGTGCCACTAAAGGATCGGGAGCGACACCAACCACTTCCATATCTGATTGTTGTCCAATAATTTCGCTCAAGACACTTCGAATTAATGCAGAGTCATCGATAATTAATACTTTGATTTTCATAAAAA
>OFSE01000131.1_pt1 | contig 25526 bp, 36 predicted proteins | sample 1543261 | NCBI WGS metagenome assembly OFSE01 (sample SAMN07774225, study PRJEB24372) | wastewater metagenome | isolation source: Exp Tend VB 50WW | collected 2016-02 | reverse complement strand
CGCGCACGCGCGCGCACACATAATAAATTTCCCGTGTACACACGAGGGTACACCCGGAACACCCGGAACGTCTCAATGCCGGCGCGGGTTGTTGACGTTCCGGGTACCCGGAACGTCCACGGTGTACCCGGAACGTCGACGGAAACCCAGGGGATGCGGCCATGATCGAGAGTAAGGCCGCATTCGCCCGGCGCCTCGGCGTCAATAAGAGCACCATCACCCGTGCCGCCGAAGCCGGGCGCATCGTGCTGACCCAACGCGGCCAGGTCGAAGTCGAAAAGAGCTTGGAACGCTGGCATGCCACAAAGGGGGCGCGAAGCGACGTATCCGCCCGCCACGCCGAAAAAAGAGGCGCGGACATACCTGAAGCCGGACATGGGCAAGAAAACGCGCCTAAGGGCCGCAAAACGGCTGGCGCGGATGCCGGCGCAGCGGACAGCCTGCCGGGCGTCGAGCAGCCCGGCGGCACCCGGGCGCGCTACAAGCTCGCCGCGCTGCATTACGAAAACCAGTCGATCAAGCTCGAAATGGCCCTGCGCCGCGGCCTGCGCTACCCGCTGGCGCTCGTCAAACAGGAAGCAGGCGGCATTGGCGCCACCGTGCGCGCCGCCATCGAGCGCATCATCGACCAGACCGCCCCGCGCCTGGCGGTGATGCGCGACGACATCGAGCGCCGTCGCCTCATCGACGCCGAAGTGCGCCGCGTGCGCTGGATGCTCAAGCGCGAACTGCCGCGCGCACTGCGCCGCATGCGGGCGGCGGGTGGAAAGGCTGGCGAATGAACGCGCCCGCCAAGCCCCTGCGCGAAACCATGCCGACCGTGGCCGCCATCATTGACGACCTGCGCGCCGCCTTCGGCGCCGACGTCATCAATCCGTCGATCAAGGGCGGCATGGCCGGCGTGCCGACCTTCTACGCGCGCGAAAACGGCCAGGAAATCGGCACGCCGCTCGATCTGGCCGGCAGAAGGGTGGTTCGTGGCGAGGACATGGTGGTCATTCGGCCTAAAAAGGAAGAGAGAAAATGACGGAAGACGCGCGCAAGCACCTCACCCATCAACCTGACGAAGACGGCGTTTGCCGTCGCTGCGGCTTCGACAGTCACGAATGGCGGTGGTGGCGCTACAACACGGCGGAAGGCATGACGCGCAAGACGCCGCCGCCGGTGTGCGATACGTCCGGTAGTCGGGCGAACGAGTGGAGGCGCGAGCGCTGATGGCCACACTCGCCGATCTCCAGGCGGAACGCGAGGCGCTGCGCGCGGCGCAGGCGAAGGCCGATTTCGACGCGGCGCAGGCCGAGACGTGCGCGCAGGCCGATCTGATGGCCGCTGCCGATGCAGTGCGGACCGTGCTGCTTGACGCGCTCGATGGACTGGCCGACCGGTTTGTGTCGGCGATTGCCGGCGAGCGCGACGAAACGCGCGTGCATTACCTGCTCTCGGAAGAAGCGCACCAGTGGCTCACGGCGCTGGGCGAGGCCGCCGCGCCGCAGCCGATCATTGGTAAGCACTTCCGCCGTGGCGTCAAGCCGCGTGATCTGCTCACCGTCTCGCGCTGGGCCGATCTGCACCGAGAGATCAACGTCGGCACCAACATGCCGGGGCAGTGGGTGACGGATCGCACGCCCTATCTGCAGGAGGTGATGGACAGCCTCTCCGAACACTCCGACGTGTCGGAGGTGATCTTTGTCAAGGCCGTGCAGATCGGCGCTACCGAGGTGATGTACAACTGGATCGGCTACGTGATGCACCACCTGGGCAATAAAGACATGCTGGTGGTGGTTCCGACCAAGGAATTCCGCAACCAGAAATTCAACCCGCGCTTGGGGCGCGTGCTGCGCGATTCGCCGGTGTTGAAGAAACTGTCCAGCTTCGCGAGCCGCAGCAACAAGAACACCGAAGACGTGCTGGAATACGGCGCCGGGGCCAAGATCGTCAAGGCCGGGGCGAACGTCGGTACCGACCTGAGTTCAGATTCCATCGCCTACGTGGCCTGCGACGAGGTCGACAAGTTCCCAGCCGAGATACCAGGATTCGGCGACCCAATGGCGCTGATTCGCGGACGGCAGACCACGCACACGCGCGCCAAGGCGTTTAAGGTGTCGTCGCCGCTGCTCGAAGAAACATCGCGCATCTGGGGCGAGTGGCTCACCACCGACATGCGCCGATACCATGTGCCATGTCCGCATTGCGGCGAGTATCAGCATCTGGAGTGGGGCGGTGGCGACGAATACCCGCACGGCCTAAAATACGCCAAGGCGCTGCGCCGCGAAGGCGAAGAAGGTCCGGAGTGCGCCGCCAGCGCCTGGTATGTCTGCAAGGCCAACGGCTGCATCATAGAAGAGCCGGAGAAGACCCGCATGCTGGAGCGCGGCCGCTGGATCGCCGAGCGGCCCTACGTCAAGGGCCGGCGCGGCTATCACCTCAACGCGCTCTACGCGCCGCCGGGGCTTGGCCTGTCGTGGCTCAAGCTGGCCGGCGAACACCTCGCCGCCCTGGGCGACAGCGCCGCGCTGCAAACCTTCAAGAACGAGCGCCTCGGCCTTCCGTGGAAGGAAGTGTATGACGCCGCCGACCCCGCCGCCATCATCGCCAGGCTGGAGCCCTACACGCTTGAGACCCTGCCCGCGTGGCTGGTGCGCTCGGTCGGCATCGACATCCAGAAGGACGTGATCGAAGTCACGCTGTATCTTTTCGGCATCGATGAGGAATGCTGGGGCGTGGCGCATTACATCGTCCCCGGCCAGACCATCACCGCCGCCCCCTGGCAGGCGTTGGGCGAACTGCTCGCCGAGCTGCGCCCGGACTGCGGCGGCATCGATTCCGGCTTCAATGCCGAAATGGTGTATGCCTTCGCCAAGAACCGGCGCTGGCTGCATGTGCTCAAGGGCATGGCGCGGCTGTCGACCAACACCCTGATTGAAGACGACGGCAAGCGCCGCCAGCGCCTGCGCGGCAAACGCAAGACCGGCATGTCTCCGCACCTGGTCAGCAACCTCGTCGGCATGCAGGAAATCACCGAACGGCTGAACCTGCCCGTGCCCGAGGCCGGAAAGCCCTGCGGCAAGTTCATCCACTACCCGGCGGGCGAGGAATCCTTCGACCCCGGCTTCTTCAATCAACTGACCTCGAACCGCAAGAAGTTCAAGAAGGTCCGCCATCGCGTCGTGGTCGAGTGGGAAGAGGGCACGCCGAACGAGGCCTACGACTGCTGGAAGTATTCGCTGGCCGGGTTCAGGCTGTCGAAGATCGATCCGGCGGCGAGGAGCCGGGCACACCAGGCAAAAGTCGGCGCTGGCGAGACGGCGCAGGAAGACCCGCCCGACGAATCACTGGCCCGCACCGTCGTCAGGAAACGCATCAACCAACTGGCCCGCACCGCCGGCCGCAGCAGCTTCGTGAAAGGGTAAATGATGAGCACCTGGTTCTCCGAATACCGCGTCCGCACCCTGGCTGAGCATATTGCCCCGAGAATCCTTCCGAAGGTCGAGGCCGCGCTCGGGAATGTCTTCAGGGAGCATCTGCCCGGTATGCTGATGGAAGCGATCCGCGCCGAGATCGGTACCGAGCATGCGCCAAAGGGCAGCGCCGCGGCGCGCCGAGACCGCGACGCCCTGATTCGGGCGCGCTACAACGGCCGCAATGCGGTCGAGCTCTCCGCGCAGTTCGGTCTCTCGGCAAAACAGGTCACGCGCATCGGGCGCGGCGTCAAGTAGAGACATCTTCGCCCTGAAAATGTCCGGCTGACCTCGGCACAGTGACAGCATGTCTGTCACCGTGCCCACCACCGAACCGGAGTCCGTTGTCGCCGGGGACACCTGGACCTGGAAGCGCTTGCTCGCCGATTACCCGGCCGGTACCTACACGCTCAAATACCGTCTGATCAACGCAGTCGGCAAGATCGACATTACTGCCGGAGCATCGGGCACCGATCACCTTGTGACGGTGACGGCAGCAACAACTGCCGCGTACCCCCCGGGCGATTACACCTGGACCGCCTGGGTCGAAAAGACCGGCGAGCGCTACACCATCGGTAGTGGCACCGTCATCGTAAAGCCAAATATTGCCGGTCTGGCGGCATTCGACGCGCGCACCGACGCGGCGATCATCCTCGACCAGCTGATGGCGGCCTACACCAGTTACACCGCCAGCAACGGCCACGTTGCCGAATACGAGATCGCCGGCCGGCGCATGAAGTACCGCAGTGTCGCCGAAATCCTCGAACAGATCAACGTCTGGGAAGCGCGTGTCGCCGCCGAGAAGCGCGCCGAGCGCATCGCCGCCGGGCTGGGTGGCGGTAACAAGCTCCTCGTGAGGTTCTGATGGGCATTCTCGACCGCATCCTGGGGCGCAAGGCGGTAGAGCCGGCGCCCGCCATGAGCAAACGCGCCGCCGCCATCATCAACGCCACCCGCAACTACGAATCCGCCCTGGCGGACAGGCTCACGGCGAGCTGGCGCGCGGGCGGTATGACGGCCAATGACGAGATTAAGGACGGGTTGGAAACCACGCGCAACCGCGCCCGCGACCTGGCCAAGAACAACGAATTCGCCCGCAAGTACCTGTCGCTTGTGGTCGCCAACGTTGTCGGCCCGTCCGGCTTCGCCCTGCAATGCCAGGCCAGCGAACAGGGTAAGCCCGACACCGCCGCCCGGCAACTGATCGAGAAGGCTCACGCGCAATGGGCGCGGCGCGGCATGTGCGAAATCAGCGGTCGCTATTCCTTCGTCGACGTGCAGCGTGCCGTGGTCGAAACCTGGGCGCGCGATGGCGAGGCGCTGCTCCTGCAGCTGACCGGCAAGGAAGCCGGCAACGCCCACGGATACGCCCTGCGCCTGCTGGAAGTCGAGCGCCTTCCCGTCACCTACAGCAAGGACCTCGCCGCCGGCAAGAAGGCCGTGATGGGCGTCGAGGTCGACGACCTGAATCGCGCCGTGGCCTACTGGCTCAACCTCGGCCAGCTGGGAGGCAGCAGCTATGCCACTCAGGCCACGCTGACGCGCGTGCCGGCTGAGCGCGTGATCCATGTATTCAAGCCCTACCGGCCCGAGCAGGTGCGCGGCTTCCCCTCCATGCACGCCGTGATTCGCGGCTTGAAGATGCTCGACGGCTACGAGGAAGCCGCCATCGTCGCCGCCAGAACGGGCGCGGCGAAGATGGGATTCTTCACCAGTGCCAACGGAGACGCCGGACCGCTGGCCGACGACAAGGACGACGAAGGCAACTTCATCACCGATGCCGACCCCGGCAGCTTCAACGTCCTGCCGCAGGGCTACGACTTCAAAGCCTTTGACCCGGACTACCCGCACCAAGCCTATGCCGATTTCGTCAAGGCGCGCCTGCGCAGCATCGCCTCTGGCCTCGGCATCACCTATCACGGCCTGGCGAACGACCTTGAAGGCGTGAATTTCAGCAGTATCCGCAGCGGCACGCTGGAAGAGCGCGATTCCTGGATGGTGCTGCAAAGCTGGTTCGTCGAGGCCTTCATGCGGCCGGTGTTCGGCAACTGGCTGCGCTGGGCGCTGACCATGGGCGCCATCACCTTCCCCAACGGCTCCGCGCTGCCCGTCGCCAAGTTCGACAAGTTTGCCGAACACGCCTGGCTGGGCCGTCGCTGGGGGTGGGTCGATCCGCTCAAGGACATCGAAGCCAGCCGCCTCGCCATCAAGACCGGCATCGCCAGCCCGCAGATGGTCGCGGCGCAGGCCGGCGTGGATGTCGAGGACGTGATCGCCGCCATCGCCGACTTCGAGAAGATCGTCGCCGCTAGTGGCGTGACGCTGGTGGACTTCGACAAGACCGCGCCGCCAGCGCCGACAGTGGGACAAGATCCCCCTGAAAATGTCCCGGCGGACTAGGCAAAGTGCAACCCATCGAAAAAGGACGGGACGCCATGACCGCCACCACCCAAGCCACCCAGGCCCGCAAGATCAAGACCGGCACCCTGCACCGCAGCGCGACCTTCGAGCGCGCCGCGGTCGATGAGGAATCGCGCACGGTTGAGCTGGCCTTCTCCAGCGAGGAACCGTATGGCCGCTGGTTCGGCACCGAAATCCTCGACCACGACAAGAAATCCATCCGCCTCGGGCGCCTGAAGAACGGCGGCCCGCTGCTGCTCGACCACGATACCCGCAGCCATGTGGGGGTGATTGAAAGCGTCGACATCGGCCCGGATCGCGTAGGCCGCGCCGTGGTGCGCTTCGGGAGGAGCGCCGCTGCCGAGGAAGCCTTCAACGACGTGAAAGACGGCATCCGCAAGCATGTCAGTGTCGGCTACCGGGTGCACAAGATGCGCCTGGAAGAAGAAGGTGCCGACGGCGCGGAGAGTACTTACCGCGTCACCGATTGGGAGCCGCTGGAAGTCTCCATCGTCGCCGTGCCCGCCGATGCCACCGTCGGCATCGGCCGCAGTGACGACAGCTCAGATCACGAAACCGAAATCGAGGGTGAGGCCATCCCGGCGCAGCCCGAAGCCGCAGCCCTTGAAACCACACAGGAGAAATCCACCATGCCTCACGCAGCCACCGACACCGCCGTCCTCGAAGCCCAATTCCGCGCCGACGTGCAAAAGACCGAACGCGCCCGCGTTGATGCCATCATCGCCCTCGGCGAAGCCCATGCCAAACGCGGCATGGACAAGCTGGCCGTCGAATACGTCCGCAACGGCAAGAGCCTCGAAGAATTCCGCAGCGCGATGCTCGACAAGCTCGCCGCTGATACGGCCGAGACCGACACCATCAACCTCAACCAGCGCGAAGCCAAGGAATACTCATACGTCCGCGCAATCGCCGCCGCACTGGGCCGCGCTGAAGGCCAGAACGTCTCCGGCTTCGAAGTCGAGATCAGCCAGGACATCGAGCGCAACATGCCGGCGAACTACAAGCGCAATGGCGGCATCTTCGTTCCGCTGTCCCTGCAGCGCACGGCGATCAGCGAAGCCCTCTACAACACCAGCGGCAAGGGCGCCTCCACCGTCTTCACACAGCCGGGCGAGTTCATCGACATGTTGCGCAACGCCTCCGTGGCCGTCGGCCTGGGCGCCCGCGTCATGTCCGGCCTTACCGGCCCGGTCAGCTTCCCGTCGCAGACGGCCGCTGCCACCGCCTACTGGATGCCGGAAAACGACGGCACCGATGTCACGGCGAGCAACGCCACCCTGTCAAGCGTCAGCCTCACGCCCAAGACCCTGCAGGCCACCACCGCCTTCTCGCGTCAGTTGATGGCGCAGGCCAGCATGGACGTGGAAGCCTTCATCCGCAACGACCTGGCCGCCGTGCATGCCCTGGCCTGGGACGTGGCGGTGATGCACGGCACCGGCAGCAACAACCAGCCCACCGGCATCTACTCGGCATCGAACGTTAACGCCGTGGCGATGGGGGGCGTGCCCACCTTCGGCAAGCTGGTCGACATGGTGACCGAAGTCCTCAAGGACAACGCCCTGGCAGGCTCGCTGGCCTTCGCCACCACGCCCGGCATGGCCGGCAAGCTGGCGCAGACCGTCGTGGCAGCATCGACCGACACCCGCATGATCTGGGGTGGCCCGCTGGATAACGGCAACCTCGCCGGCTACAAGGCCATCGCGTCGAACCAGGTGTCTGCGGTCCTCGGCGGCGGCTCTGAGCATGGCCTGATCTTCGGCAACTGGGCCGACGCCATGATCGGCATGTGGGGCGCGCTGGAGCTGGTCGTCGATCCGTATGCCAAGAAGAAGCAGGGCATGATCGAGGTCACCTCCTTCCAGCTCTGCGACGTGGCTCTGCGCCATGTCGGCAGCTTCTGTAAGGCCACCGGCGCGACCATCGCCTGATGACCATGCGCGTCCGCTTCCTGCGCGGCACAGCCCTGGGCGGCATCGGCAACGATGCCGCGCCCGGCGACGAGATCGACCTGCCCGACACGCAGGCCGCACAACTCGTTGCCCTGGGTCGCGCGGTCGCCCTTGCTGCGGTTGCCCCCGCTGCGGCGCCTGTCGCCGCCGTTGAGAGCCCCGCGCCGCAACCCAAGACTCGAAAGGCCAAGTAAATGGACATCATCGGCGATTCCACCCTCACTACGCTGCAAGCGGCCGCCGCCATCAGTGCCGACGGCAACACCGCTGGCGTCGATTGCCGCAACCTGATCGGACAGGGCGCGTTGATCCTCACCGCGCTCAACACCGCCGGCACGAACCCCACGCTCGCCGTCAAGCTGCAAGGCACGCAGGACGCCGACGTGGTGACCAGCGTCACGCCCGGCGCCAATACCGGCAACGGCACCTGTACGCAGGTCTATGGCGGCCCGGACGCCGTGGCGGAAAACATCACCCTGACGTTCTCCAACGCCACCACCGCCGCCGTCGTCGGCTCTGTCTCCGGCGCTCTGGGCAACGCCACCGTCGGCACGCTGTTTTCCAAGGCGAACGTCGAATTCCTGCTCACCGCCGGCAGCGCGGCGTGGATCAACGGCGACACCATCGTCATTGTCACCACGGCGCGCACCTATGCCGACGTGGCCGGTGGCGCCTTCACCGGCCTGACGACCGGCGCCAGCATCCAGAAGAAGGCCATCAACTTCGATCAGGTGCCGCGCTACCTGCGCGTGAACTACGACATCGGTGGCACTGTCAGCCCGGCCTACACCGTTGCCGTCGCCGCTCAGAGCGCGACGAACTGATATGGCCTTCGCAGAAGACCCCGCTGTGTACTTCACCGACTTTGCAATCGACGTCTATGTCGGTGGTGTCACCATGCGCGGAATCTTCGATGCCGCCTACGCCGAATCTCTGAGTATGGCCGGCGCCTCGCCGTCGCTGCTTATCGATGCCGCGGAGGCCGCCGACGCCAGCCTCGCGCGCGGCAATGCCGTCACCGTGGATGGGGTCGGCTACACCGTCACCGGGATCCACCCGGACGGCACCGGCATGGTTCGCCTGATTCTGGAGGCGGTATGACCACGCACCTGCGTACAAGTTTGCGCGACGCCATGGCCACCGCCGTCACGGGCCTGACCAGTACCGGCAGCCGCGTGCATAAGTCGCGGCTGTACCCGGTCGCAGCCGATGCGCTGCCATGCCTGCTGGTGGCCTGCGGAGAGCAGGAGCAACTACAGCAAGAATCCAATTATATCCAACAGCGAACGCTGTTGATGACGGTGCGTGGGATGACCAAGGCCACCGGAGATCTTGACGCCGCGTTGAACCAGATCGCTCTTGAGGTCGAGGCAGCCGTGCAAGCCGCGGGGATGCTCGGTGGGAAGGTTGATGACGTGACATTAATCGAGATCCGCACCGATGTCGACGACAGCATGGATAAGCCAGTTGGCGTCATTGAGCTGACTTACCGGCTCATCTACTTCACCGTGGCTGGCGCTGCTGGTGCCAACGCGTAGCCGATGTTCAACCAATTCATTACCACCCTCGCGTCGCTCGAATCGGCGGCGTAACTACTAAAGGAGCACACCATGCCGACACCCAGCATTCTCCAAGGCGCGCGAATCTACATCGAGAGCGCGCGCGGCGCCGTCCAGGCGCTCAGCGCGATCACCAAGGCCGCGCCGCCCGTCATCACCTATGCCGGCTCTGATCCGTTGAACAACGACTACATGATCATCACCGACATGACCGGCATGACGCAGCTCAACGACGCGGTCGTGAAGGTCGCCAACGTCAACGGCGCGGGCAATACCTTCGAGGCCAAGGGTCAGGACTCGACGAACTTCGGCACCTTCGTGTCCGGCAACATGTATCCGGTCACGTTCGGCAGAGAATTGACGGTGGCCATGGGCGCGGCCTTCACCGGCGGCGAACCGCAGTACGCAAACTACATGCTGCTGTGGGACGACATGGAGCGCCGAAAGTTCACCCATGCCTCGGCCGCCGGTATCGACCTGCCGGTGATGTGGGACCCGTCCGACACCAACTTCCAGTACCTCTACAACCTGGCCCGCACCGACTCGACGCTGGCCGTCAAGATCGTGCTGAAGAGCGGCGTTGAAATCCTGTCGTTCGGCAACTTCGGCGGCAGCGGCCAGCCGACCTCGAACGATGCGCGCAGCATCATGCAGGCCAGTTTCTCGATCAACCCGACGACCAAGCCCTGGTACGTGCTTCCGTAAGTCGGACCGAATCCACCGGCAGCGGCGGGATAGAGCCCGCCGTGCCACGCCCCCGCCTCTGTGGCGGCCGGTGGATACCAGCGAGGCGGGATTGATTGAAAGGCGAGGCGAGCATGTTCAAGTTGAAGGCGGAACCGACATTCTGGACGAAGGTTGGCATTTCGGTGGCGGGCAAGGAAGTCCCGGAAGAAATCGATGTCGAATACAGGTATCTCAACCGCACCGGGTTGAAGGACTTTTTCACGGCAGTGGTTGGCAAGAAGGACGTCGACGCACTATCCGAGATCATCGTGAACTGGAAGATCCCGGAAGTCGAGTACACGCGCGACAACCTTGAATTCCTTCTGGAAGAGCGGCCCGCAGCGGCGCAGGACTTGATCAACAAGTTCCGCCGCGAGCTGATGGAGAGCAAGCAAAAAAACTGAAGGCGGCGGTCGCGGCGTTCTACCAGGACAGAACGCCGCTGACCGTCGAGCAGTACATGGAATCAGGGCTGCCGAGAAAGGCGGCCGAACACGCGGTGGCATTCGATAAAGCGAATCCGCCGCCGCCGGCTGAAGTGTGGGCCTGTAACTGGTGTGCGGTGATGCTATTTGCCGCCCTGGCGTGCCGGAGTTGCTGGGCGTTTGCGCCGGGCGGACCGGCGCGGCTGGATGGTGATGAAGTCGAGCGCATGGCGAAGCGACGCGGAATCAAGCTGACCAACGGTCTCTGGAGAAAGCTGGAAATCATGGAAGCCGAGGCGCTGAAGATCATGGCCGAAAAGAGGGAAGCCGATCGTGGCCGATAACAGCACCCGCATCGTCATCACCGCCGAAGACAAGACGCGCCAGGCGTTCGATTCTGTGCGCGCCGGGCTCGATGGCGTTGGCCGCAGCGCCAGCACCATCGCCGCCACCGTCGCCGGCATGGCCGGGCTCGGCGGCATACTCAGCGGCGTCGGTATTTCGGCGATGGTCAAGGAAAGCATCGATGCCGCCGATGCGATGAACGATCTCTCGCAGCGCATCGGCATCGCCGTGCAGGATCTGGCGAAGTATGAGCTTGCCGCGAAGCAGAGCGGCACGAGCATGGAAGCCATTGCGCGCGGCGTCAAGGGCCTGGCCGGCAGCATGCTCGAGCATGGCGATGCGCTGAAGAAGGCCGGTATCACCGCCAAGGACGCCGATGGCGCCATGCGCCAGCTCGCCGACCTGTTCGCGCGCATGCCCGACGGCATGGAAAAGACCGTGCTGGCGACCAAGCTGTTCGGCAAGGCGGGCATGGACCTGATCCCGATGCTCAACATGGGCAGCAAGGGTCTGGATGAATCCGCGCAAAAGTCCGAACGCTACGCCGCCGCAATGGCGGTGCTGGCGCCGCAGGCCGACAAGTTCAACGACCAGATGGCGGAAATCGCGATGTCTGGCAAGGTGGTCGGGCTGACGCTGGCGAATGAGGTGATGCCCGCGCTGACGAATATCTCCGGCGCGATGGCGGAAGCGGCGCGTGATTCCGGCATTCTGATGGCGATGTGGGTCGGGCTGGGCGGCGTCATGGCCGAATTCGGGTCGAAGGCGCCTGTGCGCGATCTGAAGATCGTGAACGCCGAGCTCGAAGCCACAAAGAAGATCATGGCGGATCTGGCGCCGAAGCGCGGCCAGAAGCAAGGGCTGTTGAATGATCTGGCGCTTGGTACTTATGATGAGCAGTGGCAGGAATCCAACCAGCGCTATGTGACTCTGCTGCGCGAGCGGACGCAGATGGAGAATGCTGCAGCGGCGTCTGCAAGAAAGACCGCATCTTCGACAAAGACCGCAGCGACGGAAGCGAACAGCGCAATCGCGGCGTGGCGCAAGCAATACGACGAGCTCATGAAGTCGCTCGGCGGGTCGAGCTTGACAGCAAAAACCGCCGTCGATGAATTCGCCACCGTCATGAACCGCGTCAACGCCAAGGATTCCGGCGTCGATGCGAGTTTCTGGAAGGACTTGCAGACCCTGCACGCCGGCTATAAGGCGGGGCGCGTCGATGCCGACGCCTACGCCGATGCGGTGAGGAACCTCACCAATCAGCAAGGCTTCGCCAAGGACGCCGCCAAGGCTGCCGCCGATGCCGAGGAGAGCATCTGGAAGGCCCGCGAGAAGGCGCGCGAAGAGGCCGAACGCAGCCTCGCCACGCTGCAAGGCGAGATCGAGCAGCAGCAGCGCCACAACGAGGAAATCGGCGCCACCGCCGAGCAGCTCGCCATCCTCACCGACCGGCGCATGCAGGACGCCATTGCTACCAAGGAGCAGGAATTCGCCAAGCGCCAGGCCGAAGGCGCGGACCTGGCCGAACTAAAGCTCATCGACGAGCAGATCGGCGCGCTGGAAAAGCTGCGCCAGCTCAAGAGCGCCGGCGCGGCGCGGCAAGCGGTCGCCGATTCCGCCAAGCAAGCGGCGGACGACTGGAAGAAATTCTCCGACGACATCGAGCGCGCGCTCACCGACTCGCTCATGCGCGGCTTCGAGAATGGCGAGAGCTTCGGCAAGAACTTCGTCAAGTCGCTGCAGAACACCCTGAAAACCGCCGTGCTCAAGATGGCCGTGCAGGCCGTTGTCTCGCCGGTCATGGGCGGCGTGAATGCCGCGTTCGGGCAGCAGGGCGCGGCGGGGATGGCCAATGGCGGCAGCGGAATACTGGGTACGGCGAACAACCTTTGGACGGCCTACCGATCCGGCGAGATGATGAACACCCTTGGCGAGTTCGGTGCAGGCGCATCGGCCTATTACGGTGGAGCCAGCCAGGTGCCGGGGATGTCGCTGGGGGTTGATTCCGGGATGCTGGGCAACGTATCAAACGCGCCCGGGGCTGCGGGCTGGGGTGCAACAGTAGCTCAATACGCACCTATCGCGGGAGGGATGGCGGCTGGGTATAACACAGCCGGGCGCATCGGCGGCGTGAAAGGGATGGCCGCCGGTGCTGCGGTAGGGGTTGGCACAGCAGCGGCAATGGGGGCAGCGGGCAGCATGATGGCAGGCGGTACTGCGGCGGCGGGCGCATCGTCGGCTATGGGTACTCTATCAGCGATGGGACCAGTTGGATGGGTTGCGGCAGCGGCACTGTTGGCCTATTCGGCTTTCTCAAAAAAAGGCGGTGGGCCACAAATTGGCGAATACGGCGGGGTAGACGAGAAGGGTTATAAATCCTCATTTACCGCATCAGGCGGCGACCCGCTGAACAATAAGGGTTTCGCAGAGGTTACTTACGGACAGGCGCAGTCGCTGTATGCGATGGTCGGGTTGGATGCGGGCAAGATTACACTCGAGCAGGGTTATGGGCTTGACCCGCAAGGCGATTCCCCAGGCAAGACGTATCGTAACCTGCGGCTGAATGGAAAGACGCTGACCGGCGACACATTTGACGGGAATAATGGAGCGCAGTGGTACGGCGGTAATGCCGACACGCAAGGCGCTGCCACCTATCTGTCCAAGCTGACAAACAGCGAAATCGAGGCGCTGGTCAAGGCCATCGACAATACCAAGCTGACCGAAATCATGGCCAAGCTGAAGGCGAATTTCAGCGACCTGACGGAAGGCATGGCGAAGTATCAGGTCGCGCAGGCCACGCAGAAGAGCCTGCTGGGCGCGATGATGACGGACGACGAACGGGCGCGGATGCAGCTCGCGGCGGCCAATGAAACGCTGGCCAGCACCTTCGCCGACCTCGGCCAGTCCGTGCCTGACAGCGCCGCCAGCATGCGCGCGCTGATCAGCGGCCTCGACCTGACCACGCAAGCCGGTCAGGACACGCTCACGCAACTCGCCGGCGTGCCCGACGCCTTCATGCTCGTCGCCAACGCCGCCAAGGCTGCCGAGCAAGAGCAAAACAACTGGCGGCTGAAGCTCGCCATCATGGAAGGCCAATACACCGAGCAACAGGCCGACCGCTTCTTCGCCCTGACCGGCGCGGCGGACGACGCCACCCGCGCCATCATGCAGCAGGTCTATGCGCTTGAAGACCAGCAAGCCTCCGCCAGCGCCGCCGCTGAAGCCGCCAAGCTCGCCGCAGATGCCCTGGCCGAACTCGCCAGCCGCGCCGCCTCTGTCAAGAGCAGCGCCTACTCGGCCTACGGCGACCTGCTCTCCGCCACCGGCAACGAAAAAGGCGCGCTCGAATTCAGCGTCTCCGCCGCGCAGGAAGCCTACCAGCAGGCGCTCGCCGCCGTCGCCGGCAATGCCGGTATCTCGTCCGCCCAGGCGCAGGACTACATCGACAGCAATGGCGGTATGGCGAGTGCGGCCGCGAAGTACTGGGGCGAACTCGGCGGCGCCCAGGACGAAGCCACGATCCGCAGCAAGGAGCTGCTGACCGAGTTGGTCAATGCCGCCTCAGGCGTCGCCACCGCGCAGAGCGCCCTGAAGGGCTTCGGCGAGCAGGGCGTCGCCAGCATCTCCAACCAGGTCGCCGACGACCAGGCCCGCGCGCAGCAGCAGATCGCCGACGATCAGGCTCGAGCGCAGCAGCAGATCCGCGACGAGTGGCAGCGTACGGCGGATAGCATCTTCGACACGATCCAGAAATTGCGCGGCGACGTCGCCAGCCCGGCGCAAAGCTATGCCGCCGCGCAAGCGCAGTTTTCCATCGCCACCGCCGCCGCACGGGCCGGCGACCAGGACGCCGCCGGCAAGCTGCCGCAGCTCGCGCAAGACGTGGTCGACCTCGGCAAAGCCATCGCCGTCACGCGGGTCGACCAGCAACTGCTGACCGCCCGCACCATCGCCAGCCTGTCGGCCACCATGGAAGGCATGCGGCAGTTCGGCATCGAAATCCCCGCGTTCGCGGCCGGTGGCTACCACGCTGGCGGCCTGCGCCTGGTGGGCGAGAACGGCCCGGAACTTGAAGCGACCGGCAGCGCGCGGATCTACAACTTCGACCAGACGCGCGACATGCTCACCGGCGGCAACGACATGCGCGGCATGCGTCAGGAGCTGATCGCCCTGCGCCGCGAGCTCGCTGCCCTGCGCGCCGACAACAGCGCCGAAAACCGCGCCATTGCCAGCGCCACGGCCAAGACCGCCAAGACAATGGAACGCTTCGACGACGGCGACGCGCTCACCGTGAGGGTCTCCGCATGAGCCTGAAATTCCTCAAGCCGGTGACGATCACCACGGCCATGCTCATCAGCAGCACGCGCGCCGAGACCGATCACAGCGCCTGGAGCAACGCCACCACCTACTCCGCCACAAACCGCTGCATCTCCACCACCACGCACCGCATTTACGAGAGCGTGCAGGGAGCGAACCTCAACCACGATCCCACCACGGATGATGGAACCTGGTGGATTGATGTCGGCCCAACCAATCGCTGGGCGATGTTTGACCAGACCGTCGGCAGCATCACCAGTCAGGCCACGCCGCTGACGGTGGTACTCGACCCCGGCATCATTTCCGCGCTCGCGCTGCTCGACGTTTCGGCCACCAGCGTTACCGTCAGCATGCTCGACGCGCCCGCCGGCGCCAGCGTCTACAGCGAAACCTACAACATGACTGACACGGCGGTGCTGCTCGATTGGTACATGTACTTCTTCGAGCCGATCACGCCGCGCACGTCGCTGGTTGTCGATGACCTTCCGCCCTATGCCACCGGCCGGCTCACTGTGAGCATGGCCGCCTCGACCACCGCCGAATGCGGCACGCTTGCCGTCGGCGATCTTGTCGAGGTCGGTGATGTCCAGTATGGCCTCAAGGTCGGCATCATCGATTACAGCCGCAAGGAAACCGACGCCTACGGCATTACCAGCGTCACCGAGCGCAGCTACGCCAAGCGGCTCGATTGCGATCTGGTCATCCAGAACACCGCGCTCGACTACGTCGCTCGCCAACTTGCCGCCGTGCGCGCCACCCCGGTGGTCTGGATCGCGTCGGAAGGCTATGACAGCCTGACGATCTACGGCTGGGCGCGCGACTGGGGCATCTCGATCAACTACCTGAATCACTCCATCGGCAACCTCTCCATCGAGGGTCTTGTATGACGACAATCACCGCACTCCCGACCGCGCCGTCTCGCGCCGATCCGGCCAACTTCCGCACCCGCGCGGATGCCTTCATGGCCGCGCTGCCGACGTTCGCCACCGAAACCAACACCGTCGCCGGCGAGGTCAATACCAACGCCTCGAACGCCGCGACCAGTGCCAGCACAGCCACCACCCAGGCGGGTATAGCCACCACCCAGGCGGTGACGGCGACGACGCAGGCGGGTATAGCCACCACAAAAGCTGCCGAGGCTGCGGCCAGTGCGTTGACTGCGGTGAATGCCCCCGGAACGTCTGCTACGAGTGTCAGCGGTTTGGCTGTTGGGACGGGTAGTAAGAGCCTCACGATCCAGACAGGTAAGGCTATTAGCGTCGGCATGTTTATGACAATCACCTCGACCGCATCGCCGGAAAACTGGATGCACGGTGAAGTTACAAGTTACGACAGCGGTACGGGTGCGTTGATTATCAATGTCGAAACAGCGGCAGGGGCAGGGACGATTTCAGCATGGACTGTGGCCGTTTCAGGGCCGAAAGGCCCGACAGGCCAAGCAGGCGCATCCCTTTCCGGCGCTACAACGCTTGACCTCACCTCCGGCAATGCGACGCTGACCAGCGCATCGGATCAGGTGCAGACCATCGCCGCCGCCGTGATGGGAAGAGCTATCAACCTTCCCGACTCCACCAGCATGACTGAAGGGGGATTCCCGTTCATCATCATCAATAAAACTGGACATTCTGTAGCGCTCAAGAATAGCTCTGGGACGGTGGTACGGGTAGTCGGCGGTGGGGTTGTGTCCTTGTGTGCGATCACGGACGCTGCGACAAACGCTTGGGCCTGCTACCAGTTCGCCAATGAAATGGTAGTGAATCTTGGCGCGGTGTTCAATAGCGGCTCGACTTCATACACCAGCATCGCCATGCTGGATTCGTCGACGGCGATTGTTTGTTACGCAGATGCCAGCAATTCATCCTACGGCACGGCGCAAATCCTTCGCATTAATGGCGGTACGATCATCGCGGCGCAGAGCTACGAAACGGTGTTCAGCTCTGCGTCAACATCGCATGTTTCCGTGGTGGCGATTGACTCAACACATGCGCTGGTGACTTATGCCATTTCAGGCTATGGCAAGGCTATGGTGCTGACAGTCTCGGGGAACTCGATTTCGACAAACACCGCCGCGACGTTCAACAGCGCGCAGACAAGCTACGGAAAAGTTGCTTTGCTCGACTCGACCCACGCTATCGTGGCGTATAGGGATGACAGTGTTGTCTATGGCAAAGCCTGCGTTTTGTCGGTGTCTGGCACGAGCATTTCACCAGGTGCGCCTGCGACGTTCGAAGCAGCATCATCTAGTGAGCCACATGTAGCTACATTGAGTGCGAGCAAGGCTGTAGTTGCGTACAAGGTTGGCGGGGGGGTGTCGTATAACAAGACATGCGTGTTGGATGTGTCGGGCACGAGCGTTTCGCCCGGTGCTTCGGTGACCCTTAACAGCGGCAGCAACGCGGGTTCTTACTTCACCATCACCGCGATGGCATCTGATCGGGCAGTGTTGGCTTACCGACACTCTGAAGTAGGGGTAGGTTACGGTGTAGCACAAATGCTTAACATCTCAGGCACGACGGTTGTTCCGGGTGCGTTGACTGTTTTCCGTAACGCGGCAGTCGCATATCTGGGTATCACGGCTATGGACCGCGGCAAGGTGGTGGTGACGTATCAGGACGCTGGTCTGTCGTCCTACGGCGTAGCCTCCGTGTTGTCAAATCTTTGAGGGGTGAATATGATTGCTATTGACAAGACCACACTTGTTGCCGTGTATTCTGGAGCGCTGCGCTTTGAGCACTGTGTTCTGCGCGGCGACGATTTCATGGACTCCAGGATGACCCCTGAGACGTGTGATCTGATCGACGCACCCGCGCCTCAGCCTTGGCGCGGTGGCGGATGGCGGTATGTGGTGGATACTTTTGTTATCGAGCCATGGTGGCAGGAGCAAGTAACTGCTGACCAAGCCGCACAAGATGACGCCAAGGTAACCGCCAAGATCGAGAGCCTTTGGGCTGCTGCCGATGCCTACACATCCAGCTACATCAGCGGGGTGGCGGTGGGGTTGCTGACCATCGGCGTGCTGCAATCGCTGCCCAAGGCTTTGGCCGTGTCGGCCTGGTCGAGTGCGGTGTGGGATGATTACTACGCTCGCAAGGCCCTTGTCACCGTATCCAGCGTCGATGATCTCGACTTCAGCAGCCACGGCCCGATGCCGCACAGCATGCCTGAGTTGCGGGCGGAGCTTGGGATATGATCACCGCCGCCCTCCGCTGGCTGCTAATGCTCGTCGCCGATCTCACCGTCTTTGTACTGGCCTGGCTGCTGGGCCCCATCCTGCCGGTTTTTGCCATCGGGCGCGACCATCTGCCTTACGAGCTGTCCTATTTCGACACCCCTGACAATCCGCTTGATGGCGATATCGGCTATGTCATGTTGCATGCGCCGTTCAAGGGGTACGGAGTTACGGGGTGGCGGCGATACATCAACCGCGTTGTCTGGCTGTGGCGCAACCCTGGGTATGGCTTCTCGTACCGGGTTCTCGGCCATCGCGTCGATTCTCAGCCGCTGGTGGTCAGCGGCGATCCGTTGGTATCCGATTCTGTCAATCTGACTGTCGGACGGATGCACGGACTCTCCGGGCATGTACTGGTGCGCGATGGCGTGGCATTCGAGTTTTACCTCGTCCGCCAATACGGCGATTCTGGCAAGTGCTTTCGCCTCAGGATGGGGTGGAAGCTGCTCGGATGGGTCAATGATCCAGCCACCTGGTCACTAGGCAGAAAGGCGCAGTTTGTCTGCGGCATCAAGCCGTTTGGAAGGTTTCAGCGATGAGGCGTCGCCTGCTCAACATCCTGATTGCCCTCGACCAACTCGTCTATGTGCTGCTGACGATGGGCCACGGCTCCCCGGATGAGACGATGAGTGCAGCGGCTTACCGGCTGTGGCTGCTCGACAAACTGGCAGGGCGCTACTTCAAACCTGCCATCGATCTGCTGTTTTTGCCGATGGAACGCGACCATTGTCGACACGCCTACCTCTCCGAGATGGATCGTCGGCATCTGCCAGGAGGCTACACGCAATGAGCAAGACCGCGACGCGCGTGCTTCAGGTGCGATTGATTGTCTCGACGACGGCGCCGTACCTGTCGATTCCGGAGGCGCATGACTACCCGCTGATCGCTGAGGCGCGGGAATACCTCATCGGCGTACTGGAGCATGTGCACATCGTCCGCATGGATACGGCGCAACTCAGTCAAGGTGAGGTCGAGCGGCTGCGGTCGAGCGGCTGGCCGCCGCGGGCGCGGCAAAAAATTGACTGGTGGCTGGTCGGCGTATGGGCGAGCTACATGGTGGTGACCACGGGTAGTTTCGGGCTGCTGGCGATGATGCTGGCGCAATGTTTCAAATGACTAAGGAGTACACATGGCAGAACCGCACATCACCGCCACCGGCGCCGCCGTGGGACTTGCCGCCGCGCCGCCGCTGATCGTGCTCGGTGCACAGATCGACGCGCTGGTCATCGGCCTGGCCGCCGCCATCTTGGTCACCTTCTGGATGGATACGATCGACAGCAAGCTGAAATCCGGCGCGGCCATGGTGTTCTCGGCGCTGCTGGCGGGCTACGGCTCGCCGGTCGGCGCTGAGGTTGCCCTCGGGTTGCTGGCGCCGCATGTACCCTCAACAGCGCTCGATGGCGGTTCGCTGCGCCTGCTGCTGGCCTTCGCGCTCGGTGCAGGTTCCCCCTACCTGATTCCGCTACTCATCCGCCGCGCCGGTCGCAAGATTGCGGAGGATGTGAAATGAGCGCCGGGACGATCTTCCTGCTGCTGGCGGCCGGCGTGGTGCTGATGCGCTGCGCGTGCGTCGCTTCGCACCTCACGCCGCGCAAATGGGGCGCGCACCGAATCCGCTACGCGGCCTACGCCGGCAGTCTGGCCGCCCTCGGTGCCGGTGCGCTGGGCGTGGCCCTGCACTGGCAGCCGGCCGGCATCATGCTGCTGATCGGCGCGGCCGGCGTGATTTTGTTCGACCGGCGGACGCCGCGCGCATGAGCGCCAAGATTCTGCCCTTTCACCGATCTTGCCCGAGGCCGTCGGCGGTGGTCGCCACGGTCGAGGATTCTGTTGCCACGTCGATCAACTTCGGCGCGGCCTGGTGGCTCTGGTGGTTTTCAATCTGGGGAATCGAATGCGACTGACCGACCATTTCACACTTGAGGAGCTGACGTTCAGTGAGTTCGCTACCCGCCGTGGCATCGACAACCGCCCGCCCGATTCAGTGCTCCCGCGCCTACGACTGCTGGCAGAAGGGCTTGAGCGGGTGCGCGCTCTTCTCGGCGTGCCCATCCATATCAGCAGTGGCTACCGCTGCTGGTCGCTCAATCTCGCCATCGGCGGGGCAAAAAACTCCGCGCACGTGACCGGCTTCGCGGCGGACTTCACCGCGCCGACTTTCGGCACGCCCATGCAGGTGGCGCTGGCGATTGCGGATAGTGATCTCGAATTCGACCAGGTCATTCACGAGGGCCGTTGGGTGCATATCAGCTTCGCCCCGCCGTTGCGGCAAATGGATATGACGGCGACCTTTGTCAATGGCCGTCCGTACTACACGCCGGGGATTGTATGATCGGCGTGCTTCCATGGCACTGGGCGGCCGTCGTCGCCATCGGTGCGGCATTGTGGGGGCATGGCTACGTCACCGGCTTGCGGCACGAGTCCGGTCGGCATGCCGAATTTGTGACCAGGATCGCCGCCGCTGCCACCACGCAAGCCGCCAAAGCCGCCGCGACGATCCGCAGACAGACCGAAATCACCCGCCAAATGGAGGAGGCCCATGCCCCACGCGCCGATACGCTTCGCCACCTGTACGGCCCTAGCCGCCCTGCTGACCGCCTGCGCCAGCCAGCCCACTTTACTGGCGTCTCCCTGCCCGCCATTCCCATCCCCGCCGCCAAGCCTGATGCAGCCGCCGCCGACGCTGTATCTGATCCCGCTGTCGCTGCGCCCGATGCCCCCGATGCCTGTGCCGGGCTTCGCGCAGACGCCGCCGTGACGGCATTGATGCTGCTCGACCTGCAATCGTGGGTCGAGCAGCAGTCTGTCGCCAGTCAGTGACGCAGCAGCCCGCGTGATCGGTCTGTTTTGTCATCATTTGCCCATTGAGTGTGCATTGGTTGTGAAACCATCTCCGCAAGTCGCTCCAGTGTACAATGTGCCCCTTGTCTGGCGGTGACGCTGTCGGCTGCTTTGGGGGGGGGTGAGTTGAAAAACAATCACGCAAAAATCACGCACGTCGCCGTGCAAGCCTCGCCGGTAGTGGTTGTCGGGTGCTTCTCGCCGGCACCACTCGTATGTAACAAAATAAACGCGCAAGCGTAAATCCTTGAGTTTTACAGGGGTTTGCGGATTGCGCGTTTATTTTTTTTCGCCCAAAATCGCCTTTTATTCACTTCGGCCACGCACGATTCACGCACGCGGCCACGCACGAAAATGGCGAAACCGAGAAAGCTGGCGTCCGGGAGGTGGCGCGTTGAAGTTTGGAAGCGCGGAGTGCGCGATAGTCAGGTGTTTTTGACCAAGCGCGAGGCGGAATCCTGGGCGGCGCGGCGCGAGATTGAAATCGAGGATGCGGCGCGCACGACGCCGGCGAATCGGCACACGCTGGCTGATGTGATTCGCAGGTATCTGGCCGAGGTGGCGCCGGCGAAGAAGGGGGAGCGCTTTGAGCGGCTGCGGCTGAATGCTTTTCTGGAGGCCGGGCATCCGCTGTTTTCGATGACGGTTGGGGATGTTCAGCCGGCGGATATTGCGGCCTGGCGCGATACGCGCGCGGCGGTGGTGAAGCCGGGTTCTGTGTTGCGTGAGCTGACGCTGCTTTCGGCGGTTTTTGAGGCGGCGCGGCGCGATTGGCGGTGGCTCGAATCAAATCCGGTCCATGATGTGCGCAAGCCGCCGGTGCAGCCGCATCGGGATGTGGTGATTTCGCGCGCGCAGATCAAGGCGATGTGCCGGCAGTTGGGGTATCGGCGCGGGCCTGTGCGGTCGGTGACGCAGGCGTGTGCGGTGTGTTTTCTGGTGGCGCTGCGCACTGGGGCGCGTGCTGGGGAGTTGACTTCGCTGCGATGGGAGTCGGTGCGGGAGCGGTCGGCGACGGTAGATGGCAAGACGGGGAAGCGTGATATTCCGATCACGCGCCGCACGCGGCGTCTGCTGGATCAGGTGGCGGGGTTTGATCGCGTTCTGGTGTTTGGTGTCGGGGCTTCGACGCTGGATACACTATTTCGGCGCGCACGGGCGGCGGCGGGGCTGTCTGGCTTTACCTTCCACGATTCGCGCCACACGGCGGCAACATGGCTGGCGCCGCGCATTGATGTGCTGACGTTGTGCAAGATTTTCGGTTGGTCTAATCCGAAGATGGCCATGGTTTATGTAAATCCTACTGCCGATGAAATTGCGGATAGGCTGGAGTAGCGGGGTTGCTTTACGCGGCCTCAAGCAGCCGGTCGATCTCGGTGATGGAGATCATGCCAGCGTTGTTGAGCCGGATTCGACCAGCGCGAACCCATTTGCAGATCGTGGCTTCGGACACGCCGAGCATCTGCGCGGCTTGCTTCTGATTGATGTTTGCCGGGCGCGGATGCTTCGCGGCGAAGACTTCAATGGCCTTGATGGCGATTTCGAGGTTGTTCATTTTCTTTCCTTTCAAAATCCGTGGAGCCTGGCCTGCGCCTTCGTCCATTTTTCGCGCTCGGCCTTCATGTCTTTCTTGGCCTGTTCATGCCGCGCCCACCCTCGGCATGCTTTTGCGGAGCCCGGCCAGAATTGCCGACCAGCCGATGCGGTCTTTCCACGGCTGACCGTCGACGGTCACGCGGTAGCAGTCTCGGCGGTTCGTCCGGTGCAGTTCGATGACGTGGATCTTGTGGCTGAAATCCCAATCTTCGATGACGATGCGGCGGCGCAGGTCGGGTAACTCCGGCAGGTAGTCTGGCGCTTGCCTGGCCATGCGCGCAGCAGCCTTGCCGCGCTGCATGGCCGCGAGCTTCTGGCGCTGGGCGATGGCTTTTTTTGTCAGTCTGTACATGGATGTCTACCTTGCATGGTTCGTCTACTACTTGTTCGGCGTCATGGGCAGCAGCAGAAAATGTAGCGAGTGAAAGACAACCCGCATTTGGCGCACCGCTCCGGGTTGCCGTCCTCGCCGTCAATCCAGTCGTGGTCGCAGTCCTCCTTAATCGCCGGAGTTACATGGACCACAACGCCCTCTTCGCCGTTTTCAAGCGCAACCGTGTCGCCTACCTTGGTCATATCGTCGCCTCTTCTGCTTCGCGTTCAAGTTCATCAGCCAGCCGCTGTGCCGTCTTCACGCGCTCAGTCAAACTCGGGTAGCACTTTGCGTGCTCCGGCCAGCGCTCATTGTTCTGCGCCTGCTCTGCGGCCTTTCCTCGCAGCCATGCAACCGCTTCCTTTTGCCATGTCGTCATCATCTTCCCTTTCAAAAAGTCGGCTCTGGCGGTACGCCGCCGAACTAATCAATCAACAAGGACTGGCGCAATAAAGCCGCGCCAGCCTGTTATTTCAGCCGTTAGGCATCACTCGTCGGTAGCCAATGCCGTTCTCTTTTTCGTACCGCTCTACCAGCCCGTTGGCAATCATGGAATCCATGAGCCGGCTGGCCCTGTTGTAGCCAATCAGCAACAGGCGTTGCAGGGTCGTCATGCTCAAATGCTCTTCGGTTTCCGCCAGCCATACCGCTTGGCCGTACAATTCATCTTGGCTTTCCATGCTTCATCTCCCTCAATCCGTGCTGCCTAACCCGGCGCTCAACCTCGTTCGCTTCGCTCACTGGACGCGCCGCTATGCGTCGCGCCGGTTAGCTCTACGTTAGGTTGCAAGTGCCGCTCTCACGTTCGGCAACGCCTCTGCTGCGCGCCGTTCGCACCACGCCAAGTCATCACCCGGCTCTCGATCTGCGTCGCCAATGTCCGCCAGCGCGGCTTCGGCCTCTCGCAGCGCAACGCGCAACCGTTTGAGTTCGTTCATCGTCTCTATCCCGTGTTCGATCAGGCGCTTGGCAACGCGCAAGTCACCCACGGCATTGGTTGGCACATCAACAAGCTGTTGTGCCCACCTTTCCAACTGCTGTATCTGTTCCATCGTCATTCCTCGTGTTGCAACCTAACCCCAGGTCAAGCGGACGGCGTACCGCCGCCGCTTACCACCGTGTTAGAGGGCTTCCTGTTTTTCATAGAGAAAAGCCATCCTGCCCTATACGCGATCCGCTCACAGTAGCTGGAAAATTGAGGATTGCTTTTCAAGTTCGCTTTCTCCCCGGCCTTCTTCCCCTGCGAATACGCCAAGGCTTCCCCACTGGTCGGCCATTGCTTTTGCAATTCCTTCATACGTCCTGCTCCTTTCCTTCCAGCGATCCGGCGACGGGCCGAGCTTGTTCTGTCCGCTTGGCGTCTGGTTTGCCCTGCGCGTCTTGTCATCGCCGGGAAGCTTTTCAGTAGCTACCAGCTTCGGCAGGTTCTTCAACCAAAGGCAGGTTTTCTTGCTGGCATCTTCTCCGAACCACCACGGCTGAATTACTTGGTCAGGCTTGCGAATCCGCGTCGAAATGCAACTCACCGGGTTTTCTACGGCGATTCGCGGCACATTGGCGCTCATCAGCATTCGCACAAAATCCAGAGCATCTTCAGTCTTCTGTGCACGACCAGGGGTACGTCCGTTCCAGTGCAGCCCACTTACCGCAAGATATGTGCATGGTGGATGTGCAATCATCAAGTCAAAGTCCTGATCCTTGAGTAAGTCGCACACATCGCCTTGGTAGTGGTAAGGGCTGTCGTCTTCGCTGGGGAGAAAATCACAAGACAAAACATCGTGGCCTTGCGCTGCAAACGCACGCCGCACCCGTCCACTGTATTCACACGCCACAAGTATTCTCATCGTTCCTCCCGTTTCTGAACTGCGCCCTCTAACCCGTCGTGCGAAGGGACGCGCCGCGATGAAGCTGCGTCGCGCCCCTCCACTCTGTCGTTGGGCGTCTTGTTCATGTTCTTAATAACCCGGCCCACCGCGTCGTCGATTTGTTTGCCAAGGTCAATACACTTGGCGCTCGGTGTCGTTCTCAGCGTGTTGTCAATGAAACACTGGCGCATCGCTGACAGCTTTGCGCTCAACGCCAGAATCTCGCCTCTTGCCGCACTCAGCAAGAGTGCGCTTTCCCTGTTCGCTACATGCGGCGCGAGCTGGCTCAAATGGCGCTCAATTCGCACAAATAAATCGACATTCATCGCTTCCCCTTTCAGTTCTGAGCGTCAGCCGCCCAACCCATCATTCCACCGGAACTTCGCTACGCTCGTCCGGTGAATTCAAACGTTAGTGGACTC
>OFSE01000129.1_pt1 | contig 25766 bp, 19 predicted proteins | sample 1543261 | NCBI WGS metagenome assembly OFSE01 (sample SAMN07774225, study PRJEB24372) | wastewater metagenome | isolation source: Exp Tend VB 50WW | collected 2016-02 | reverse complement strand
AAAATAGCGTGAGTCACACGGCCGATGCGACTTTCATTGGCGATGCGCTAGAAAAAGGTGGTGATATTAGGTTGCCATTGATTGGTCACTTGCCACTCGAGCGCCAAATTCGCTTCTTATTGATTGCGATGGGCGTCTCAATCTCGCTGGCAATCTTTTTTGTTTGGCTCAATTCCACTCAATCAACTTTGATTTCTACGCAAGCTCAGATCGCCGGTGAGGCGCTGATGCACTCACAGCGGATTGGTAAAGCGGCACCAAATGCGATTTACGGCAAACCAGCGGCGTTTAAACAGTTGGAAGAAAGTCGAAAAGAAATCAACAATGACTTAAATATTTTGATTAACGGCGGTGATTTCCAAGGCCGTAGTATTTCTAAGCCAAGCTCTTCAGTTGAAGGCATTCTGAAAGACACGCAAAAGTCTTGGAGAAACTCCGATAAAGCCGCTGACACAATCTTGAAGTTGCGCACAGAACTCACGGGTTTTGGTACCACAATTCAAAATTTGAACGCACTCTCCCCAGATCTTCTGGAACTTACCGAGCAAATTTCGACATTGAAGGTGCAAGGCGGCGCGTCGGCACGAGAAATTTCAGCTTCAGGTCAGTTGGTGATGTTGACGCAGCGCTTGGGTCGAAGCGCAAATGAATTTTTGACTTCTGAAGGTGTTAACCCAGAAACAGCGTTCTTGTTAGGTAAGGATTCAAATACCTTCCGTGATTTGGTTGACGGCTTTTTAAATGGTAGTGAAATTTTGCGCTTGGCAGCAAGTAAAGATGCCGAAACACGTGATCGTCTGACAGAGTTACAAAAAACCTTTTCTGGTTATCAAGGTGGTGTTTCAAGTATTCTCGGCAACCTGCAAAATTTTATTGCTGCGAAACAGTCTGAGCAGTTAATTTTTAATGAAAACGAAGATTTGAAACTGAAGATAACGCAACTTCAAAAGACCTATACAGCGCAACAAGATTCGATTAGCTACAGTTTTTGGCTACTCCTACTCTCCGCTGTACTGGCTTTGGTAGCTGCCGCGGGAATTGCTTTGGTGTTGTTGCAAGACAGTCGTAACCGTGCAAAAGAAGCGAATAAACGTTCTGCAGAGGCGGATGAACAGCGTCTGCAAGCTTTACGTCAAGAGGAAGAAGCAAAGGCAGCGAATGACCAAAATCAGGCCGCGATTTTGCGACTCATGAACGAACTGCAAGAGGTTGCGGATGGTGACTTGACTGTACAAGCAACGGTTTCAGAAGACATTACGGGTGCGATTGCTGACTCGGTTAACTATACCGTTGAAGAATTGCGCGGACTGGTTGGTCGCGTAACAAATACAGCGATTCAAGTTACATCTGCATCAAATCATGCACAAGGAATTTCCGACAAGTTGCTGTTGGCATCACAACAGCAGTCACGTGAAATTACTGACGCCGGCCAAGCAGTTACCACCATGGCGAACGACATTACTGAAGTTTCTCGTTCTGCGAACGAATCTGCTGAGGTTGCGCGTCAGTCGGTTGCGGCGGCAGAACAAGGCGCCTACGCAGTGGAAAATGCCATTAAGGGTATGAACGAGATTCGTGAACAAATTCAAGAAACGTCGAAACGGATTAAGCGTCTCGGTGAATCTTCGCAAGAGATTGGTGAAATTACTGAACTGATTTCTGATATTACCGAACAGACCAACGTTTTGGCGCTGAATGCGGCGATCCAAGCGGCTTCAGCAGGTGAGGCGGGTCGTGGTTTCTCAGTGGTTGCAGAAGAGGTTCAGCGCCTTGCGGAACGTTCAGCTGAAGCGACAAAGCAAATTGGTGCTTTGGTTAGAACGATTCAAACCGATACACATGATGCGGTTGCGGCGATGGAAAAATCGACACAAGGGGTGGTTGAAGGAGCGAAATTGTCAGATGCTGCTGGTACCGCGTTGTCAGAAATTCGAAGCGTTTCAAATCGTCTCGCGGAACTGATTCAGGGAATTTCTCTTTCTACTGAACAGCAAGCGACTTCAGCAAATGGCGTTGCGCAAAACATTCAACACATTTTGACGATTACCGAGCAAACGCAAAACGGTACACAACAGACGGCGCTGTCCATTAAAGAATTGTCGTCTTTAGCTGAAGAGCTGAAAAATTCGGTTTCCCGTTTCCGCGTTGCGGCGTAAATTTCAGTCGAAGGCTAGTGTGTTCGGCCTGATCATCAATGCATGGCGATGAACTTCGGTTCGTCGCCCTTTTAGTTTGCGGGGTACACGCATGACATCCAGTTCCTTTAATTCTTCAGAGATGGTCCAAGAGCAGTTTGATACAGGACCTCTTTCCTGGGTCATGGCCGAAATTCGAGAGGCACTCACACACGCCGATCGTTTGATGCTAGAAGTTCCCGAGCAGGGCGATGACACACGTTCCACAACTTTGCACCACGCCAAGAGTTATTTGCATCAAGCCCACGGCGCGCTTCAGATCGTTGATATTGATGGCGTATCAATCGTCACGGAAACGATAGAGGAAATCGTAGATCGCTTGCAAAAAGGGCAGATCAGCGTCACAAGTGAACCTATCAACGTTATTTCCGATGCGTTGAACGCGGTATTGCGGTATTTGGAAGATTTGCTATCAGGTGGGGCGCATCAACCAGTTCGGTTGTTTCCGTATTATCGCGCCTTGCTCGAAGTGATCGGTGCGGAACGCATTCATCCTGCCGATCTTTTTTTTCCTGCTTTATCGATGCAGGAAAAAATTCCTGAGTTGAGTATTAAAGCGCAAATTGACCCGATTAATTATGTTTCGATTCGGTCACGTTTTGAAAAACATCTGCTTGCCGTCTTAACGAATAAAGACGCGCAAAAGCAAACGCCCGCGTTGCAGGCAATGCATCAGTTGATACTCGAAATCGAACAAGCTCAAACGAGTTCGCAAGCAAAAGCATTTTGGCTGGTCATGCGCGCTTTTACGGAAGCTGCCGCGCAGGGGAAAATCGAATCACAGCAATATGTTAAACAAATTTTTGGTCGCATCAATTTGCAAATTCGACGTCTAGTTGATGGTGTCACTAATGTTCCTGAACGACTTTTACGTGACGCTTTGTTTTTCATTGCGCAAGTTGAAGACCCAAGTGAGTTCGTCGGGCAAATTCGTAAAGCTTATCAACTCGAGCATCAAGTGCCGGTTAATTACGCAACGAAAACTTATGGTCAAATTCCAGCGGCGAAATTGCTCGCCGCCAAAGAACAGTTATCGAGCGCAAAAAATCTCTGGGGCCGAATTGCTAACGGTGACCTGAGTCTCGCGGAAAAATTCTCCCAGAAAATGAAAGATTTAGCGGAGACAGCGACTTCGTTGCAATCGCCGGAATTGCTCAAACTACTGCGCGAATTGAGCGGTATATCGCGTCATGCAGCGCAGCAAGCGGATGGCGGTCGTATGGGACTGGAGCTTGCAACGAGCTTACTTTTCGTTGAGAGCGCGATTGATCAAATTACGCATTTGCCGGCGCATTTTTCAGACCGTGCTGATGAGATAACTGCGCGCTTGTTGTCGATTGTGTCGGGCGATGAACCGCCTGCACAGGCCGCATGGATGGGCGAAATTGCAAGAGAAGCACAGCAGCGTCAAACCATGACCGCGCTTGTCGGTGAAATGCAGACAAGTTTGCGTCAGGTAGAGAAGTCACTTGACGAATATTTCCGTGAACCTAGCAAATTAGAATCTATTTCTGGTGTCAATGGGGTTTTGCACCAAATCGGCGGTGCACTCGCGATACTTGACCAGGATGACGCTCTGCTGGCAATTCAACATACGCAAGAAAAAATAAGTCAGTTCGCCGCTTTAAATGAAGAGCACGACGCTGCATACCGCGATGCACTTTATCAAAATGTAGCGCAGAACATTGGCGCAATTTCTTTCTTCATTGAGACGCTGCAAAATCAACCAGAGTTGGCGAAGAAGAAGTTTAATTTCGACACCGAAGCAGGTTTGTTCCGCACGAATTTATTGGAACAGCAAGTTCAAAAAGAGCTGCTTCCGTCAACGGAGTTAGCAGTCGCAACCATGGAAGCACCAGCGGTGACCATGGAGCAGGAACTCGCAGAGCGTCAAAAAGAATCAGCTCGCCTCATTATGAATTTGGCTGACGAGCCAGACAATATTGAAATTCAAACACAGCTAAAAGATTCGCTGGCCTCAGAAGTGTCAGTCGCTGCCATCTTAGATGATGCAGATGCGAGCGCGCGCGCACAAGTCGCAATGAGTATTCTGGATCAAGCAGAAGAGAATGTTTCAGCTACAGAAATTAGTGAGATGGTGGCTCTCACAGCCCCTACGCAAAGCGCAGCGGACACCGCGCACATTCCAGAATTGCCAGAAAGCGATGAGGCAATCGATGCTGAATTACTAGAGATATTCTTAACTGAAGCAGACGAAGTTTTGGCCTATGTTGGTGAAACGGTTCCCAGTTCACGTTTAGATCCAAGCAATCAAGAACACCTCACAAGTTTGCGCCGTTCTTTCCACACGTTAAAGGGCAGTGGCCGCATGGTTGGGTTGACCATGTTTGGTGAAGCGGCTTGGAGCGTTGAACAGGTCATGAATCTCTGGCTTTCTGAAGCAAAGAGCGGTACGGAAGCGCTCTATGCTTTGCTTGAAAACACAGCGGCGCAACTCAATGATTGGGTCAACGATCTCAAAACAACCGGTATTTCCAAGCGTAGCCCACGTGCCATCATCGCGGCCGCAGAACGCGTAAAGGAAGGACAGGACTTTGTAGCAGAGGCCGTCGCCTTGCTTGCCGAACCAGAACTCAATCTCGTCACAGAGCTTGACGCAATCACGCCGAACGAAGACACGGCTGTCGCGGCTGCAGAGCCAACTGCAATCTCGTCCGCACAAATGGTAGACGAAGAGATAGTCGCGAGCTTGCCAAGTACCGACGATCTAGATGTGGTTGAAGACGCTGCGCACCATACTTTGTCTGTAGACGATGTGTCTATGCCCGAAGCGCAATTTGGAATGGACGCCGCAACACAAAGCGCACTAACAGACACCATAGAAGCGCAGGCGATTCCTGACAGCGAAGTGATTCAGGCTATCGAAGCGACGGAAGCTTTTGCAACAGTTCCGCGCCTTGATGAGCTAGATGAGATTCCAGAGTTAGCGATGCATGATGCATTGCCAAGTTTGGACGAAGCGATTCTGCCAATACTGGAAGACGCGGTTGTTATAGAAGCCGCTCCGCAGGTTGACAATTTGCAGGGCGACGCAGCGAGTGATCTTCAGGTCGAAGAAATGGTCATGCCGACCTTGGACATCGTGTCGCCGGAGCCGCTAATTCAAGTAGAAACGCGCAAAGTTGTTGTGCAAACTGGCGAAGTGGCCGAACCAGCCGAACCAGCCGACCATTTAGCCCAGGCAACTGACCTCACAGGACCTGCTCCCAACGATGCTGCGGTGGCGATGCAAATGCAGAGTGATGAGTTCGCGGCTGCACCTCTCGATGACAATATTAAGCGTATCGGTGATATCGAAATCAGCTTGCCTTTACACACGATATACATGTCCGAGACGGACGAAATTGTGCGTATCTTAGCGCAAGATATTGCCGAGTGGCGGCATGAGCCGGCACGCCATGTCTCACGCCATGCAGTGCACGCAGCACATCGTCTGGCTGGTACGTCCGCGACTGTGGGCTTGGCGGCATTGCAAGAGCTTGCGCACAGTATGGAATTGGTCTTACAACGTCTAGAACGTCACCCTGTTGTACTGGAGCATAGCGAATTCGACACCATCGAACACGCCATTACCTGCGCCAAGTCGATGCTGGAGAAATTCGCCTTGGCGGAAATGGCAGATCACGCCCACGGCGAGGTGAAAGAGCTTGAGAAGCTATTACAAGCGATCGTGGTGCGTTCGAATGCCGGTGATGATGAAGAATTCATCACGTCAACGAATGAAAAGCTTGATCCTATCGTCTTGACGGATCAGCCAGATTTACAAGCGCAAACGAATCAAATCGACCAATTGGATGCAGATGCTGGTGTCGCAGAGTCTGAAGATACAGTAACAGCAGAAACCGCAGAAAGCGCAGTAGCGGATCTTACATCGGCAACTCCAGTAGCAGAAGTACAGCCAGATGAGCAAATTGATCCTGAAACTCTCTCAAACCCAAGTGTTGAAGAATTGCCTGCCGAGCAAATAGCTCACGCCGATATAAATGGCGAGACCGAGCTTGAACAGCCAGCGGAAAACACACTTGCATCAGAGGCGGAAGCGGCGGCTGTCGATACAGCGGCTGTCGAAACAGCGGCTGTCGAAACAGCTGTAGAAACGAGCAGCATTGATACCTCAGTTGCAGAGCCAGAGGTGGTGTCTGTAGCGTCAGAAGAAAGCGATGATTTACCGCTTACGTCAAGTGAGACTGAGCAAGCTTCAATGGAAAAAGAGTTGGTAAGCGAAGCGCCAGTTGCTGCCGTTTTACCGACAATTGCTACCTTTGACGCCGCCGCACCTAGCTCTGGCAATGAAATCAAGCTCAATGACGATTTGGATGCGGATCTCTTGCCCGTCTTCCTTGAAGAAGGTAATGATTTGCTGCCGATGGTCGGACAACTTTTACGTTCGTGGCAGTCAAAACCAGACGATATCGCCTTACCGCAATCTATTTTGCGACTCATGCATACCATCAAAGGCAGCGCTCGGATGGCGGGAGCGATGCAGTTGGGTCAACATACGCATGATATGGAAGCGCGTATTGAGAGCCTCATGCATACCGGTAGTGTGGTGCGTCAACCGTTGTTAGAAGATTTGTTAGCGCGGCATGATTATTCCATGCACTTGTTTGACCGCTTACAAAACCCGCATCTCGCCGTTGAAGCAGCACCAACCCAAGCATTAACCACTGCGCAAGAGCTCGACCAGTTCCAAGATGCAGCGCAAGCACATTTGATCGCACTAGAAAGTAAGAGTGCCGACGCACCAGCACCAACGCAAGCTGAGTTGGTCAACATAACACCTGTCATGCCAGCGCTCGCGCCGGCGGGCGCACGTCCTGTGGTGGCGCCTATCGCCACTGCTGCACCTGCCGCCGCTGCGCCGTTGGTACGGGTTCGTGCTGATATTCTTGATCGCCTCGTGAACCAAGCGGGTGAAGTTTCCATCTCTCGTTCGAAACTTGAAAACGAAGTGGATACCTTGCGTGCCTCGCTGTCGGAATTGACAGAAAACGTGAATCGTCTACGTGATCAGTTGCGTGAAGTCGAAATTCAAGCGGAAACACAAATCACTTCACGTATGGCACATTCCGCCGATCGTGAATTTGATCCTCTCGAGTTTGATCGATTCACCCGTTTGCAAGAACTGACACGGATGATGGCGGAAAGCGTCAGCGACGTCGCCAGCGTGCAACAGAACTTGAATCGCACCATCGATGGCGCATCTGGCGATTTGCATACTCAAGCGCGTCTCACTCGTGAATTACAGCAAGACTTAATGCGCGTCCGCATGATTCCTTTTGCGAGTATTTCAGAACGTTTGTACCGTGTAACACGTCAGACATCGAAAGAGATGGACAAGCGCGTGAACTTAGATATCCGCGGCACGGGCGTTGAGATGGATCGTAGCGTTTTGGAAAAAATGGTTGGCCCATTCGAACATTTGCTGCGTAACGCGATTGTCCATGGTATCGAAAGTAAGGAACAAAGGCGCGCCAGTGGTAAGGGTGAGGTCGGTGAATTGTTGATTGAAATTCGCCAAGAAGGTAACGAGGTTGTGATTCATTTCACTGATGATGGCCAAGGTTTGAATTTGGCGAGAATTCGTGAAAAAGCGAAATCAGTAGGATTGCTCGGACAAGACGAAAGCATGCCTGACAGCGAAATCACCAATATGATTTTTGAGTCGGGTTTCTCAACCGCCAGCGAAGTCACAGAACTCGCCGGTCGTGGTGTGGGCATGGACGTTGTGCGTTCAGAAGCGACTTCCTTGGGCGGTCGTGTCTCAGTCAACTCAGTTCCCGGTCAGGGCGCGCATTTCACGATTAATCTCCCGCTTACATTGGCGGTGACACAGGTCGTCATTATCAGTGCAGGCGGCAAAACTTTCGCGGTGCCTTCAGTCTTGGTTGAGCAAGTTCAACAACTGAAAGTGGCGACTTTGACAGCCGCTTACAATGATGGCGCTGTCATGTGGCAAGGTAATCGCGTACCGATGTATTACCTCTCCACGATGCTGGGTGAACCGAATGTGACGCCGACTACGCAACAGTATTCGCCTGTGTTAATCATGAAGAGCGGTAGTGAGCGGGTTGCGATTCACGTTGACGATATTTTGGGCAACCGCGAGGTGGTCGTGAAAAATATTGGCCCGCAATTGGCCCGCATGATTGGTATTGCAGGCGCAACAGTGTTGGGTTCTGGCGATATTGTGTTGATTCTGAATCCGGTTCCGCTTGCGCAACGTATGGAACATGAACTGGCGCGCAATCCCCATCCTCTGGTGTCGGATGTTGCTGGTGAAATTGGTGCAGTGGCTGAAACGGCCGTTGGCGCGGCAGGCGGTGCGAACGTCGCGCCGGTTCAAGGTTTGCGTACACAGCACATCGTAATGGTGGTCGATGACTCTTTGACGGTTCGTCGTGTCACGCAACGTTTGTTGGTGCGCGAAGGTTACCAAGTGGTGTTGGCCAAAGACGGCATTGACGCCTTGGAACAGCTCCAGTCCGTATCACCAGACGTGATGTTGGTTGATATTGAAATGCCGCGCATGGATGGATTCGATTTGACACGCAACGTGCGCGGTGACGAACGGACTAGTCATATTCCTATCATCATGATTACCTCGCGTACCGCCGATAAACATCGTAATTACGCGGCGGAACTTGGCGTGAATGAGTACTTCGGTAAGCCATACCGGGAAGACGATTTGCTCGCAGCGATTGAAGGTTTTGTTGGCAAGTTGTCAGAGGCTCACTAGTCAGAGAGGCGCAGCCAGTAAGGCTCTTTGTCTTGATAAAGCATTGAAAAAAAGCACATCGTATGACGTGCTTTTTTTATTCTTCCTTCGGCGCTTTGACTACCGAAAAACGCAGCAAAGTACGCTCACGGGCGCTGGCATGGTCAACAATCGGAAAGGGATAATCTTGTCCTAAACGAATCTCAGCCGCAGCAAGGCTCAAAGGGGGGCAAAGCCACGGTGCATGAATTTCCTTCTTGTTGAGCTTCGCTAATTGTGGCAAATATCTCTTAATGAATTTTCCATCAGCATCAAATTTCTCAGATTGTGTGATCGGGTTAAAAATTCGGAAGTAGGGCTGCGCGTCGCAACCCGTTGACGCTGCCCACTGCCAGCCGCCATTATTTGCGGCGAGATCAAAATCATTCAATTTCTCTGCAAAATAGGCTTCTCCCCAACGCCAATCAATACCAAGGTCCTTCACCAAAAAGCACGCCGTCACCATGCGCAAGCGGTTGTGCATATAGCCCGTTTGGTTCAGTTGGCACATTGCGGCATCAACCAACGGATAGCCGGTCTTGCCATCACACCATGCTTGAAATAAGGCATCTGCTTCAGGGCCCTGTTCCCACGCAATCGCGTCGTAGGCGGGCTTAAAAGCCGCCCCTACCACATGGGGATGATGATGCAAAATCATAAAATAAAAGTCGCGCCAAATTAATTCTGACAGCCAAACATCAATGCCCGTCGTTGGTACTGCTGCCGACAAGCTGCGCAGCTGATCAAGCGCCGTGCGCACTAAATGTCGGATCGATACGGTGCCAAAGCGCAGATGCACGGACAAATAAGATGGTCCTTTAATGGCCGGAAAATTGCGCGTTTGATCGTAGCGTGACAAGCGCGGTAGAAAGTCTTCCAGCAGGCGTGCTCCCGCCGCCATACCACCGGGAATTTTTACATCAAGCTCTACGCATGCGGGAAAGCCTATCTCCGCAAGCGTGGGCATCTTCTGCGCTGGCAGTTTGGCGAAGTGGTCGGCATAAGGCTCAATCGGATAGGAGCGGCAGTAAAAATCGCCTCCCGCACCCAACAGCTTCTTTAGCCAGGCATTCTTGTAGGGCGTAAAGACAGAGAACGGCGTTCCGGCTTGTGAAAGCACTTCGGATTTTTCAAAAATTACTTGATCTTTAAAACTAAGCAGTGGTCTTGGTGCTATACGGGCGGCCACGTTGGCGTCCCGTGCAATGGCATAGGGTTCGTAGTCGTGGTTGGTAAAGACGGCATCAATCTGCAAGCTGTCCACTAGCTTAGTTAGTTCCTCTACAGCATCGCCAACAACCACCATCAGATTTCCACCTAAGGCCGCTACTGCGGCGGACAGTTCTTTAACGCTGTCGTAAATAAACTTTACGCGCCTATCATCGTTTGGCAGGCTTGCTAAGATAGCGCTGTCAAAAATAAAAACGCAGGCGACCCAGTCGCTTTGCCGAAGCGCGTGGTACAGCGCGGCATGATCAAAGCAACGCAAGTCGCGCCTAAACCAAACTAGACTGCGAGCATAAGTTTTATCAGAAACACTAGACATAGACACAGATAGCGAAAGGATTACAGCTGAAAAAAGGAGAGGAAATTGACAGAAAAAACACAGAGTGCAATGCCGCACAATGTGGATAAAACCCCAAAGCGGTCAATAATGGAGGTCTAAAAATGCTAAAATATTTGCATGGCAAAGCATCTCACATCTAAACAAATTCTGCAGTCTGGGCGTGCTGGCGGCGCGTCCAAATCAAGTGCAACATCATCAAACAGTGCAACAAAAGCTGACGATTCCTCGTTAATGCAAGATTCCGATGCACTCAATTTAACCGATCATTTTTTGATCGCCATGCCATCTATGCTCGACCCGATTTTTGGCGGCACGGTCATTTACATTTGTGAACATAATGCCAAAGGTGCAATGGGCTTGGTGATCAATAAACCCACGGACCTTACCCTTTCCGGCCTGTTCGACAGAATTGATTTAAAGCTGGAAATTATTCCAGGCTCGCATCCAAAGGGCAAAGACCCCGTCATGTTCGGCGGCCCCGTACAAGACGATCGTGGTTTTGTTTTGCACGCGCCAATTGGTGGTTACTCATCCACCTTAAAAGTCACAGATCAAATCGCGTTCACTACATCGCGCGATATTCTCGAAGCGGTCGCCGCTGGCGAAGCACCAGAACGATTGCTGGTAAGCATTGGTTATGCTGGTTGGAGTGCTGGGCAATTGGAGCAAGAAATCAGCGCAAACGGGTGGCTAACCGTGGCAGCGGACATGCGCATCTTGTTTGATGTGCCGCTGGAAGAGCGCTTTTTCGAAGCCATGAAACTGCTCGGTATCGACCCCATCATGTTGTCCTCCGAAGCGGGGCACGCTTGATGTCTGCACTGGCGGCTAGCGTATCGGGCAGCATCTTGGGTTTTGATTTTGGTTTAAAACGAATTGGCGTGGCAGTAGGCAATACCATCTTGCGACAGGCGCAGGCTCTCTGCATTATTGAAGCCGCTCAAAATGACGCAAAGTTTGCACAAATCGCAGCGCTCATCAAAGAGTGGAGCCCGGTTTTGTGTGTGGTCGGTTTACCCTTACACCCTGACGGTGCCGCACACGAAATGACGGCGCGCTGCCAACGCTTTGCGCATCAACTAGAGGGACGTTTTGGTGTGGCGACTACTTTGGTTGATGAGCGTTATTCGTCCGCCGTGCTAAATGCGCAACACGGAGAGCGCGTCGACGATCAATCTGCCGCGCTGATTTTGCAGCAATACTTTGATCAAACCAGCTAGGGCCAGTCAATTATGAATCTGATTACCCCATCCGCGCCATCCACGCCAGCCAAGAAAACCATGCAGCCAGTGCGCAGCCGTCAAGCGCACGAGTTAGATGCGGAACAACTGTATCGAAACTTGTCTGAGCAAATTAAACAGCTTGTGCACACCAACGCCGCCACAAAAAATTTAGCTTTGGTGGGCATTCATTCTGGCGGTGCATGGTTGGCGCAACGTTTGGCGAAAGAGCTTCAGTTAGACGAACGTTTAGGCTTTATCGACGTGTCTTTTTATCGCGACGATTATGCCCAACGCGGCCTGCATCCTGACGTCAAGCCAACCCATATTCCATTCGATGTCGACCACGCCACCATCATTTTGGTGGACGACGTGCTCTACACGGGGCGCACCACGCGGGCGGCGATCAATGAGTTATTTGACTACGGTCGCCCAGCGCGCATTTTGTTGGCCGCCTTAATTGATCGCGGTGGCCGCGAATTGCCAGTCGCCGCTGATTTTGTTGCCCACCGCGCCGAGTTTGACGCGAATTCCTCCATTCACCTGCATCGCGCCGCCGATGGAGTATTGACTCTCACCATCGACACCATCGAAGCTATCGACCATGCCTAATCCCCAACTTAATCAACACGGTGAACTAAAACATTTACTGACTATCGATGGTCTACCAAAAGCCATCATCAATCATATTTTGGACACGGCATCGTCCTTTGTGAGCCTTGGTGATAGGGAACTCAAAAAAGTGCCTTTGATGCGTGGCAAAAGTGTTTTCAACCTTTTTTTTGAAAACTCTACTCGCACACGTACCACCTTTGAAATCGCCGCCAAACGTTTGTCTGCCGACGTGATTAATCTGAACATTGCCGCCTCCAGCACGGCAAAAGGCGAGTCCCTGCTCGATACCATTGACAACTTGGCGGCCATGCATGCCGACATGTTCGTGGTGCGCCATGCCACCTCGGGTGCACCGTTTTTAATTGCCAAACATCTGGACGACACCAAGCAGCACCACGTGCATGTGGTGAATGCGGGCGATGGCCGGCACGCGCATCCCACTCAAGGCTTGCTGGACATGTATTCCATTCGCCATTACAAGAAAGACTTCACGCAATTGACGGTGGCGATTATTGGTGATGTCTTACACAGTCGCGTCGCTCGTTCCGATATTCATGCGCTCACAACATTGGGCGTGCCTGAAGTGCGCGTGATAGCGCCCGGCACACTCTTGCCCGGCGGTTTAGAGCAAATGGGTGTGCGCGTCTTCACCGATATGAACGAGGGCTTAAAAGGGGTCGACGTCATCATCATGTTGCGCCTACAAAACGAACGCATGAACGGTGCTTTGCTGCCGTCTGCGCAAGAATATTTTAAGCATTACGGCCTTACCGAAGAACGGCTGGCACTCGCCAAACCCGATGCGATTGTGATGCACCCTGGCCCAATGAACCGCGGTGTCGAGATCGATTCCGCTGTGGCTGACGGCCCGCAAGCGGTAATTTTGTCGCAAGTCACGTTTGGCATTGCGGTGCGCATGGCGGTGATGAGCATTGTTGCAGGTGCGCAGGGGCGGTAGGCGTGCGCAAAGCACGTTTTTGCTTTTGCTTTACGTACTTGAGCCGCGCATCTGCAAGGTAATTTTGGCTATGTTTAGATTGAATGTTGATAAAAGTAAAGGCTCACATTGCAAAGAAAAAACAAACCTCTCAACACAGAGGCACAGAGACACAGAGGCACAGAGGAAAAACCAAAACGAAAAGCATCGGTTTTTGCCTTTCTCTGTGGCTCTTTCGTAAAGCCTCGCTTTACCTCTGTGTTGAGAGGTTTTGATCTTTTTCATTACCAATGAACTTTATCAACAACTAGCCTGAACATAACGACAAATTAAATATACCGTAACGTGTATTTTTTCATAGTGCTTTAAATAAAAGCGCAAAAGGCACTATAAGTAATAGATTTCAAGGGAGTATATGAAAATACAGATCAAAAACGCGCGACTTGTCGACCCTAAAAATCATCGTGATGGGGTGCAAGACCTCTTCATTGCCGCGGGAAAAATTGTTGCGTTGGGAAGCGCGCCCGCCGATTTTGTCGCAGCCAAAGTCATCGACGCGAGCGGGTTGATTTTAATTCCTGGTTTGGTCGATCTGAGCGCTCGCCTGCGTGAACCCGGCTTTGAATACAAAGCCACCTTGGAATCCGAATTGCAAGCGGCCATGCGCGGTGGTGTTACCAGCTTGGTTTGCCCGCCCGATACCGACCCTGTATTAGATGAAGCGGGCTTGGTCGAAATGCTCACCCAACGCGCCAAAGCGCAACACAAAGCCCATGTTTATCCGCTCGGCGCGCTCACCGTGGGCTTGCAAGGTCTTGCGCTGACTGAAATGGCCGCCCTGCGCCAAGCGGGGTGCGTCGGTTTTTCACAGGCTGAGACACCCATCGCAGATACCAGTGTCTTGCTGCGGGCCTTGCAGTACGCCGCCACCTTTGGCTTTACCGTGTGGCTGCGCCCGCAAGACGCGTTTATTGGTCATGGTGGGGTGGCGCACAGCGGCGCGCTGTCGTCTCGCTTAGGTCTAGCGGGTGTGCCCGTGATGGCAGAAACCATTGCATTGCATACCTTGTTCGAGTTAATGCAAAGTAGCGGCGCACGCGTGCACGTGTGCCGACTCTCTTCGGCCGCCGGAGTTGAATTAATCCGGCAGGCCAAACAGAAGGGTTTACCGATTACTTGCGATGTGGGTATTCACCACGTTCATTTAACTGATGCAGATATTGGCTACTTCGACGCCAATGCCAGACTCACGCCACCCCTGCGCGATCAACGCGACCGCAGTGCAATTTTGGCAGGCTTGCAAGACGGCACCATCGACGCGATCTGCTCTGACCATACACCGGTCGATGACGATGAAAAAGCGCTGCCGTTTGCCGAGGCGTCGGCAGGTGCAACCGGTCTCGAATTACTCTTATCTTTAGCTTTAAAATGGGTGGAAGACAGCCGCGGTGCCGTCAGTCTGACGCATGCCATCAACAAGATCACGGCAGCACCAGCAAACTTGGCGCAGTTAGCGGCGGGCGATTTGGCGGTAGGTAGCGCCGCCGATTTGTGTCTGTTCGACCCGTCAGCGCGTTGGCAAGTGAACGCAAAAAGTTTGGTGAGTCAGGGCAAGCATACGCCCTTCCTCGGCTATGAATTGCCCGGCGTGGTGTGCACCACCATTGTCGCCGGACACATCGCGTATGCGCGTGCTGGTAGTCACGATGCGGCGGCAGTAAAGTAATCGAAATCCGACTAATTTTGCCGCTTGTTGATTGGTTTTTGAGGCAGTATTCCGCCCATAGTGTTGAAAGCGCTTTAAGTATAAGCGCGAAATGATCGTGAATGTTGGTACTAACCTATAGGGAAGTGCGGATTTATTCGGTATGTGCGTTCGAGTGCAAAACGGGATGAGTTTGGCAACGATATTTCCGCAGCTTGGCTGGTGCCAAGCAAGGGAATTTGTTGCCAAAATCGCCCGTTTTGTGCCGAACCCAGAGGGAAACCTCATTTTTTTGGTTTAGCAACGGTGAAATGAGCCAAGTCGTAAAAAATGAGGTTTCACACTTATCGAATAGATCCGCGCTTTTCTATCTATAAAAAAATTGGAGTGTCATGTTAGCTTTTGGTCTTTTGCGCGTCGTTATCCATATCATTGCGGGTCTGTTTGTTACCACGGTTATCTTTCCAATGCGCAGCCTTGCCTACCAAGAACGCTATATACGCGGTTGGTCGGCAAAAATTATGGTGATTTTTGGTATCGAAGTGCGCGCCCAAGGTTTTGTGCCATCGCGCTATCAGCAACGCGCACTTCTGGTTTCTAATCACGTGTCGTGGGTCGATATTTTCGTCATCAATTCGCTCGAAGCCTGCCACTTTGTCGCCAAATCAGACATTCGGGGCTGGCCCTTGATCGGTTGGTTGTGCGAACAAGGCTGGACGATTTTTTTAGCCCGTGGCAAACGCACCGATGTGCGGCGAATTTACACAGGCTTGGTTGATCGCATCAATCGCGGCGAACGCGTTGCGTTCTTCCCCGAAGGTACAACGGCGGCGCAAGGCACGCTGTTACCGTTTCACTCGAATTTATTTGAAGCCGCTATCGAAGCCCACGTGCCGATTTTGCCTTTCTCCGTACATTACACAGACAGCACGGGGGCATTGCAGCACTCAGTCGATTACATTGGTGATACTAGCTTTTTAGAAAGCATCGTGATGATGCTCAAAGGCGGGAAAATCATCGCCCATGTGCAGCAATTACCGATGATTTCATCAGAAGGTATGCACCGCCGTCATTTGGCCAATGCGGCTAGAGCAGCGGTGGCGCAGAGTTTGGGTTTGGCAGCAAATGCGGCGGATGGCGCAGAAGAGCATTGATTTGACAGGTTCGTGCAGCGTTAGAAAACTTTGTCGCTGTTCGTATTTTTCTTGGCAATTAGTCTGCATCAATTTATCGGTGATTACCATAGGCCACATTGATGTGCCTTGCCAAATCTAGGCAATCTTCCCTTTTGAGAAACCTGTTGCCTATGCCCTGTTGTCCTTCCGATAGGCGACATTAATTACCGCATGAAACGCAGTTTATTCCCGGGCGATATGGGTTCAAGGTGCCGTTTTCCCCAAATCTAGAGTCCAATAATGGCGGTAAAACGAATCGCGTTTTTGTACCCAAGCTAGACCCATTTCTTCGATTTCCGCCTGCATCATTTGTTCGCAATGAAACGGGCTTTCTTTCCACGCATGAACGGCATCAGCAATCGAGCTTTGGCCTGCGGTGATATTTTCGCCAATCACGCTAAATCGATACCCCACTGCTCGCACGCGCTCGCCGGGCGTGCTGCCATCTAAGCTTTGGTGCGAAACCACGTTGCTCTGCGCGATGTCGATGCTATGTGCTGCGGCGGCAAGGTAAAGTTTTTCATTCCACTTCAAAGGCGCGACGGGTGGAAAGTAATGTGTGCCGCAAAGGCCGCCGCTCGCGCGCAAGGCATTGATACGGAAGAGTGCTTCCGTGCGAATTTTTTCCGCGTCAATTAAGGTCAATGTTTCTCGGCCCGTAACAAGATTTGCATTCGGGTCTGGCGCGAAAAAATCTTTGTACTTTAAAGGAATCTGTTCGTTCCAAGCCCTTGCACGTGGCAATTCTTGCGGCGCTTCTGGCGGTGCTTGCAAGAACGCGCAAGCGTGTACGGCAAGACACAGCACTAAGAGCGCGCTGCGTTGAACTAAGTGATGAGGTCGCAATCGTAGTCGCCAAAAAAATGTAAACTAACCCGGCACTTGCTGCTGCGGACAATCTACCTGTATCACGCGTCGTGCAGATGAGTCTTGGCAAAGTGAAACGGCGCTGAGTTTTCCACCCCACACGCAGCCGGTATCCAAGCTGATTAAGTTGGGGCGTAATACCAAACCTAGGGTAGACCAATGTCCAAACACCATCACCGTGTCTTCCGTTTGCCGTTGCGGCAAATCGAACCACGGGATCAGATCTTTCGATACAGTCTTGCCGCCTTCTTTGTTTTTGAAATCCATGCTGCCGTCGGCCAAGCAATAGCGCATGCGGGTGAAGGCATTGATGATGGCGCGCTGGCGGTCTGTGCCTTGTAATTGGTCTGACCATGCGGCTGGTGTATTGCCGTACATTTGCTGTAAAAGACTGCGCCAATCATCGCCGCGCAGGGCAGTTTCAACTTCCGCCGCAAGTTGCAAAGTGAAGCCAGCGTTCCACTGCGGATAAACCCCAGCGTGCACTAATACGTGGCCTTGCGAAGCAATGGCAAGTGGGCGCTGACGCAACCACGTGAGCAACTCATCGCAATCTGGTGCGCTTAAAAGTTCGTCTAAGGTATCGCTGGCATGCTTAGGGCGCTTGCCTTGCGAGACTGCCAGACAATGCAGGTCATGGTTGCCCAAGACGCTATCAGCGCGTTGCCCCAAGCTCTTGACTAAGCGCAAGGTCGCCAAGGAACTAGGGCCGCGATTAACCAAATCGCCTGCGAATAAAAAATGCGCGTTGGCATCCTGCGCCAACACTTTTTCTAGCAAGCGTTCTAATTGATCGCAGCAGCCTTGTACATCACCAATAAAATACGTGCTCAACGATGCCCGCCCTAGTCTTTTGCGCCTAAGCGCATGGCTTCTGCGCGGCTGATCTGTGCTTGTTGCTTTTGCTGCTCAAGCTCACCACTGGTGGGCATGGTTGGCCAGCCGTGCAAATGTTGTTCCGCGATTTCTGCCAAGGCGCGCAGACAGTCTGGTGCTTCGTTTAGACAGGGAATGTAATGAAACTCTTTGCCGCCCGCGTGCAAAAATTCGTCGCGTACTTCCAGCGCAATTTCTTCCAAGGTTTCTAGGCAATCAGCAATAAAGCCGGGGCAGAGTACATCAATGCGGCGCACCCCTTGCTTGCCGAGCGCTTGCACCGTTGGTGCGGTGTAAGGTTGTAACCATTCGGCGCGCCCCAAGCGCGACTGAAAACTGACGGTGTATTGGTCTTTGCTTAAACCCAATTGTTCCGCGAGCAAGCGTGCGGTTTTATAGCACTCGCAGTGATACGGGTCGCCGCGCATTAAAAACGCTTTTGGCAAACCATGAAAACTCATGATCAGGCGATCAGGCCGTCCATTACTTTGCCAATAATTCAGCACGGAATTTTTCAGCGCGTTGATGTAAGCGGGGTGGTCGTGATAGCTGCGTATAAAGCGCAGTTCAGGCAAATTGCGCACGTTTTGGTAATGCATAAAAACCGCATCCATGTTGGCGCCCGTTGTCGTGGCGGAATACTGCGGATAAGCGGGCATCACGAGTATGCGGCCGTAGCCTTGTTCTTTTAGGCGAGCCAGAGCTTGCGGGATATTGTCGCTGCCGTAACGCATCGCAAAAGTCGCATGCGCATTGTGGCCGCGTTCCCCCAAATAGCCTTGCAATAAGGCCGCTTGTTTGACCGTGTGAATTTTTAAAGGTGAGCCATCTTTAGTCCAGATCTTGGCGTACTTGGCCGCCGACTGTGATGAGCGAAAAGGCAGAATGATGAGATTCAGAATCATCCACCAAATCGCACGCGGCACTTCAACGACGCGCCTATCCCATAAAAATTCTTTCAAATAACGACGTACCGCGCTGCTCGTGGGCTCGTCGGGCGTGCCTAAGTTGATCAGAAGGACGGCAGTTTTGTTGGGGCTGCCGTGTTGGTAGTCAGGTTCTTTGTGAAAGCGCATAAGCTTGGGTTGTTGTGCGTAAGTGGTTAATGTTATTGGTTTAGAGACTAATTGAAAGAGCAAATACTGCTCGCCTATTTTGGCCGCGCAGGTAATGGAATAAATTCTGTCTCACCGGGTACGAGTGGAAAACCTTGCGCTAGCCAATCGGCTTCGGCACGTTGGATGTCCGCTCGGTCACTCGCAACAAAGTTCCACACCATGTGCCGATGACCGAGATTGGTGCCGCCAATCAGCACGAGGCGGGTGGCATGGGATGCGCGTAGGGTCGTGCTGCCGTTTGCTTCTAACACCAACATTTGGTGTGCTTCAAACTCGGTGTTATTCACCGTTAAGTCATGGTCGACGCTGTAAATTGCCGCCTCTTCCGCAAGCACAGGTAAAACCAGTTGGCTGCCTGCCGCCATGTGAATATCCAGGTACAAGGTGGGCGAGAGCGTTTTAACGGGCGAAGTTGCTCCAAAAGCCGAACCAATTAGCACGCGGATTTGCACGCCCGGCGTTTGTACCTCAGGAATGGCAGACGCAGGGGTATGCGCAAAGCTAGGCGCATCCGCTTCGTGTTCAGTGGGCAGCGCGCACCATAATTGCAGCCCGTGGCTGCGGCGGGTTTGATCGCGCAAATCGTCGGGAGTACGTTCTGAATGCACAATCCCACGCCCAGCCGTCATCCAATTAATGGCACCCGGCGCTATGCGTTGCACTACGCCGGTTGAATCGCGGTGCATCATCGCGCCCTCAAACAAATACGTGACGGTGGCTAAACCAATGTGCGGGTGCGGACGAACGTCGTGGTTGTCGCTAGGTTTTGCTTCTACTGGACCAAAATGATCGAAGAATAAAAACGGCCCTACTGCCTGTCGAAGCGCCGAAGGCAACAAGCGGCGCACCGTGAAGCCGCCACCTAAATCATGCAATCGAGGGGTGATGATGTCCATGGAAGTCTCTTAAAAATAATGGGCGCGATCTGGCAGAAATAGGTACTTGCACACAGCCTAGCCTAACTCGGTCGAGATAGAAAACTTTCCCTGCAAGGCTTTATGAATTGGGCAAGCATTGGCGATACGCAGACAATCACTAATTGCTTGTTCGCTAAGCGGGCCGCTTAAATACACGCGCCGATCAAGCTGCAGCTCGCCCGCATGTTGCACCTGGTCGACAGTGACGCGCACGCCTTCAAGCGGCATTTGTTTGCGTTTGCTATACAACTGCAGCGTTAATACCGTACATGCGGCGAGCGAAGCGGCCAGCAAATCATGTGGGGTGGGCGCGGTGCCCGCGCCGCCCGCATTGGGTTCAAGATCAGCAAGAAATTCCGCCTGTCCGGCGCGGAGCTTGGCGAGCGTATTACCCTGCGCAGATCCCCATTCGGCTTCGACTGTCATCACATGCTCCTCTCGTTTGCTGAAATAAGTAGCGCTGAATGCGCACTTCAAAGCACTTAGGATAGTCTATTTGTATGCACAGCGCTTGCTCGGCGTGCAAGCGAAAAAGCCACTCGCGTGGTCGAAAACTGCTGCTTCAGTTGTTGCCAAGTACCAACCCAAAAGCAAAGTCAAAAGCCCTACCGCAGAGCCGCAGAGGCCGCAAAGAATGAGGATTTTCTCTGCGATCTCTGCGATCTCTGCGGCTCTGCGGTGAGACTTTAATGCAATGATCATCAAAAAATCATTGGGATTCACTAAAGTCGTCAACAGCATTTAATCTAAACATAGCCAAATTACTTCGATACTGGTAGGAAGTAAATATTAATTGCGCTTATAGATAATGCGTAAAATGCCATAAAATACGGCATACTCCTAAAAAATTACAAATAAGAAGAACTTTTATTGTCTGAAGCCTATGTTGAACCAATTTGATTGGAAAATTCGCGTCTATTACGAAGATACCGACACGGGTGGTATCGTTTATTACGCGAATTATTTGAAATTTTTTGAACGCGCCCGTACTGAATGGTTACGCGCCGCAGGCATTTCGCAGCAAGTCATGGTGGCAACGCATGCTCGCATGTTTGTCGTCAAAGGCACCGCCGTTGAGTACCACAACCCCGCACGTCTAGACGATGAACTTCGTTTAACGGTGGTGGTCGAAAAACTCGGACGTGCATCAGTACTTTTTGCCCAAGAAGCGTGGCGTGGCGCACAGTTACTGGCCAGCGGAACGATTAAAGTGGGCTGCGTGGACACGCAAACGTTGCGCCCCAGTGCTATTCCTGACGAAGTCTTACTACGCATCCAAGCGCAATAGGCGTCTTACTCGTGATGCCTCTGATGTTTTCTCATTTATTTTTATAACTTACCGTTTTATTGCTATGACAGTCACTCAAGATCTTTCGTTTTTATCTCTCATCTCCAACGCCTCGGTATTGGTGCAATTAGTCATGCTGTTGTTGTTGGGCGTATCGCTGACAAGTTGGAGCTACATTTTTAGCAAAATGTTTGCGATTAAGAAGGCGCGTGCTCAGACGGCAGAGTTTGAGCGCAATTTTTGGTCTGGCGGTAACTTAGGCGAGTTGTATCAAATCGCGGCAGATAACCGCCGTTCGGGTGAAAGTAAAACTGGCGCCTTGGAAAAAATCTTTGAAGCCGGCATGAGCGAATACCACAAAGTCAAAGCCGCCAATAAAGCCTCCTTAGATGCTGGCGCCATGCTGGACGGCGCAAGACGCGCCATGCGCGCGGCGTATCAGCGTGAAATGGATCATCTAGAAGCGCATTTATCGTTTTTAGCCTCAGTCGGTTCAGTCTCACCTTATGTGGGCTTGTTTGGCACCGTATGGGGCATCATGAATGCATTTCGTGGCTTAGCCAATGTGCAGCAAGCGACTTTAGCCGCCGTTGCCCCTGGTATTGCAGAAGCCCTAATTGCTACCGCGATTGGATTGTTTGCAGCTATACCTGCTGTACTGGCGTACAACCGTTACACGCATGATATTGATCGCTTGGCGATTCATTTTGAAACCTTTATCGAAGAGTTTTCGAATATCTTACAAAGGCAGTCGCGCTAAGCGTTGGCGGAGGATCGAATACGATGAATAGTCTCCGTGGCGAACGAAAACGCAAACTCAAAGCTGAAATCAACGTCGTGCCCTACATCGACGTGATGCTGGTGTTACTGGTCATTTTCATGGTTGCGGCACCGCTGACCAACCCCAGTGTGATTAATTTGCCGACGGCGGGTCAAAGTAATAAACCCCCGTCTGACTATATTGAAATTGCCTTGAGCCCCGATAAGCCTGCCACGATTAGCTTGATGAATCGCGGTCCTAGCAATGGCAATAGCCAAACCGAGGCAAAAGAAACTGCCGCCAATCGCCAACAGCTATTACAAAAACTGCGCGAATACCACGATGCGAAGCCCGAACTTTCTGTACTGATATCGGCCGACAAAGAAATGAAATACGACGAAGTGATACAAATCATTTCGGAAGCAAAAAAACTCGGCATCAATCGTGTCGGGCTGGCGACCAAGTGACATCCTTGCGCTACGGAGTGGGGCGTAGCGACAAATTTACGCTGATTTTTCTTATCCAACTCGCGCTTTTGGTTTGCACTTACGTTCTCTTTGTTCCCTATGCAAGCGCGCAAGAACCCGCAGTGGCTGCGCCGACCGAGCTTAAGTCGCAAGAAAATCCGCAGTTAATTGGCGCGCAGGGCGAGGCAGAGGAAGAGGAATTTGCCTGGGCGCAGTCGCCCAAACCCGTGCGATTTGTGCTCGGCACGACCAAGTCTAGCGGCCGTAAGGGCGGGTGGATTGCGTTGTTGGAAGAGCAGCTTCCCGCGCTCAATACCAAAGCGGATGCGCAAATCTTAACCCCCAGACTCTTACAAAAACTGCGTGACGACATTGCTGCTTTACTTGCTACTGAAGGCTACTTTTCCAGCGTCACGCGTTTCGAGAAGAGCCGAGAAAATGCAGAGTTGGTGCAAATTCATATCGATGCAGGGCAACGCACTAACGTACGCTTGCTGGATATTCAATTTGAAGGCCCGTTTGGTGCGCTTCTGACACAGCAAGAAGCTGAGGCAGTACAGCGTAAAAACCGCCTGCAAGCCGCATGGCCATTGCCCGTTGGGCAAGCGTTTCGCGACGAAGATTGGCGCAAAGGTAAGGCGGATTTGGTTGATCAATTGCGTGCCGATCGCTATGCCGCCGCGCGCTTAAGTGACAGCAGCGGCAGTGTCGACGCGGATAACTATGGCGCAGACCTGTTGGTGAGTGTTGACAGTGGCCCCGCGTTTTTTTTAGGCGATCTTAAAGTCACAGGCTTAGAGCGTTATCCACGTTGGCTGTTAGATCGTTTTAGTCCACCTCAAAAAGGTGAAGTTTTCTCGCGCAAACGGCTGTTTGAGTACCAGCGCGCCTTGCAGAATTCCCCTTATTTCGCCAGCGTTGGCGTGAATGTCGAACCAGACCCTGAGCTAGCTGCAGCCGTGCCGGTAGAGGTGACTGTGCGTGAGCGACAGGCACGTGATATCGGGTTTGGCGTGGGTTACAGCACGAACACGGGCTATCGGGGCGAAGTCACGTATAAAGATCGAAATCTTTTTGGCCAAGCGTGGGAGCAACGCAGTGCCGTGCGCATAGAACAAAAACGCCAACTCGCCTACACCGACATTTATCTGCCACCGCGCAACCGCGACCAAGTCGATTCCTTCGGTGTGCTATTTGATCGTTTGGATGTTGAAGGTCTCTTGCAAACGCGTGTCGCCCTCGGTGCAAAACGCACGATCACAGATGGAAAATGGGAGCGCCGCTACGGCCTGAATCTTTCGCAAGAAAAATTGGCCTTGGATGGTGTGGTCGGCGCGTTGGCGCAATCGCGCAACCGCGCTTTGGTCGGTAGTTTCGGTGCGACGTGGCGTCAGGTGGACAACAATTTCGCCCCGCGTGACGGGCAAATTGCACAGCTTGATGTGGCCGCCTCAGAGAAAGCGCTAATATCAGATCGTAGTTTTTTGCGACTCGATTTGAAATATCAACGCTGGCTGCCGATTGGTCTGAGTGACCATGTTTTGTTGCGGGCAGAAGTGGGGCAGGTGCTCAGCCCCGCCCAAGTAGGTGCCGAAGGTATTCCTGAAGATTATTTGTTCCGCACCGGTGGCAGCACGTCGGTGCGTGGCTATGCTTTTCAAAGTTTGGGCGTGCGCCAAGGCCAGAGCGTGACAGGTGGCCGCGTTCTAGGTGTTGCTAGTGCTGAATACGTGCATCAAATTAACGAGACCTGGGGCGCGGCGAGTTTTGTCGATATAGGTGATGCCGCCAAAACGTGGCGCGAGTTTGCCAGCAAGCAAGGGCTTGGTGTGGGTGCCCGTTATCAAACTCCAGCGGGCCCCATTGCGCTTGATTTGGCCTATGGTCGGCAGATCAAAAAATTTCGGATTGATTTTTCCATTGCAGTGGCGTTTTAAATGGCTAACCACTCAAACCCACCTCAAGAAAATGATGCGGCACCAGCGCAACCGCCTGGCGCCGCCGTGGCCTTGGTAACCACGCCGCCTAAATCCAAGTTAATTAGACGACTCTGGCAAATTTCATTGGCGTCCTTGGCTTTGCTTGTTGTGCTGATCTTGCTTTTTTATGCTGCCATGCACAGCACGCGCGGTAGCCAAGGGCTGGTGTACTTAGCCGAGAAAGTGGCTGGTGGCAGCCTACAAATGCGTGGCGTTTCAGGACGTTTGGCGGACGAATTGCAAGCCGATGAGCTGATTTATCAAGACGCGACAACCAGGGTGGTGGTGAGTGCTTTATCCTTGAAGTGGCGCTGGCAAAGTTTATTCGATGCGCCCTTAGAAATTGAAAAGTTCAGCGCCACGCAAGTCAAAATTACCAGCCCAGCCAGCGCTACGCCAAGCAGTTTGCCGCAAAGCCTGCAAATTCCTCTTGCAATAAAAATTAAGCAGCTCGCCGTTGGACGATTGATTTTTACTACCCTTGGCACGGTCAGTAACTTTGGCACAATCACTGCACCTAGCGCGGATAAAAAAATTACGCAAACGGAAGAGATCGACGCAAGTTTTACGGCCTTGGTGGGTGCAATCAATATTGATGCCAAACAGTATTTGATCGACGCCGCAATGCAAACCAACTGGGGGCATATTGCCGTCAAAGGCAGTATGCAAAGCCACAGGCCGTTTGCGATGCAGGCTGACTTTCGTTACGCCGGACAAGCACTTTCAGCACTGCCGACAACGCAATTGTTAGGCACGGTAACGGGAAGTTTAGGTCTGATGCAATTGCAGGCACAAGCTAGTGCAGACAAAATTGTTTTGGACGTTGTTGAGGCGGTTACCCCGGTCGCAAATAAGTCAACAACAGCCGCAAATAAGCCAACAACAGCCGCAGACACGAATCAAAAAAAAGCCGGCTTGCAAGGCAGTGCGAGCGCACAAATCGCGCCCTTCGCACCTCTTGTTTTACAAAATCTAGCGCTCGATTTGAAGCAACTTAACCTTGCCGAATTTATTGCAAACGCACCAGCGACTACCAGTACCGCTGCAACCAACGAAGTGATCAGCTGAGCAATCGCCGCCGGGGAGGCATCAGCCTTAATATCGAAGTACAGGCTCTGGGCTTGGCCGGTGATAGCCAGGCCTATGGCAACCACAATTACAATCGTGTATAAGAAAGCCTGGATCAAAAACAGAGCGGTGATTATCTTAATGGTTATCGGTCGTTCGATTAGCCGACGGTAGTTGGTATCCAGCCACGTCCGTATGCGGTGCTCCAAGGTATGCTCCGATTGCGGCACCGGT
>OFSE01000128.1_pt1 | contig 25838 bp, 33 predicted proteins | sample 1543261 | NCBI WGS metagenome assembly OFSE01 (sample SAMN07774225, study PRJEB24372) | wastewater metagenome | isolation source: Exp Tend VB 50WW | collected 2016-02 | reverse complement strand
AACAGCTTGACCTCGCCTGGGGCAAACTCTGACTGCTCGCCGGCTGCATCAAGCATCGCTTCATCAAGTCGATTTGATGCAGGGTCAACCGTGGCGAGTAGCTCTTCAGTTGTAAGGTCTGTGCGAACGACGATAAACTCATGAGGCACCGTTCCGCCATTAGTCAGACCAATCGACACCTCACCTGAAGCACTGGTGGCGCTAGATAGCTCAATGCCCCACTCCTTGGGCAGGTTGGGGTTGACCGCATTGGCCACCGCTTTGTAAGCATCGCTGGGTCGATCACCAGGCGAAACATTCACGAGGGCTGCGGTTGAACGGTCATGACTCAGGCCCGCGAGCACCTGAAGGCCCGAACACGTGGCATCGACGGCCGCTGGCAAGTGGGTATGGCTGCGGCTTTTGGCCACCACCAGAGCGTGGTATTCCTCGCAAGCAGCCAGGAAAAGGAAGGGCTCATCGACCCCCTCCCACTCACTCAGTTGGCCAAGTGGATCCATAGCGATCCGAGAGAACAGGTCCTCATGGGCTAGGGCCCACTCCTGCCGCTCCTCCATTGAGGCCTTGTCCAGGCCCGCCGTGGTGGCCAGCTGGAAGCGCAGCCAGTAGAGACCACGCTCACTCAGGGGCTCACCCTCAGCGAACTGGATCAGGCTCTTGGCGAAGCAAGTATCCTGAGGCGTTAAGAACGAGGGGATGGGGTAGACCCTGCCCCTGTAATCGAAAGACCACGGCAGGTAGTACCGCTCCTCTTTGGCAAACATCCGAGCCATGCTCAAGGTGAGCTTGGTTCTAATGCTGCGCTTGAGGCTGGTGCTGTTGTGGTCATAGACCGCAGCTGCTTCCTTTCGATAGTTAAACCGTGCCTCCTTATTGGTGGCGATGTCGTGGGGTTTGCTAGGCAAAGCCCTCCGATCCTCAGGAATAAACTTGGCTCCCTCAATCTTGTAGCTGTCCTCCTCTAGGCGGTTGGCCACCTCCAGAATGAAGGGGTTGATCCGATAGGCCACCTTCTGGAGGTGGTTGAGGAAGGCCAGGGGTGTTTCTCCCTGTAGACATGACACACCAAAAGTTCGGACCAGTTTGTTGCCCCTGCGCACCTCATTGGTGAGGTAGCCCCCGGCGTGGTCATTGGACCAATCATTGGGCTCCACCAGCATGGGCAGGTTGAGTGGTGCAAACAGCTCTGCCCGCTCCATCAGGCCAGCGATGATCTCCAGCATCTGGGGTGTGGGCATCAAATGCAGGGACCTCAACTTGCCCCTCATCCGCAGCTCCTTAGACCACCAGCCGGTGACCTGACAGGCAGCATCGGTAAAGGCAGCGCCGATCTTGACCCGTGACAGGCGGGGCCACGCAGTCCAATGGATGCCCTTCTCCTTGAAGCGGCGAGTGGCGTCATAGTCCCGGTAGTGCAGGCCCTTACCGGAGTGGTGGGCCCGGTTGATCCAGCTGATCAGCTCGGGGTCCTGCTCGTTGAAGTAGCGCCATTTGGCCTCCTGCTCCACGGCAATGCCGACCTTATCGATGACGTTATTCACGAGGCCTGCTCGATCCTTGGGATCGGTGCAGACATCAAACAACGTCTTGAGGGTGATCATGGCCAACACCTCAGGCTGTAGGCCCAGGGTGTACTGAACCAAAGGGGCGAGGGCTGGGCCTGCAGTGCCACGCAGTAAGCGGGTATTGCGCAACCTCACGATCTCCTTAGCCACCGCAGGGATGGCATCTTTGAGCATCCGCTGGGCGTAGACCGTGCTGGATGCGTAGGCGTTCTGCTCGGCCTTTTTGGTGTTGGACCTGAGCTTCTGGATGCCGTCATAGACAGCTTGGGTCTCCAGCTTGATCTGTCGTTCGATCTGCTGTGGTGTTGCCATAGGCGATTTAGCAGGGCTTTAGTTGGTCTAGTGGTACTGAGCGTTACCAATCAAAATCCTGCGCTTCCCGCCGGATAGAGACGATGGTCTCGGGCTGGTCCTGGATGGTCTGCACGAGCTCAACGGCCTGCAGCCTGGCTTGGTATGCGTCATCTGCATAGCAGCAGAACTCACGCAGCTTGTCGGTCTGGTCCTTGTAGAGAACGGAATACGGTGCGATGGTCATGATACGGGTGTACTAATGGAAAGGGTACAGCGGATGGGGCGGTCCTGCATCAACAGTGCAGCAGCTTGCTGCGCTCCAATGCAGCTTTCGCATGACGCTCGAACTGGGCTAGCTGGGCCAAAGCGGCTGTGCTAACTGGCTGGCCATCCCGTAGGCGGGCAGCAGTAACGGCGGGGCTGTAATCAGTGAGGAAGGCCATGGGGATTCACGAGGCTTAGTTGGTTAAGTGGAAGTCAAACGGCTGGGAAACAGTGGGTCACCTTGCGGACCTGGTAGCCCAGGGTTCCAAGGTCAGCCACGGCTTGAACGGCGGAGGTGCTGATGACAGGCAGCGTCTGCTCCTGACCATCAACCCCCTTGAAGGTGATCTGGTAACAAGTCATTGAGGTTGGTGCAGTGGAATCAGGAACTAAATCAGGGACCAGCGCTTGGCAGTCGAGGGGGCACAGCCCAGGCGGTCAGCAATGACAGCCCAGGTCTGGCCATTGCGGCGCCAACGCTGGATTCGGGTGTGCCGGGATTCGGTGGCCCACAGGAGGACCAGGACAGGCAGGAGCAGCAGAGCAGCGGCCCATGCCAACAGACAGGCAGTAGTAGCCATTGGTTGCTTGGTGTAGTGCAAGTGTTAGGGCCCAAAAAGGGCCAGACCAACAGGTGGATTCGATCCACAGCCCACGGTCTTGCGGCTGCCTGCTGGTGTTGGTATCACTAGTACGTCGGATGGAATCCTGCTGGCCTCTCGCTTCAGGCAGTGATTCGGGTCGGTTGTCTGATCCGATCTCGATGCAGCAATGATGCCTCCATTTGTCGTACTGCAACTGATGCAGTGGACAGCTGCATAACCGCACACAATCACTGCATCTGTGCAGCTAATGTGCAGTGGCCTGCATGGCTTTGCTGGCCCATCTCCTAGAGGTGGCCGAATAGCAGCCCATTAAAAAACCCCCCGCCTGAGCGAGGGGTCCTAAATCACGAGGCCTTTGGCCCGATCTATTGGCATGTGGTGGAGCAGTAGCCAAACCCATTGCAATAGGTCGAGCAGGTCTCAGCTGTAGCTGGCCCATCACCCCATGAGCCAAGGGCAACAAGGGCTAGGGCAAGGAGGAAGCGCTTCATGGTGTTAAGTGGTTGGCTTAGTGGAAGTGATGATTCAAAAAGAGGGCACAACTGGATCGAAGATCAAAAGATCCTCGATGTCTGCCTCATCCCTGAGTTGCTCGGTGAAGCGTCTCAGGGTGTCGGTGTCCAGGTAGGTGATCAGTGACTTGGCATACAGCTCCCAATCGAGAGCCTCTGCGATGTCGTGCTGCATCCCACGGATGTCCCCAGGGAATGAGGTCAGCTCAGGCTGGAAATCAGAAGGGCGTAGGTCGGTGCTTGTCATGGCTGTGGTGGTGGTGGTGGATCAGGAGTTAGCAGCTAGGAATCGATCAACCGCTTCAGTGCGTATCCATTCCTTGCCGTGGTCAGGAGCCTTCAACGTGATGCCATGCTCAATACAGAACAAGACAAAGCGGCTGTAATCCAAGCCCTTCTGCCGAAGCAGGATCTGAACGTGGGTGTGGTAGGTGACAGGTGTGGTCATGGGATTTACCCGTGAACTGATGCCATCATCGATCCTCGGTTGGCTGAGTGGCAGTGAGTTGTGACACTTCGTCACACGTCACACCAACCCGCTCGCAGGCATCCCTCAACATGGCCACCCACTGCTCCACGCTCCAGTCGTTGATGCCCAGCTCAATAGCCCTGGGATCGGTCTCATCCCACTCGATGATCAGGTCACCGTTCTCTGCCTCATGGGTGTGCAGCTGCAATAGCCCTAGGTCATCGGTCATGGATTCCTCCTTGGTTGTTGAAACAGCTAGCCGTGATGTAGATGGCCTCCTCCTCTCGCAGCTCACCACGCTGCACAGCTGCTAGCACCTGCCGATGCACAGCCACGCAATCCACGAGGGTTTTCTCGCTAGCCGCAATGGCCCGCATTGATCCGATCAGGGACACCAATGCAACAGGTAGCAGCAGAAGTGGTGATGATCTAATCCTTTTATTCTTCATCTGTGCATTGAAGGAGTGATAGCTCTTCCCGTAGATCCTCATCGAGAATCCATTCCTCCTCAATAGCCCAAAGGTTGAGTGCGTGGTCTTGCGCATCATGATCAGTTGTGAGGTCAATGCCCTCTGGTACACGGTCAGCTAGCCAGACCATGCGTTCATACATCTCAGTGAGTGAGTGCTTGAGCATGTCGTGGCCGTTGCCCTTGAACCTGGGCCTTCTCTGTCTAGTCATTATCTATTCTCAATAAAGTAATAATTAAAGGTGCACAGATATGTTGAGAATTGAGGATGGATGCTGGAGCTGGCCCCCTTCCCTGGCCTATCGACTCTTATTTGCAATTACTATTGAGAATCCAATCCTCATCAGATACCTGATCTAATGAGATCCCTAGTCATAGCAGGGGTTCTGACCCCCACAGCCGCATCAAAATGGGGTAGGGGGGCCTAGGTTTTAGAGGGGGTGGGGGGTACCGGGGGGGATCGGCGCGGCCGCCCTCCCGTATGTCCCTTCAGAGATTTTAGCCAAAATACTCCTAGAGGCTCCTGTCCTGATAAGGAGGGTGTTTCCTATACTCATCCCTAAGCTCCTTCAAGGCCGACCTGATGTTCTGGGCCATGAATGTATTGCCAGCAGCTTCAGCAGCCTTTACAGCCGCTTCTAGGCGGCTCCTACGGCCTTCATAGGTTAGATCAGTCATTGGGCCACATAGCCTGGGTAATGGTGGGTAGTTCTTGGCACAGGATCTCCTTGACCTGAAGGGCAATCTGTTGATGCTCCAACTGGGTTCCATTACCTGATCGGAGATCGACGTAATGCAGCCAGGAGCGCACACTGCCTGCCATGTAGAGGCGTGTCGGCGTAGCAAGGGGCAGCACCTCACGGGCACACTCCTTAGCGACACCAACCTTCAGCAGCTCCTCATAGAGCTGGCGGCTTTGATCAAACAGCAGCTGGGTCTTGAGTTGACAGTCAATAACAAGTTCATCATCGAGATCATCGATGCTGTTCTGACGGTTCTTAAGGTCCTGACTGCGAAAAGCCGGGGGATTAGCAAAGGCCATCAGGCCTACCTCGGCATACCGCTGGGAGAACTCCTGAAAGGAGAAGCTCCGATGGCGGAGGATCTGAGCAGCGATAGAGCGGGTGGTGTTGATCTCCAGGACTAGGTGGGCTAGTTCAAAGGGGGACCAATGGTCATGGGTGATGAGGTATCGGATCAGTCGCTCATTGTCTGGATTATCCTGGGCATTAGGATTACTAACCCGAGCACAGTAAGCAATGAGTTGCTCTGCATTAGGAGTAACTGATACTAACGATACGGTTGGTGATAGTGGCATACGTCGGTAATAACGGTAGTAGCCGGTTACAGCCGGTTACCAGATAGTTTTAAGAAGGTTTATAGAATCATTGATGATGATCTATAGAACGATATAAAAGCGATTGATAGTGTTGATCCTCAACTAATCAATAGGTTATAACTAGTATTAGAAGACGGCCTGCGGCCTGTACACTTTTTGTGTTCCTTAAAGGGCCGCCTGACACCCGTTAAAGGCAGTGTTGCTAACTCACTGCTCGGTCAATTGATTGTGTGTCCCCTTAAGGGGGTCTTTGGTTGTGTTGATAAGGGGGTGTTAGGGGAAGACCCCCTGTAACTCGGGGGTCTAACAATTACCGCATATCCACACAGGAGAGCACCACTTCTCCTGTAGACATGACACACCAAAACTAGCGATGGCTAGGAGTCCAGTCATAGACTGGCTTTGAGGCTGTCTTGATACCCCGAAAGGAGAGTCCCAGGACTAGGGCATCAGTGGCCTGATGGGGGGTGTTTTCAAAGGCGGCCATCATGGCGTTCCACTCTTCGTGTTTCCGCATGGCTTGGGCCTTGTGGGCGCTTTGGGCGAGGGCATCGATGAACCATTGGACGCCTTGGGCGAGGGCATCGATACGGTCATCGTGTTTGATGGCCCCCTTCTCCCGGCACATACGGGACATCTGGTAGCCCAGCATGTATTCGAGGCGTTTCTCCGGGGGAGCCTCGGGGTTGGACTTGTAGTCGTACTCAAAGACCTTTGGATCGATGATCAACTTGTGTTGGTTCATCACCGGTTCTAAGGTGTCGATGATGCGTTCTTCTTTACGGACAGAGGCCCGGATCTCTTCAATGCCTACAGCTGCTTGCATCTGGATGCAGTGACGTTTGAAGAGTTCGCAGATCATGCCATCACCAAAGTTAGATTCAATCAGCATTCTTGAAGCCTTATAGCGTTTAGCCAGAGCGACAATGCTGGAGAGTGTTTCATCGGAGTAGCCGTCTTTATAGGCACGGAGATCTCGAACGAAGACATAGCCATTAGCTTGGCTAAGGACAACGGCCACAGTTTCATCAGTGCCTCGTCCTGACGGGTCAACCGATACAATCGTTTCATCGAAAGGTACGAAGCCTTCGTCAATGAACATGGGGCCATAGAAGCGATCTCCAGGTAGGCCCACAGCAGCGAGTTCTTTAAGGCAGTAGCGAGGATCACTTGACCAAGCATATCTTTCAGCACACTCCTCTCCAATTGGTGTAACGATAAGGTCTTGGAATTTGAGGGGGAACTTCTCCGCATCAGAGAGGCTGGTATCCAGCATGAACTGAAGCATGAAATTGGAGCGGCCCATAGCAGCTTCCCGTTCGATCAAGTCATGATCTGAGAAGCGGCTATCTGTTGGTGTCCAGGGTTCGATGCCTTTCTCAATATCAGAAACAAGCTGGGGCGCTAGGAGGCCTTCATACTTGCCTGTGTCCTTGGGGTACCTAGCAGGCCAGACAAAGGGCCTGTAGGACCGCTCAGCAAGCTTTCTGTAGATCGTCCAAGTGGACTGGGGTGTACCTAGGAAGAGGATTCGAGAGGACTCATCTGGGGTAAGGATAGATTCAGCTTCTGTGACGAGCTGCAGGAGTTTCTCCCGTTGCATGTCAGTGGCCGAGTTACCGGGGACCTCCACGTCATCGAAGATCATCAGGTGGGCACGAGAGCCAGTCATCTGTCCGGTGACACCGACAGACTTCACAGAGGGCGCCTGGTGGGGCTTGGCGGGGCCTACGTCAAAGGAGATCCGAGACCAACGCTGGTCGTCGTTCTTGGGACCTAGGTGACCGAGCCAGCTGATATCCAGGATCAGCTTCTGACAGAAGATAGAGAAGTTGTCGGCCCGTTCCTTGGAGGCCGAGATCACCATGATCTTTTTATCTGGATCCTTGAATAGGGTCCATAGCACGAAAGCGGCTGTGATCCAGGATTTACCTACTCCTCGGAAAGCTGAGATCTGCAGACGCTTGGGTCCATGCTGGAGGTAGTCAGCAATAGCTAGTTGTGCCCTAGTGGGCTGTGGGAGATCAAGCTCCCGCCAAATGAGAGTCAGGAAAACACGGAAGTCCTCCCGAATCTTGGCTTCTAGTTCTTTAGTGTTCATAGGGGGCTCTAATACCAATCGTTGGGAGGCCCTCTACGCCGGACTCCTCTTCATAGAATTCAGGGGATTTCACCAGCGGCTCCTCAGCGGCGCTGTAAGCGGCTATAGCTTCATCGACGCTAGATTGCACCTTTACGTCTATATAACGCTCCTCCAGGGCCATTAGCAGACCTTTCAGGATGAATGCAAAGGGAAGCGGCAGGTTGTGATCCAACCACTTCCCAATAGCCTTGAATTCTTGGAGCCGGAAGTTAATCTCCGGCGTACTCATATCAGTACTGAACTGAAGTAGCTAGTCCGGTCTTTGGTGAGCTAGCTGTACCACGGGAGGCGTAAGTTTTCCACGCAGCACGGAGAGCTGTTACGATTTGGCGGTAGGTCTTACCAGCTGCGATAGCGGTACCTGACGGGTAGATAACTACATCACCAAAGGAGGTATCGAAGCGGCGGAACCGATCCACACGGCGGGTACGGTTAGTGAAAGTAGGATAAAGAGTATCGTGCATCAGGTCCAACAACTTATTGACAGTAAGGTTGGTAGGTGGGTTATAAGCCAGTGCAATTACAAGCGAGTCGCCACGAACTGGCTCACTGATGTTATCGGCTAGTGTGTCCCACTGTTGAAGCTGACAAGGATAGAAAGTCATGGTATCTAAACAAGTTTTAGGGATAGAAAAGCATCTACAGGCAATGAACCTTTTTCATGGTTACAAGCACGACAAGCCGTAACACAATTAGAAGCTGTTGTAGGACCACCTTTCGAGCGTGGCCTAATATGATCAATGGTCAGGTTGTCAGTAGAGCCGCAGTAGACGCAGCGGTTCCCATCTCGTCTCTTAATTTCTTCTCTCCACATTCTCCTGGCATCACCAGCTCTGAATGTGAGTAGATCAAACATGAGGCTTCGGGGAGTTTCCATTGGCTCATTGGGGGCTGTCGTTAAGAGGGTGTGATTGGGTTACTTTTTGGTGGAACGTCCGTTCTTTCCGTTGCGGCCACGGTTAGCCGTTTTGTTTTCTGGGACCATGCGTCCTGATTTGGTATGGCTCATATCAGGTCCGCCTTTACCAGCAATGCCGCGACGCTTGCGTTCTGCCCAGCGCTCAGCACCAACCTTGTTGAGCCGGTCTTTTTTGGGACCATCAGGGGCCAGGGATCCCTTCTCTTTTTTCCGATAATCAGCGTCGTACTTACGCTTCTTGGCTGCAGCTGCGCTGTTTCCTTTGTAGTACTTACTAGATTTACTAGGTCCAGCGTGTGCCATTAAAGGTGCCTCTGAACGTCTTCAAACGTGAGCTCAGGGATCAGGCCAGCCAAACCGGCTAGAGGAGAACCCTCAATAGAAACGCCAGTAATGTCGTTTGCCTTGAGCCAGTCGATAGCAGCACGAAGGTCAGCTGTAGTAGCCTCACCTGATTTAATACGGGCTGCAATTTCATTGGTAAGGATTGCATGAAGCTCCTAAAAAGCTTCTTCGCTTGCTCGCTTAGTCATGTCAACTATTGCGGAGGGCTATTTGATCAAGTTTGTTCTCAATGCGGATCATGTGATCCTCCATCTTTTGGAGAGCATTGGAGAGTTCATTACGTGGGACGTACTTCTCAGCAATGCGTAGCTCCATCTGGTCGATGCGACGATCTAGATCTGACACTCTTATATTGGTTCGTGAATGTACGGCTGCCATACCACCACTAGCTCCAATGACTAGCGAGACAACGCCAGTAAGAATTGCTTCAATCATTGTCGTTAATGATCTTGATTAACTTCTGGCTATACACGGGATCTGTTGCGTAACCTTCCTGCTTGAGGAGACGGGCACATTCCTCACGAGTGCGGGCACGGTTGACACCCCGGTAGCCTTTGTAATCTTTGTACCACTGGGTTACGAGGTGATCAACACAGTCGTAGGGGGTGGCGAAATCTTTAAAGGCTGCTTGGATGATTACGGGACCGTTACCGTAGTCTTCCCAGGTGGTCTTAACGGTGCCAGAACCTTTGATACCGAAGAAGTTATTACGACCAGAAAGGATGGTGCCACGGGCAGACTCAAGAGCCCATTGAGCTGCGACTACTTCAGGAAACTTGGCACCGGCACGGGCTGCGCAAGCCTTCATACCAGCCCAAGAGTTATCAAATTTAGTGGACTGCACAGCAGGCTCCTGTACGGCTTTCTGCGGTGTCCGCCATAGCTTGACCCACGTCTGATCATCAGCCAAGAAATAAGGCCCCAGAGTGTCCTCCAGAGCCTTTAGAGCTGCATCTTGATGTGGCAAACCTTTATAGCTTTTAACTACGTCAAGGATGCTGATAGTCATGTCTACCGACCGCCAATAATACGACGGATAGCATCAATCTGCTCGTCTTCCTTACGGAGGGGCTTCAGGCCATTGACCAAGGAAGCCAGCAGTTGAACAAGGCTATTAGATTTGAGCTTGCTGTTACCAATGACTTCACTGGTGATGAACAGCACAAAGAAACCAACAGTCTCAATCGAGACCTTGGCGCCGAGGATGGTAAGCATTATCTGTTGATAAAAGAGGGTGTTGTTGAAGTTAAAGATGATCTGATGAGATTAAGACCAACTTCCGACGGAGGTGTTAGCGCCAGCGGCACCGATGGGCCAGATGGCAAATGAACTACCTGCAAGGGTGGAATAAGCAGCGCCTGGAGCTGATGAACACGTATATTGAGGTGTAAATGTGCCGCCTGCATTGATAGAGACCGTACCACTTACTTTATACTGACGTGTTTGTGCGGCGGACGCCGAACCAGTGCCAAGAGTTGCAGAAGTAGCAACAGTTGAAAACGCAAAGTAAACAGTAGTAGTGGAATCTGTAGTATTATTGGCAGTAAATTGATGATAAACAGCATTAAAAAATATATTATTCAATGTAGCGGCTCCGCCAAAGCCAACAGTTAGAGTATGACTACTAGTTCCCGATGTTTTTCTAAGAATTACATTGGATTCAAACGCATAAACTGTACTGCCAACAAGTGTAACACTGACGCCAAAGGCTGACTGCGCTGTGTTTACGTTTGAACCGGCTAAATCTGCATTAAGCCTGTAATACATCATCGACGGTGATACACCACGTCCCGAAGGTGTGCTGTAAATTACTTTGCCGTCATACTCAACAGCTCCGGCGGCTGCGGCTGACAGGTTAGTGCCTGATGCAAATTTCAACGGGGCCACCGAACTGGTGCCTGTTGTCAATAAAAGTGGTCCTTTTAAATCAGCGCCAGTCAGCAGTTCTTTGGTCATCAGCCAACCACCACAACGCGGTAAGCATCAGAAGCTGGAGCTGTGGCAAACACAATGGTCAAAGTGTTAGTGGTGGAATGTGTCACGTCAGTCAACACCTCGTCATATGTGCTGGCGTTATAGATTGTCACATGCACGTCACGACTGGCTAAGTTGTGGGTGACTGTGTAGCTGGTGGCGCTACCATCACCAATGCTGACAGAGTATTTCTTAATGCGGCCGGACCAAGTGGCCAGCTTTAGCGGGGTGACAATACGGAGATCGTCGGTGCCAGCATCTGTTTCGGCTTGGGTAGCTAATTCAGCAATACCAGCTGTGCTTTCACTGGCCGCTGGGGCCGACGTTCCAAAGGCAACCCAACTGATTGAACTGCTGCCAATGGTGCCGTTGATTTGATCTTGCCGATAGGTAACAGCTGCACTGGTGCCTTCTTCAACCGTCGTAACTGCTTGCTCTAGTTCGGCAAAGGTGCTGGCATCCAGCGAACGGGTCATGGCGGTGCTAGCACCGTTCCACACATAAATGCCGTTTTCTGATGCAGTGCTCTGAGACCGCACCAACACACGGTCTTGACTGGCCATTGTGATGCCGTCAATCGTGGCACCAGGACTGGCAAGGTTCAGGTTCGCTTGTGTGGCTACCCGGCAAGAGTCTTTCCACGCCAGTCCTTCTACCAGTGAGTCCACATAGGACTTACTAGCCGCATCCCCACTGCTACTGGGGCTTGGCAGGTTGATAACCTTGGAAACCGACTGGAAGTCAAAGTCGGTAAAAATTTTCTTGGCCATCTCAGGTCAACCTCGCAAAACCAGTAGTGGATACTGTTAATAGGATAACTGTTTGGTTGACGCTGGTATGCGAAACCTCAGCTTGAATTTGCTGGCTACCACTGTCGTAGACATCAACACCAGGTTTGAATCCTAGGTTATGGTTGATGGTCCAAGTGGCTGATGAACTAGATTGGATAAAATCATATCCAGCGCCAGAGGTGCCAGGTGGTCCTTGTGGCCCAGCCGTGACTGCGGTTACGGTTGAGGTGACGGGAACCGTGACAACGGTGCTACTGCCATCTTCCGTTACGGTTACGGTATTGGTTACAGAAGTGACGTTAACAGTCGTCATGCTGTGTAACCTTCTGATACATAAATAATGCCTTCAAGGTAATACTCCTTAAGGGCACTGGGATTTGTGAGCAATACGTCATAATACGCCTCGCTGGGCAATGCTGCTGTTTGGGTAGCAGTCAGCGCAATGGCAACTGTGCCCGTGCTGCGATTGGTGTAGGTGACGGCAAAATCAGCGTATTTTGTCGTGCGATCTTGATTCCAAGTTTGAGCGGCAACAGTCCAACCAGTTAGGTTGATTGCTGTTCCAGTGCTGTCCTTAAACTGGAGCGTGACGCTGTAATCCGCCCGGCGTTGCAGGCTGATGTTATATGTGCCGGGTGCTACTGCCATGGTGACAGTCTAGCCTTTGCCTTGGCCGCGACGCTTCTTCCGGCCATGGTTTGGCCGTGACCGTTTGCCTTGGCCTTGGTTAGTCAGTTTTGGCCTGCCAGCTTGGTGGTCAATCGCGGCTGAGCCGGTCTTGCTGCGAACTGCCATCAATCGGCTCCGGCGGATTGATCGCTATCAGACACCACCCCATCAGATACAGGATCCCCAGCAGCGTCAGCAGGAACAGGGTCTGCATAAGGTGGCCAAGTTGGGTAAGTGGGACCAGTAATGTAGGCGGCCAGCTCAGCGGTGTCAGCGGTGGCTGTGATGGCTGCATTTTTGGCACCGGCGGCTAGGCGGATCTCTTCACGCAATTCTTTGACGCTGGCGGACATCTCTACGCCATTATCTGATTGGCGGATTACCTGCCAGTCTGTAGGCATCAGCAACGTGCCAGCCGTTGTGCGGGTCTGGGTCACCCACTGCTCAACCAGTTGGGTGTGGTCCTTGGGGATCAGGTCACCGTGCTCGTCATAGCCCCAATAGAAACGCTGATCCCAGGTCGGGGCATCGGGCACCTCAGTGATGCCGATGTCCTTCCGCTGCTTGTCAGTGCTTAGACGCAACCAGTTGGCGGGGTACTGGATGCCAGCGTGCGTGAAGGCTACGTCTGGTGCTAATGGCTTGCCGTCGAGGATGAACATGGTTGAAAAGCGTTGTGGGTACTGTAGAGCAACTGGCTAGACGTGCCTAGCAAACTCGCCGTGCAGTTGACAACGTAATGTTTTGACTGCTTCTGCACACTTGTACTTGCAGTCAAAAGCAGGTGTTTTGTAAATCTTGTGGTCATGCTGCACGGTGCCCATCCATTTTTTAACCTTACTGTTCCAGGAAACACCCTTGTAACCAGATGTGTTCCGCTTGGACAAACGGGCATTGCAGTTATTGGATTCGTAGGTGGCAGCACGAAGGTTTTCAATGCGGTTGTCCGCCGTATCACCGTTGATGTGATCGAGCATCGCCACCGGGTCATTGCCATGCATAGCCCAGATAATGCGATGCACTAAGTACTTTTTGAAATTGATCCCGACGGCAAGATAGCCTCTGCCGTTGACGCAACCTGCTTGTGATCCAGCCTTAGCCATACCGCTTCGCATTACTTTCCAGTAAATGGCACCATCTCGATATTCAAAAAGCTGATGGAGATCTTCTGTGGGTGGCAATTCAGTTGCGGCAGGCACGGCAGGATAGAGTGTAGTTGCAACTATTCTATCGTTCACTACTCACCTGGCGCGGGCGTATTGGAAAGGTGATTCGGCCCAAGCAAAGCCAATATAAGTTCCGCCGGATTGATTGGTTGCTTCGTGCGTGGCTCTAATTTTCAATCCATTTGATAAAAAGTCCATTGCATACGCAGCATTGTCTGCGGCTTCCGAGCTAGAGCTGTTTGGACCAAGCCAATCATCGGCAACGTTGTAAGAGGAACGAGAAGAGTCGAGGATTGCCCAGTTTGCCGCTGAGTCTGTTCGCTTCCAAATAATTAGCTTGGGGCGGAAACCTAGATAAATTGCTGGACCATCCGTGCTTCCAGTTCCACTCCAGGTGAACGCATTAGAGTACCCGGATACTGGGGCGAAGCAATAGGCAATCATGGTTGCACCATTCACGTTGTTGTCGTATCCACTAGCGACGCCAAACGTTGTTGAAGAAGGTGCGGACGAGTTCCAGTAATTGCTGATTGTTTGCACGGCTCCGGTGCTTTGCAGAGTGATCACTTTGTCCACACCGCCCAAGGATTGGTGATAAATCGGCCAACCAGTGCCACCCGTGGATCGGCATTTGACAATGATTATGCCGGGTGCAACGCCAAGTCCGTGACCGATTGTTCCCGACGAACTTGTGCCGGTAAAACTAACCACGCTGAACCCTGCAGTGGCGTTAGCTCGCACACTAGAAGTGATGCTGCCTTGTGTGTTAGACACCGTTGCGGTGCCTGCGTCCCACATCCACGCGACAGTGCTGCTGTTGCTTACATCACCGGCCACTCCATAATTGAAGCCATCAGAATTAAATTGGGAAACGTATTGACTACTGGATAGTTGAGCATCTGTGAGGTCGGACCATAGGACACTCGAAGTACCGCGAACAGTGTCCATCAGGACGTTGCTGCGAGCAACTGCCCGTGACTTAATCCAGACAAAGTCTGGGCTAAAATTAACGCCAGAAATGCTTCCGCCAACACCGTCTGTTGCGGTGTAAAGTTTAACGTCCATCGCACTAGAACCCTTGGCGACTACTGGTGCGGGCAGATTTGTATCGCAAAGTGCCTTGAAGCCTGATGGTGCTGTGTAGGCAAAGGCGCGTTGGCCGTAGTTGCACACCCAAGCGGCGCTGCTGCCGTAACCGCTAACAGCAGGAACATAAACCTCACCAGCCGTTATGGATTCATAAGTTGTGCCAGAAGTAACTGCATTGGCACCGTTTTTGTAGAAAGTAACACGACTATTGTCCAAGTCAATGGCAACACCAATAACATCACCAGTTGTATAGGTGCTGTAGGTACGTCCGCCGCCGCCGCCATTAGCCCCGCCACCAGCGTAGTAGCCAACCGTACCAGTTTCGGCTCCAACAAATGTAGCCATGTCGGTTGATTTTGAAAAAGCAACACCAACTGTTGGCCATTGTCCGCCAAGTGTCGTTAATGTTGCCTCAAAATACCACTTGTTTGAACTAACTCCAATAGTTCCAACTGCTCTGCTATGAACGTTAGAACCCGCATGTGAACTTTCTAGATTTCCGTTGGAAAGTGTGACGTTAGAACCTTTATTTAAAGCGTTGAGTACTGTGTAATTACCCCGAACTTCATTTCCCACGCCTGTATCCGTGCCATAACTAGTGGGGGTGTCTACGAGGCTGTCGTTGCCACTGCCAGCAGTTACGGATAGGTTGTTCACCGTCCACGTATTCCCATTCCCACTAGTGTCCGTCCCTAATGCTGCGGTTGTTGCATTCGAGCTGAAATCAAGTTTGAACCCGTTAGTACCGTAGCTGCCGGTGTATGCCTTAGGAATCAGTTGGCCCGTGGTCAGGTCAGTAGTTGTAAATGATGATGGGTCGGTGGCAATGCCGTCAAGGAAGTGGATGTCGGCTAGGTAGCCGTTGAAGTATCGAGTTGCGCTAAGATTGGGATTCCCACCTATTTCATGTATAACAGTATTGTTAACATTTAAGTCGGCATTTTGGCTTATAGTGCTGCTTCTGTTGTCGGTGGCATAAACAGCTTCTACACCGTTTATGTAAATTTTTGCCCTGCCAGAGGCGGTTGCCTGCGTGGTGTCCACAGCAAGAACCAAATGATACCACGCAGATACATCTCTTAGTAAATTTGCAGTTTCAATTGAAACGCTGCTTGAATTGCCAAAGAATTGAAGACTATCGGAACCAGTCTTGAAAATGAAGTTGGTAAAAACACTTCCAGCAGAATTGACATGTCCAAACAAATGCACATAGTCCGATTCTGTCAACTTGCTCCGCTTTACCCACCCTGCCCACGTCCACGTCTTCCTGTTACCAGCGGACGCAGGTGTCCGGTTTAAGTATGCAGAATCGGCGGAGTTGAAGCGCAGAGACCTACTCACCTGATACGCACCACCACCGGCTGCTGCACTCTTAAGCAGCAAGGTATTTGCGTTGCCGGGGACTCCCATGGTTAGCTCAGGTTAGTGATCAGAGTAGCGGTAATTTGAGTGCTGGATTGCACCGAATACACCAAGCAATCTACAGCTGCTGCCGTAGTCGTCAAAGTTGGTGCCGTGCCACCAGTAAAGTCAAAATTACTCCCGTATGCCAGTGTCCGGCTGCCGGTGCCATCCTGCGTGATCCAGATGCAGCCACTGGCGCCAGCCGTCAAGTTGGTTGGGTTGGCCAAGGTGCGGTTGCCGCCAAGCGTAACGCTGAAGTTATTAGCCAGCGCAAAATTGGGTGTGATGGTCGCGCCATCGGTCAATGCCGAGATCGACCCACGCTGCTGTGCCGTAAAGCTTTGAGCCGTTGCTAATCCGGCAAAGCTTCCCCAGCTAAGCGTGCCAGAACCATCGGTGCTCAGTGCCTGGGATGCACTGCCATCAACGCTAGGCAGCGTCCATGTGATGTTGGTGCCCACCGTTGAAGGTGCTTGGAAAGCTACCCAGTTGCTGCTGTCGGAATCCGCAAACCGCAGGTCTGACTGGGCATTTAGCGTGATATTCCCCGTGAAGGTGGCGCCACTCAAGGCAGCCAGTCCTAGGTTGGCAACGGTTACATCGCCAATGGTGATAAACGCACTGTTTGCTGCATTACGAATCTTCAGCAGTGGGTTGGGGCTAGCGCCAGTGTCAATCCAAAGCTGATACGCATAGGTCGTGGTTGGTGCGGTGCTGCCACTGTTTTGGCTTACGACCGCCGACAGGATCGTATTTAACTCTGATCTGAAATTTGCTCCAGATTGGTTAGCAAGCGAATAGTCCGTTGCTTGAGCCATTAGGTGATCTCCCTGCCGTGGCCGACAGCCTGGTAATCAAAGGTCTTGCTGACTATCGTAGCCGAACTGTTGCGGAAGGTCACTGTAAAACCTGCTCGACTGATGCTACTGACGGTGAAAAAGTCGCCAGTGCTCATATCCTGAGCGGTAATGCCAATGCTTGGTGTTCCATAAAACTTGGTTGGGAAGGTCACCGCGTAGGCTCCAGCGCCACTGGTAAGGTTTCGTTGCTGCTCGGTGCGGCGTTCAAAAGTGGTCTCGACGCCAAGCTCTTCGATCACTACGTTTTGCGCTGGGTTGCTGCTGGTGGCAACCACCTTGAACTGGAAGCCGCGACCACGTTGAGAGTTGTTAACAAATGGCTGCCATTCTCTCCATGTAGGCGAACTACTTGGGTTGTCGGTGGTTGTTCGCACGTACAGGTCACAGTTTGCAGCGCCTAGGTCATCACCATCGATGTCGTTCCACAAATCAATGTCGCCCAACCGTTCATCCCATGTATTACCTGGCTCGTAAGCACGAGTTTTTAGGATGCGTTGCAGGCCAAGGTCATAGGTGCCGCCGAGATCCAGCGTTGAATAAAACTCATAGGTGCCTTCCGTAACTGCGCCACCGATGTAATCAATCAGGCCAAGGGCATCCCAGTTGCCATCTAGTGCCATGCTGTCGATCAAGGTGTTTGCCGACAGCACCAGGCCAGCCTCAACTTCGTTGTAATAAAGGTTTGTGCCGGTGCCGTTAAATGGTGGGCTGTTGTCCTCTTCGCGGTACTGCTGCACCAACAGCAGATCCTGCGGTGCGGGTAGGTCAACAATTACGCTTGCGACGCCTGCTGATTCGTTGCCAAGGGAATCAACAGCACGAATGAAATAAGTGCCTTCAAGCAGCGGAACAATTTTTCTGGTACTGCTGCCAGCGACAGCGGGTGTGATGTCATTACCTTGCCCCCATGTTGCTGATCCATCCACCAGTGGTGAGTGCCGGATGCGAACCTTGCCTCCAATGCGCACGTCAATATCAACGGATTGCGGCCAATACAACTCAGCCGTATGCTCGTCAATCGGAGCAATAAACAGATCTGGAATGGTTGCGGGTGGTGCGGTCTTGCCTAAGGCATTGAAGGTAATGCTTGCCGATGATGAACGCTTGCTGTTGAGTGCGCCAATGGCAATTACTTCGATCTCGTAGGTGCCGACATCGCTATTTTGAATTTCAATGTCAATTGATCGAACTGTACGGGGCACCCAGTTGCCGTTGTTGTAGCGATACCGCACTTCATAGGTCAGCGCTCGTTCAGCTGCACGCCATGTAACGATCAACTTAGAAAGCACTTGGCCATTGCTTTCGTACAGCACCTCATTGATCGCCAGGTTGGTTGGCGCTGTTGGTGGCTCGTTAAGGTCTGAAACGTCTCGCGTGCCAAGCGGGACATCACGTTCGACGTAATCGTATTTGGTGGAGTTGTATGCAACAGCGGTGATCTTGTAGGCGCTTTGCTCTTCTGCAACGGTAATTATCCGCCATGTTGACATCTGCACTTCAGTTGTGCCGATAGTCCAAGGCGCTCCAGCGACGGGTGCCATTGCGAGAGTGGCGCCGGGTGCAATCGTGTTGCCTCCCAAATTGGAGTTGGGAACAACCGCCAAGGTTCCATCTGGCAGCAATACGTTAAATGTAAAGTTTGACGGCGGCCCGCTGGGGAACAGGATCACGTCACTGCGGTCAAGCTTGACACTGGTGGTGGTTGAACCAGTGGTGCAGCGGCCAGATCGTGAAACACCGGCACGCACTGGATCGGCAATTTTGATCAGGTCACCAGGGCGTACCGTGATGCCAGCTGCAATATCAGTGGCAAAACTGACGACCTCTGTTTCGTTTTGCTGGGTGTATAGCAACCATTCACCAACGCGACGTGCTTGCCCTTGGCTGGTACAGGCAAATGCGCTGACCTCAGCCTTAACAACACCAAATTTATCAATACCAGTCTTATCTTCGATCACTTCGTACGCTAGGTCGCGTAACTCCATGTCAAAGTATTGAACCACAACAACGGTGTTGCGTGTTTTCAATCCGCTGCCACTGTATGCAAAGCCTTCAACAGAAACGTTAGTTTGATTAAAAATGTAGCTATAATCAGCTGGCCGATCCTGTGCAATCTCTAGCGACCCAGCCGACCAAAACGGCATGGCACGGAACACCGAGCACAAATCGTTGATAAGCTTGAACGCTTCGTCTTGCGTTTGTATTACAACATTACAAGAGAAGCGTGGCTCTTGGCCACCTTTGCCGTCTGACACAACCTCAGCACAGTATTGGCTAGCGGCAAGAAAACTCCATTTATCCAGCTGTGTCCAATCAATATGATCACCAAATCCGTAGCGTTTGCTGGTTAGCAAATCGAATAAAATCCACGCTGGATCTGTTGTCCATTGTGCCTCCGCAAAAGTACCGCTCCAGGTGCCTGCATAAATTAAGCGACCATTAGTTGTATTAACTGTTGCATTATTGGGTATACGTACTTTTAGACCACGAATGCGGTATGAACGACTTGGGATGCTACTAAATTGTTCGGCGTTAATTTTAATAGCAAATAATGCACTGTTCGGAAATGTAGTTTTAGCGTTAATTTTTTCTGTGTAGTCGTACCAATAAAAATCACTGTTTTCTGTTGTACTGCCAGACGCCGCAGCATCTGGTGTTACGCGTACCACGCGAACATCAACAGGTGGTGCAGCGGTTAAGTCAATACGATACACCCGCTGATACAGATCAGCGGTGCGGCCAACAATCTCGCCGCTGTTGACTGTGGTAAACGGGCCACCACTGTATGAAGTTTGTATTTGATATTCAATCTTGGCGCCTTCCACATCGCCATTAGATTTAAAAATTTGCAGCGCTGGCGTACCGATTGTTACGCGCACTGCATTGACATCTGTATCTGTAATCGACCGAGTAACTGGTGTGATATATGTAACCTTTGTTCCTACCTGGACCACACGTTGGTTGGCATCGCCTACGTTGGCTGTATAAGGTTGGTCTTGCGTACCAGTGCGAAACTCAAACGCAGCCCCTGTGCGGTCAAAACTAAAATCAGCTACTTGTGGATTACTATCGCTGGCACCTTCACGTAATACTGGGGTGTTGTTGAAAAAAACATCTTTTAACAATGCATTGTTGTATTCAGTTGTGCCAGGTGCATAGTCGCGGGCGGATGGAAAGCCTGCAATTGTACCTTCGCCTAGAAGGTCAATAATTCGGGCAACTTGCCTGGAATCAAGGTTGTCCTTCGTAACGTTGGCGCTGCCGCCTCCACCGCCACCGCCGCCTTTACCACCACCGCCTCCACCACCGGCGCCTGCAATTAGTTGCTCGTCCATTAGCTAGCTACCTCTTCAGTATTAATACCGGCAGAAATTACAATACTTCCAGTGAACACTTCACCATAAATTATAGGCACTGGCACACCTTGTCGGCTGATGTTTTGTATGCCTGAAAAGCTATAAGATTTGCGCGGATCATTGGTGCTATCTTCACCTTGCGATATTTTTGGCGTTGGTGTTAAAAGTTGCGCAATGCCGCCAAGGGCTAGTGATACACCGATTGAACCAATTGCTACTGATGCGGCCGCGCCAAGGGTAAATGTACCTGTAAGAGCACCAGCACCAAGACCTAAAAACCCACCACCAACTGGAGCAAGTACAATTGCTGCCGCAATCAACGCCACACCGGCAAGAATTTTTCCGACACCACCAGCACCAGCCACTACTGGCACAATCCTGATGGTTTCAAATGATGCGCTTGGGTAATGCAAATGCTCTGGATGGTTGCCAATCTCTAACTCACTGCGGCCAACTGATACCTTGTAATCACCTTCACTTATGACGCCACGCAAACTGGGAAAATTAGCCAACAGAAAACGGATTGCCTCGGCAGGTGTTTTGACAGCCGCCTTGAAGCTGCGCTGACCTAAGTGCTTGGCTAGTTTTCCGTAAACCTTGATGACTCGAAACATTTCAGCATCTGCTCCTGTGTCTGATGATCAAGCCGGTGCTCTTCTGATAATAGCCGCCCCAGAGGTCTCGGCTGCTAAGTCGGCCACGCAAATGGTGCAGCATACGCTGTTCACCAAGGTACACGCCAACGTGGTTCAATCCTGGCGATCCATCCAGTGACATCAGGATCGCGTCGCCGTACTCGGGTGTTTCCAGGCCCAGGTCGACAAAGCCAGCCTGCTTAAAGCAATCCTCAAACATCGGTGCCTGGTGAAATTCCAGCATGGTTGCTGGGCGCCGCCAATCCGGTAGGTCCAAGGCAAGGCTTTCCTTGTACCAGTCCCGTACCAAGGTCCAGCAATCCGATACGCCCCACACCCACTGGCGACCAATTAACGGTGCCTCGTAGCCGTTGGGTTCGAACTCGCACCACATCTGGTGCCTGGGTTGCAGATGTACCACTTGAGGCCAGACTTCTCACATGCCATGAGATCAGCCTGGCTGGGCTGTGCAGGCGATTTGGGGTGGCTATGGAAAACTGCTACCACCTCCGCACTATCTTCAGCAGCGGCGTAATCCTCAGGATCCAGCACAAAAAAATCCTGTTCAGAAGCCAGGTTCTTGCACGGCCAGTAACGCTCGCGACCTTTGGTGACAACGACCAAACCGCAAGCCTCCATTGGCGCTTCTGCCAAGGCATGTTCCAATGCGTTGTGCTTCCAGTGGGTCATCCGTAGAACGTACCAGCAGCAGGGAATGAGCCAAACGGAAGGTCGCTGTAGGGGCCAAACCGCTTTCTACAACTGCTGATGCGCTTGCCACACACATCACGCAACGGGTCAATCGTACCAGTTATTACCAGTGGCTCCACGTCGCTGCCGTACCCAGAAGTCCATAGTTGAGTGTTGGCATTTGTGAAGATAATTAGTCCACCTTGAGTGGTGATGTTTAAGCGGTTGTTGGTGTTACCAGTGACAGCAGTAATTACATAGGTTGCGCCTGCATCGGTCAGCGTGCCAAGCGTTGGGTGGTTGTTGCGGAATGGGTTGCCGCCAGAAAGCGTTTTGGATAAATTTATTACTTCATCTTTGTACCAAGATCCGGTGCTAGAAGAAATTGTTTGACTGTTAATTTGGTTCCAAGCATAGGCTTCCCCCGTGTAGTGGGGCACCGGCAAGGCTGTGGATTGAAAAACAAATTGGATCGTAATGGATTTGTTGTTTACGGTAAATACTTCTGTTTGTGTGCTTGTCAATCCAGCAGAAGCAGGTGACGACCCAACACATTCCCAGCCAAAGCCACCAGATCGGCCAGTGAAACCATCTGCTGGATACCAGTTAATAAAGGTCATAGTGGATGGTATTGCTCGGCCATCCGTATTCGTGGCCCATGTTGCGTTTGCAGCAGATAAATCTCCGTTGTACAGCACTAAGTTTCCATCGGTCTGCATTACCAATCGGTAGTAACCGTCTCCCGTTGATCTAACTGGCGCGCGCCATACTTCAACGTTTGCTTTGTTGTAGGTAATAAAATTGCCGTCAGACTGCAAGATGGCACGATACCAACCGTTGGAAGAAACAATGGCATCGCCTTCATTAAGGAATTCTCCTACTGTCAACTGCGTTCCAAAGGCAGTAGAAGAAAAATTAGTTGCAGGTGTTGCACCAAGCCGTTCGTCATACTCGTCAAAATATTCAGTGCCATCGTAAGTGCATTCTGGACCGCGATATTTCCACTGACAGATATTGGCAATTACTTGACGTTTTGGTGCTCTGACACCAGCAATATCAAAAATTGCTGCAAGTTCAAACTCGACTACCTCACGGTTCTCTAATGACTTGCGGTCAACGTAATAAATCTCACGAGGCATCTCCTCGTTTGCTGGTGTGCCATACGGGTTTACATTGCCCGTGAAATTGACAGGATCAAGGAACCGACTAAGGGTGCGAATGCGAATGAACTTGGCCCCGGTCAAATCATTGCCTGGGGTGATCTCATTAACGCCAAGCAACAATGCTGAAATGCTGCCAAGCAGGTTAGATACCCGCACCTTGGGGCGCGGCAACTGGCCATTGCCGTTGTACTCAAATCCATCTACCTCGATTGGCAACGGCTGATATTCAACACCCTGCCAAACAACCGGACCTGCTGTAGCCTGCTCATTTGCGCCAGCGTGAAAATAAACAATCTCATTGCTGCCGTGCAACTTTTGGCTTAAATGCAGTTCAAATAATTCAATAATTGCATACGGCGAGCTTTTAAGTAGCTCCTGAAACATTTCAGTCATGGTTCAAATACCTGCGTAAAGGTTGCGGTAATGCTTGCTCGATTCAAGTATGGAATTGTCTTGGTCCACTGCTCACAGATCCACTTGTACGAGGTTGCGGTATCTGGTGGTATCCAATCAAATGATTCAGCACCACCACGCGCATCAAGGAAGTCCTCGATGGTATCGGCATTGGCTTCTGATACTTCCCAGGTAAGGCTCCAGCTTTTGGGGTTCTGATTCAGGCCAAACGTAAGTCTTTGGCTATAGCCGTCACCGAACTGCACCTTGCGTACAGCTGGCTGGCTGCTCTTCTGGGCGCCGTATGTTGGCGCGATGCTGGGGAAGGTTGCCATTAGCGTCGTGTGCTGGCCAGGAGTCCACCTGGGCGCTGTTGCTTGATCAATTCTGCCTGCACCGCAGCAGAAACGGCAAGACCCAGTTGCTTGCCTTGTGTCTGGTCGCCTTGGACGCTGGAACCGCTGGCATCTACGTTGACCACGACGTTGGTGGTGCCGCCGCCTAGTGCGTTGTTGGGAACAATGCTGCCACCGTGCTTGGGTGTGAACAGCTCGGGGCCACGTTCACCAACCATGTAGGACGATCCGGCGCTGACTGGGCCGCCCATGGCGCGTGGCTTACCCAAGCCACCAGTCAAGAAGCTAAAGAAACCAACTCCATCATTGCCAGCCAGACTGCTAAGAAGCTGCATGATGCCACTTCTGAGCAGTTGCTTTCCAATGTCTTTCAACACTTGGGAAGCCGATTCACCAAGACTCTTGGTGCCTTCAACGGCCGCTGTAATGCTGTCCAAAACGCCAGTAGTGATTGACGTTCCAATCTGGTTGTAAATAGCATTTAATTCTTCGGCTTGCTTTAGTTGTTCTGCTAGAGCTTCGTTTTTGGCTACAATTGCTTCAACTTCTGCACGGCGAAGTGTGGGGTTACTTAGCAAGATTTGCCGGATTAGCAGTTCTTTTTGGTATTGCTGCTCCGTGCCAGCAAGTTTTGCCCTGAGCAATTCACCTTCTTGGATGATGGGACGTATTGCAGCTTCGGCCTGCTTGGCTACTTGCACTTGGTTCAAGATCAGTTGCTGTTGCGTGTCCCGCTGGGCGATCACTTTATCTTGTAACAACGTTTGCATTTTTGCTTGCAGTTCCTGTGGCTTTAACTTGTCATACTCAAGTTTTGTGATTTCAGCTTTTATCTGCGCTAACCGCTTTTCACCTTCAAGACGGATGGCGGTTTCCTTATCGTTGAGCAGATTAGCTTCAAAGATTTTGTTGTCAAATCTATAGATCTGCTGTTTAAGGCTTAATTCAGTTGCCATGTCACCCAGCGAATTTTTAAGGCGCAGTGCTTCAGCTGCTGCTTTTTCGGCAGCTCTTTCGGCATCAGTCTTGCCTTTCTTTTTAGTGTTGCCTCCAGACTCGCCCAGTAGCGCTGGAATAGCATTGGATCCAGTTGGTTGCTGCTTGGCTTGAGCCGCTCTAACGGCTGCATTGGCTGCTGTTTCCAGGCTGCGCAGTTGCTGAAATTGCCTGCCTATGGTCTCACGGCCAATCTTTGATAGATTGAACGTCATTTCGCGTTGTCTTACGCTCTGCAATGTTTTCCTGATGTCTGCAATGGTTTGCAGATCTGCTTTTGCTCCTTGTAAATTTTTCTGCTTAGAGCCTTGCAGCTGATTGATTAGATTCTGGGTATCTTTAAGTGCAGGATCTACTCCGAGTGCGCCAGCACCAAGTTTCGTCTGCGCTGCTAATAGATTTTTGCTGAATGCAGCACTGCGTCCAGATGCCATCAACGTATTGATAGCGTTGATGCCCATAATTGCCAGATTAAGTACATTTTTAATCGTTGGCGCTAGCACCGTGCCTATGCCACGAGCCAGACTCTCAACGCCATCCATCAGCGTGCTGAATTTGCCTTGCAGCGTGTCGCTTTGAGCAATCGCACCATTTGCATATTTGCCACCAGCATCTGTCAGCCGTTTAACCGCAACTTCAACAGCTTCTGCGCTAATGCGGCCTTTGCTAAGTGCCTTCTGAAACTCCTCGCCGGTCAGGCCATACATCTTCCGCAATTCGTCCTGAAGCGCAACACCGCGTTCCTGGAATTGCAGTAATTCTTCGCCTTGTAAGCGGCCTTTGGCTTGGACTTGGCCATAAGCAGTGGCTAGACCTTGAAGCTCTGCACCAGTCGCACCAGCTACATCAGCAAGGCGCCGAGTGGTTTCAACAACTTTGTCGCCTTCAACCCCAAAAGCATTCAGGCGCTTGGCAGTATCAATTAGCTCTGTACTGGTAAAAGGCGTAACCGCGCCAAGTTGTTGCAACTCTTGAATGATGGTTTTAGCTTGCTGGACACTACCCGTCAGAACCTGAAGGCTTTTGGTCTGCGTCTCAAGTTCTGCGGTTTTGGCAAATACAAACTTGATTGTTGATGCAACAGTAAAAGCACCTACCAGTCCAGTAACAGCATTTTTAACCCCATCAACTGCGCTTGCTGTTGCCTTGGATGCTGCACTGACCTGATTCAGATTCCGTACAGCACCCTGGCTGTTTACCTGAATATCAACGGTTGCTACTGCCACGGATCGACCACTGCTATTGCGTCAGTCTACTAGCTACGTCGCTTGGCCTTGTCGATCTCTTCGCGTTCACGCTTGCCTTTTATCTCGTAGTACGCGGCAAAGTGGATGAACTCCGCATCCGTCAGTTCCTGCCGAAGCCGGCTTAC
>OFSE01000127.1_pt1 | contig 25881 bp, 18 predicted proteins | sample 1543261 | NCBI WGS metagenome assembly OFSE01 (sample SAMN07774225, study PRJEB24372) | wastewater metagenome | isolation source: Exp Tend VB 50WW | collected 2016-02 | reverse complement strand
TTAATCTCTGTTTTGTGATCATTGCTGATCTCTGTTCCAAAGAACAGTGTCGCTCACTCAAATAACTGACAGTCTGTTCATTGAATTTGACTTCAGTGAACTTCCTATTGTTTATCTTTGTGAACAGTTGATATTGTTTGAGCTTGCTCGATGAAATAAATTTAATCGAGCAAGTACACTCTTTATCAAGTGCCCACATTTATTGACTGTTAATTGTTAAAGATCTGTTTTTCCACCAGAACCTACCGCTATCGAATACACCTTCCATCCGACCGCTTGGCTTGACTCTTTTTGCTCAAATCGTTTTGTTTGTCAGCAGCAGAGAAACGAGATTATGCGGTAGTTCCTATCTCTCGTCAACCCCCTTGCCATTACTTTTTTGATTTTTATTTTTTGCCGAGATGAAATCGATTTCGCATTAATCCTTCTTCCCGCTTCTTGAAGTCTTGGCTACAGTTACAATAGCGCCTATACCGTTTGTGCAAATAAATTTATCTAGATCATTTACCTTATTCACTTCTATGTTGCGCCTTACTGAAATACAGCTTCCTTTAAACCATTCATCAACCGCGCTTGAGGCGGCGATCTTAGCGCGGCTCAAAATTTCTGCGGAATTTTTATTACGCTTTACTATTTTTAAAAGAAGTTATGACGCACGCAAAAAAAACGCAATCTTATTGATCTATACCGTCGATGTCGAAACCACGAACGACGATCAAATTTTTAAGCGTCTGTCAGGGCATCCTCACATCAGTCGCACACCTGACACAAGCTATCGATTTGTAGCGCAGGCTTTACCTTCTATAAAACAACGCCCTGTGATCATTGGTTTCGGCCCATGCGGATTATTTGCTGGCTTGATTTTGGCGCAAATGGGATTTAAGCCGATTATTCTTGAGCGTGGCAAAGCTGTCAGAGAACGCACCAAAGATACGTGGGGTTTATGGCGAAAGCGAGAATTAAATCCTGATTCCAACGTGCAATTTGGCGAAGGTGGCGCCGGCACATTTTCAGATGGCAAACTTTGGAGCCAGGTAAAAGACCCAAAACATTACGGGCGCAAGGTACTGACGGAATTCGTCAAAGCGGGCGCGCCAGAGGAAATTTTATATGTCAGTAAACCGCATATTGGCACTTTTCGTTTGGTCAAGATGATTGAAGAAATGCGCGCCAATATTGAACAACTTGGCGGCGAAATTCGTTTTCAACAAAAGGTCACAGGCTTTGATATTGAACATGGCCAAATACGTGGCTTAACCGTGAATGATGCCGAATATATCGCAACAACACATGTTGTGTTGGCGATAGGGCATAGCGCACGCGACACGTTTGAGCTTGTACATCGCTCTGGCATTTATGTTGAGGCCAAGCCATTTTCGATTGGCTTTCGTATTGAACATCCACAATCGATCATTGATCACGCACGCTTTGGCTCTAATGCAGGAAATAAAATTTTAGGCGCTGCTGATTATAAATTGGTGCATCACGCTAGCAATGGTCGCTCCGTATACAGCTTCTGTATGTGCCCCGGCGGTACGGTGGTGGCGGCCACATCCGAGCCAGGTAGAGTCGTTACCAATGGCATGAGCCAATATTCACGCAATGAACGCAACGCTAATAGTGCAATTGTGGTTGGCATTACTCCTGAAGATTACCCCGGAGGTCCATTGGCAGGCGTTGCGTTTCAGCGCGAATTAGAGAGCAAGGCATTCGAACTTGGTGGCGCCAATTACAATGCACCGGGTCAGCTAATTGGTGATTTCATTCAAAATTCTGCCTCTACAGCACTGGGGACAGTGACCCCCTCATACAAGCCCGGCATTACCCTATGCAATCTGGATTCTGCGTTACCACGTTATGCGATTGATGCGATTCGCGAAGCCTTACCTGAATTTAATAAGCAAATTAATGGTTTTACACTCGCTGACGGGATATTAACCGGTGTTGAAACTCGCACATCCTCACCGATTCGTATTAAGCGCAACGACGCCGACTTACAAAGCATCAACACGCGCGGTTTATATCCCGCTGGCGAAGGGGCGGGATATGCAGGCGGAATTTTATCTGCGGCAATCGACGGCATTAAAATTGCAGAGTCGGTCGCAATCAACATCAACTCAACCCCGCAAGCTTAACGCCACAATCATCAATAATGCGCTGAACAACTTACAGCAAGTGATGATTTACTTAATTAACTCTTCCAATCCTTCGGCCAGTTCAGCTATGGGAGGCATCTCTTTTAAAAATAGATCGGGGGTAACACCCAGTTTTGTCGCCACACTAATCGGGAAAGTCGCGATTAATTCCTCTGTCGAATATTTATTTTCCTCACCACGAGAGCGCCAGGCAGCGAGATGAATAACTGCTGCCATTGGTTCAAATTCATTCGTTTTTAAAGGTTCAGGAAACGCATCAAGAACGGTTGCAAAATTATCTGGAAAACGCCAACGACGGGCTAATTCGGCGCCAACATTGGCGTAATCATACGCAAACGATGCTCGCTCGACATCCAAACGCCGAGAATCCAGTGGTCCGGCGATTTTATCGATCTCCAATGTCTTTTCAGGCATACCCGCATGCATGACAAGCTGTCCAATTGCATGCATTAAACCGACCGTAAATGCAAAGTCTGAATTTCCTTTGACTTGCTTTGCCAGCCATTTTGCAATCACCGCCGTGTGCATACTGTAACGCCAAAACTGCTTTAAATCGACGCCCGGCATTGATTTAAAACCACCCGTCAACCCACTACTGACGACCAAAGTTCGTACCGTCATGAAACCCAACATCAACACGGCATCTTCAACCGTACCCACACTGCGCGACGCATGATAGTAAGAGGAATTCGCAAGGCGCAAGAGTTTAGCGCTGAGGACTTGATCTGCCGCTAGCTTTTTAACGATTTCATCGATTGATACGCGATCATTATTAAAACTCTCGATCACTTCCTGCACCACCTTTGGCACAGTTGGTAAAGCGTTTTGTTGTTGAAAAAGCGCATCCAAATTCATTGCTAATCTCCTTTGATAGAGTGACGCAAGCTCAGCAATAACACAAACTCATTGCTGAGGCAGATGAACAACGACCGCAGGAAAACCGAAAAGATAAAGTGGGTGGATACTGCAGAAATTTCAGTCAATTCAGCAAATAATCCACTTACATTGAAGAATATCTCAAAAAACTTAGGGCCTGTTAACTTTTAAATCAGGAACGCGAGTCATTCGCAACATTCACAGCGATGCACCCTCTTTCCTGTGAACGAATTTCCCAATTTAAAAGTTAACAGACCCTAAAATTTACTGTTTTATTTACGACAATCTCCTTCAAGAAGGCGTAAATAACTTCATATACCGATTAAGTGTACTAAGTGCGCCTATTCGTCCTTAACACCAACAATACCAAGTTCCTGAATTTTACGGGTGATGGTATTGCGCCCTATCCCCAGACGAATCGCTGCATCATTTTTACGTCCGTGTGTATGTTTCAGCGCTGCCTTAATGACGATCGCTTCAAATAAACGCCCCAGCTTATCAATGACTTCCGTCTGCCCTTGCTGAAGCATTGCAGTTGCCTGTTCCTCTAATAGACTTGTCCATACTGGCTGATTTATGGCTCTTTGCGAAGAATTCATTTCTCCTTCGATCGAGTCTATTTCACCAGCAGAAGATGAAATGGGGGTCAACTCGCGCGCGCCATTTCTGCTTAAAGTGGTAGTGCCAACGCCGCTAGAATTGACTGACTCCAAACGCTGCCCAGCCGGTAAAATATCCGGTGGCAAATCTAAAATCTCAACGGTTTGCCCGGGCGCCATCACGGTAATCCAATTACAAAGATTTTCCAGTTGACGAACATTTCCCGGAAAATCTAAGCCCGATAAAAAGTTCAATGCCGACTCAGACATGCGTTTTGCTTCGACACCAAGTTGTTTGGCACTTTGCGTTAAAAAATATTTTGTCAGTAAAGGAATGTCTTCACGGCGCTCACACAAGCTAGGCAAGCGCAGGCGAATGACATTCAGACGGTGATATAAGTCTTCGCGGAATAATCCTTCTTTGACTCTCGCTTCCAGATTTTGGTGCGTCGCTGCGATCACTCGTACATTCGATTTCATCGGTTGATGTCCACCAACCCGATAAAAATGACCGTCCGACAATACACGCAACAACCTTGTCTGCAAATCAAATGGCATATCGCCGATTTCATCTAAAAATAAAGTGCCGCCTTCGGCTTGCTCAAAACGACCACGACGAGTTGCCTGCGCACCAGTAAAAGCTCCACGTTCGTGCCCAAACAATTCCGACTCCAATAAATCTTTGGGAATGGCGGCGGTGTTTAAAGCAATGAATGGTTGTTGTGAACGCGGGCTGTGCTTATGTAAAGCACGGGCAACCAATTCTTTTCCGCTTCCTGATTCACCGGTGATCAGCACCGTCACATTGGATTGAGATAAACGTCCAATCGCCCGAAACACATCCTGCATGGCAGGCGCATGTCCGAGAATTTCTGGTGTCTCGGAAATGGTTTGTTCAACGCTGGCTTCCCGCAAACTTTCATCCAAGGCACGACGAATTAACTCGACCGCCTTTTCGAGATCGAATGGTTTGGCAAGATATTCAAAAGCGCCCCCCTGAAAAGCAGCCACAGCCGAATCCAGATCGGAAAACGCAGTCATGATAATCACTGGCAACCCTGGATGCTTCGCCTTAACAACCTGTAATAATTCCAATCCAGAAGCGCCGTGCATGCGAATATCTGAGACCAACACCTGCGGCGCTTCGTGCTGCAATGCAGTCATCGCATCGCGCGCATTGGTAAAACTTTTAGTCGCCAAGTTTTCACGAGCCAAGGCTTTTTCTAATACCCAACGAATTGAGTCATCGTCGTCAACAATCCAGATTGGTTTCATAAATTCAGTGTGCGCTCTCAAGTCAAGATTCTTCAATTTAAATTATTCAGACGCTTTCAGACGCTATATCGTAAAAAATGTCTGCTATAGCAATGGGATCAGGATTCTGAAATCGGTACATCCTGGTTCGCTCTCACATTCAATCACCCCGCTATGCTGCTCTATGAATGTTTGCGCGAGTGTCAATCCCAATCCACTACCACCTTCCCTTCCCGATACCAAAGGATAAAATATCCGATGCCGAATATCAGCCGGGATGCCAGGGCCATTATCAATAATATGCAAATCTAATGCCAGCCTGTAACGTACTTTTGCCAGCGTAATTTGACGCACCACCCGTGTCTTAAAAATGATCTCGGCGTCACCACGTCGAATGTGTTCGTCGAGTGCTTGCGCCGCATTGTGTGCAATATTCAGCACTACCTGAATCAGTTGCTCCTTGTCACCACGAAATTCTGGAATGGATAAATCGTAATCACGTTTAATTTCAATGCCTGAAGGAAACTCAGCCAAAATCAAGCTACGCACACGCTCGCAAACTTCGTGAATATTCACGTTGCCAACAATATGCGGCAGCCGATTTGGGGCCAATAAGCGATCCACCAAAGTTTGCAAGCGGTCTGCTTCTTTGATAATGACCTGCGTATATTCGCGTAATTCTTTCAACTGCCGTTCTGGTAATTCAAGCTCTAGCAATTGTGCTGCGCCACGAATACCGCCTAGAGGATTTTTAATTTCATGGGCGAGATTACGCACCAGTTCTTTATTTGCCTTGCTCTGGTCAAGGATGCGTTCCTCACGATCGAGCTTAAGCTGCTGCACATTTTCTCGTAGCTCAATAAGCACTGGTGTATCGGGGTTATCCAGTGCGGTGACGACGCAATGTACGTGCAGGCTTTCGCGGCCATGTCGCTCTAGTCGCAAATCTTGACGTTTATCTTCAAACTGATGATTCACTGCTTGATGAAACATCGTCAGTAATTCTTCACCATTGTCAAAAAGATCGGCAAGATTTTGCTCGGTCAGTGCTTTCACTGAACTACCAAGCAAACTTTCTGCGGAAGGATTAGCGTACAGCACACCGCCATCCGCATCCAGCACGATCACGGCAGAAGTGAGTAAATCCAAACCAGCAAGAGATGTCAAAGGAGTTTTCAACGTCATAGATAAAAAAAGGCCGCTCGTAGCGACCTTATTACGCAAGCATCATGCCTGACAGCATTTGCACGCTGAGTGTTCATTTCAAATTACCAAGTTCCCTTTTTAGTGCTTCGATGTTTTTTTCGGTGCGAGAAATATCTTCTTTGAGTAAATTGGTACGCTCCTGATATTTTGCGTAATTCCGTTCGTTGCCTAAACGCTCAGGCTCACCATTGTTATATTCTTTCTTAAAATTACTTAACTTTTGTTCTTCTGCTTTCAATTCGTCGCTCAAAATCTGTTTACGATCAGAATCACGTGCCTTTTGCGTATTATCGTCAACTTTCGGGAAATTGCTTGGCGTTGAGGCCGCAGCGCTGCCCTTTTTGGCCACAGGTACAACAGGTGCGGCAACAATTGTGATGCCAGGTAAATCTACTTTCTTGCACCCCTTCGTCACACCGGTATTTCGATACTCTTTTTTCCCATTTTCATCGACACATAAATAAACATCCCCTTGCGCACGAGCGATTCCAAGGCAAAAGCAATTTACCAACAAAACTGTCACAAGTAGTCGCTTCATAGTCGTTTCATTTCTTCAAAGACAAACTGAAATCTATTGATTGATATACCAAGTATGGCTATCAACAGACCCTTAGTGTATGCCAAGCAAGACAATTTCACAAATTGCAGTCGAATTTTCACATCAAAATAAAAAAGCGGGGTTGCCCCCGCTCTTTCATTGCACACTATCTGATTAATCAACCAATCTTAGCAAGAATAATACATATCGAATTCAACTGGATGAGTTGTCATACGCATACGCTGCACATCTTGCATTTTCAATTCGATGTAAGCGTCGATCATGCTGTCGCTAAAGACACCGCCGCGCGTCAAGAATTCACGATCTTTGTCCAGCGCTTCCAGCGCTTGATCCAACGAAGAACAAACGGTTGGGATCATTGCATCTTCTTCTGGTGGCAAATGGTACAAATCTTTCGAGGCAGCTTCGCCTGGATGGATCTTGTTTTGTACGCCGTCCAGACCTGCCATCATCAAAGCTGCGAAACAGAGATATGGATTAGCCAGTGGATCAGGGAAACGTGTTTCGATGCGGCGGCCTTTTGGATTGGCAACATAAGGAATACGAATCGACGCAGAACGATTACGTGCAGAGTAAGCCAATTTCACTGGTGCTTCAAAGCCTGGTACCAAACGCTTGTAAGAGTTTGTACCTGGATTAGTAATCGCATTCAAAGCACGTGCATGCTTGATGATACCGCCGATATAGAACAGCGCAAATTCAGACAAACCAGCATAACCGTCGCCAGCGAACAGGTTTTTACCGTCTTTCCAGATTGATTGATGCACATGCATACCAGAGCCGTTATCGCCTACGATAGGCTTAGGCATAAATGTCGCAGTTTTGCCGTAAGTATGGGCTACGTTCCAAACCACATATTTCAGATTTTGTGTCCAGTCAGCACGCTCCACCAATGTAGAGAACTTGGTACCGATTTCATTCTGGCCAGCACCGGCAACTTCGTGGTGATGCACTTCAACTGGAATGCCCATGCCTTCCAGAATCAGGCACATTTCTGAGCGCATATCTTGAAAACTATCGACTGGTGGTACTGGGAAATAACCGCCTTTAACTGTTGGACGATGACCGGTGTTACCGCCTTCCAGTTTTTCGCCGCTAGTCCATGAAGCTTCTTCGGAATCAATCTTCACGAAGCAACCCGACATGTCAATTTTCCACTGCACACCGTCAAAAATAAAGAACTCTGGCTCAGGACCGAAATACGCAGTATCACCAATTCCAGAAGATTTCAAATACGCTTCAGCGCGCTTTGCGATGGAACGTGGGTCGCGGTCATAGCCTTTACCATCGGAAGGTTCGATCACGTCACATTGCATGAACAATGTGGTTTCTTCCATGAATGGATCGATATTGGCCGTATTTGGATCAGGCATCAACAACATGTCAGAGGCTTCAATGCCTTTCCAGCCAGCAATCGACGAGCCATCAAACGCGTGGCCAGATTCAAATTTATCCATGCCAAACTGTGAAACTGGCACGGTAACATGCTGTTCTTTACCTTTGGTATCGGCAAAACGAAAATCAACGAATTTTACTTCGTTATCTTTCGCCATCTTCAACACTTCTGCGGCGGTCATTGCCATGTGAAACTCCTCAAAAAGAACTAAAAAATAAATTCAGGGCTTGCTGGTAGGACACCTGATAGATGAGCGTGCCTCTTACACTGATTGGCACATTTGCAGTTTTTTGCAAGTTCCCAATCTACGTCATGCTACAACAAAATTTAACAATCTGAGCGAACCAAATACTCAATGATCAATATTAGCAGGTTCTATGCCACCAAAAATCGCATCGAAAACACCGATTTTTTTATGATTTTTTGCTTAGCTGGATTCAAATAAAATGAATTGAATCAAAGTACTGCCAGCTCAATAACGATTAAAATCCAATTTGCACCAAAAAAGAACGTTTACACATAAAATCAACATATTGGTGCATTTTTGTGAGCAATATAGATTTTGATATTTTTTGGTGCGTTTTCTAATTGCTAGGTAGATAGTAAATCATTCGCAGCTGGGATTTAGCAGTATCGTTGGCAAATAGATTGTATTTGCGCAAAATATATATACCATTATTCAGCTACAGCAAAAAATAGCATTCGCGGGTGAAATGCCAATCAGCACAACATCATCAATCAGCCTAGGCAAAGCTGGATGATGTTAGCGACAGCTGTTACTTATCATCAAAAAGGTTAAATCGTCATGGATAGCAAAGTATTATTAGATTTAGCGCGCCAGCGCGGTTTGGAGCAATCTCTTCCTTACGCTGGTGCAGTGACGCCAGATGAGGCATGGACAATCCTGCAAGCCGATCCGAATGTGATCTTGGTCGATGTACGTACCAATGCCGAGCGTGATTGGGTCGGCAAAGTGGATATCCCGGCGGCACAGCACCAAGCTGTTCAATGGAATTTGTACCCCGGCGGCACGCCGAATCCCGAATTTATGGCGCAACTACGGGCGCTAGCACCACAGCAAAATCACATCCTTTTATTTTTATGTCGCTCTGGAGTGCGCTCACGTCATGCCGCCAAATTGGCAACAGAAAATGGCTATCTTGAATCTTATGACATTCTGGAAGGATTTGAAGGCGATAAAGATGCGTTAGGCCACCGTAAAACCGTCGGTGGCTGGTGCAAAATGGGCTTACCCTGGATCGGTGCCTAATACATCTAGCGCAAGCGTCCCACATTATGCCTTCCAGCACAGCGCGCATCTGGGATATTTCGCCGACAATTCGGCAAGGTATCCCGGTCTGGCCGAACGATACGCCGTATGTATCAAGTACTACTTGGCAAATTGCAGACGGCTGCCCGGTCAAGGTCAGCCGTTTTACGATGTCCACGCATACTGGTGCGCATTGCGATGCGCCGTCGCACTACGATTTGCACGGTGCCTCAATCGATGCCGTGGATCTTTCGATCTACCTCGGACGATGCCGAGTCATCGATTGCATTGATGTCAAACAGGTGCTGCCCAACCATCTTCTGCCTTTTCTAATCGATGTGCCGGCACGCGTGCTATTGCGCACTTATCGCAGCGCACCTGAATCTGTTTGGGACGACAATTTTCCAAGCGTACACCCTGATACGATTATATTGTTGGCGGCGCATGGTGTACGCCTGATTGGCATTGACAGCCCATCGTTAGATCCACAAGATTCCAAAACCATGGAATCTCACATGGCGGTTCAACGTCATCAAATGGCAATTCTGGAAGGCATTGTGCTCGATCAAATTGTGGCTGGTGATTATGAATTAATCGCCTTGCCTTTAAAACTCGCTGGCTTAGACGCCAGCCCAGTGCGCGCCATACTGCGCTCACTTTCTTAACCTTCATACCAATCTATACAATGACACTGATTTCCCGCGAGAGCTGCATTGCGCTTGACCAAGCCGATGAGTTAGCCCATTTACGTCAAGCATTTCATTTACCTGAACATTTGGTTTATCTCGACGGCAATTCATTAGGCGCAATGCCTAAAGCCGCCATCAGCCGAGGGCAGCAGGTGATAGAACAAGAATGGGGGCAGCATTTAATCAAGAGCTGGAACCAAGCAGGCTGGTTTGATTTACCGCTACGGCTCGGTAATTTGCTAGCGCCATTGATTGGCGCAGCAGAAGATGAAGTCGCAGTCACTGATTCGACCTCGATCAATTTATTCAAGGCGATTGCGGCTGCGCTCACCCTACAACAACAAACCGCAACAGAGACACAACACGCCCGCAAAGTCATCGTCACTGAGCGCAGTAATTTCCCCACCGATATTTACATGGCCGAAGGCATCACGCGTTGGCTCGATCAAGGTTATCGTTTGCATTTGGTTGATACACCAGAGGAATTAGCGAGCGCCGTTAATACCGATACCGCCGTACTGCTGCTCACTCAGATCAATTACCGCACTGGTTATTTGCATGACATGGCAAGCATCACCAAAGCGGCACAACAACAAGGCGCGCTGGTGATTTGGGATCTAGCGCATTCAGCCGGCGCAATTGAAGTCAATTTACAGCAAGCCAATGCCGATTTTGCGATTGGCTGCACCTACAAATATTTAAACGGCGGCCCTGGTGCACCCGCTTTTATCTGGGTACCGAAACGGCATCAAGCACATTTTCAACATCCCTTATCTGGCTGGTGGGCGCATGCAAACCCGTTTGCGATGCAGCCGCATTTTGCAGGGGCAGCGGACATACGGCGCGCCTTATGCGGCACTCAACCTATCGTCTCGCTAGCATTAGTCGAAATTGGTTTGCACATCTTCAAACAAACTAGCATGCAAGCAATACGCAAAAAATCGTTGGCGCTATCCGATCTGATGATCGCGCTGGTGGAAAGTCGCTGTGCAACACACCCGTTAGAATTAGTAACGCCACGCACACACGCACAACGTGGCAGCCAGATCAGCTTGATTCATCCACATGCATATGCGGTGATGCAAGCCTTGATCGCGCGCGGCATTATTGGCGATTATCGTGAGCCGGGCATCATGCGCTTTGGCTTAACGCCGCTCTACACCCGCTTTGTCGATGTATGGGATGCGGTAGAAAGCTTGCGAGACATCCTCGATCAAAAAGCCTATGAACCCAATGCCGCGCGCCATGCAGTCACTTAAAAACTCGGCAGTTTGATCAGGTGTGGCAAATCATTGGATGCGAATAAAGAGAGCAGCACTATGAGCGACGAAAAAAAATCCGACCAAGACAGCGAGTCGGCAACATGGCATGGCGCGAAAACTGATTTTAGCCAAGACATGAGTTATGCCGATTATCTTGGTTTGCAGCAGATCTTAGCTGCGCAACATCCGCGCTCACCGAATCACAATGAAATGCTGTTTATCGTCCAACATCAAACCAGTGAGCTATGGATCAAGCTCATGCTGCACGAGCTGTATGCCGTGCGCGCGCAGTTGCAAACCAATGCCTTGCAGCCAGCGTTTAAAATGTTATCCAGAGTCGCACGCATCATGGATCAACTGGTGCATGCTTGGGATGTACTCGCTACCATGACGCCCAGCGAATACAGCGCAATTCGCCCCTATCTCGGCCATGCGAGTGGTTTTCAATCCCATCAATATCGTGAGTTGGAATTTTTGCTGGGCAATAAAAATGCCGCCTTACTGCCAGTCCATCTAAATGTGCCTGATATCTACGCCAAACTCAGCGCTGCATTGCATGCCCCTTCAATCTATGATGAAGCCATCATGCTGTTGGCGCGCCACCAGTTGCCAATTGATGCGCAACGTTTAGCGCTGGATTGGTCACAACAACTAATTGCCGATCAAAGCGTACAAGCGGCATGGCTGCTGATCTATCAATCGCCGGAGCAATATTGGCCGCTCTACGAATTAGCAGAAAAATTGGTTGATCTGGAAACCGCCTTTCGCCACTGGCGTTTCCGTCATGTCAGTACAGTGGAAAGAATTATCGGTTGCAAGGCAGGAACTGGCGGCACCAATGGCGTACCTTATCTGAGAAAAATGCTCGATGTGGTTTTGTTTCCAGAACTGTTTGCTGTACGAACCACGCTTTAATTTAAAACGCTATTGGTACAATATATTCAGTAAATTCAACATACTGCCACTTTTTTATAAAAAATATGCCATATCCCGCACATCAATAGCCATACTTAAAATAATACTATATACAGTATATTTACTTAATTGATCTTGATAACAACTTCTTCGTGCTCACGGTATCAGGTTGCGTTTTCCATCAAAAAATTCAATCGCAAATAAATAGAAACCCTGCCATCCAAAAGGCAGCATCGTGCGTTAAGTCCACATCAATATCTTTAATGCATGACACAAACTGTACGAATTGACATCGCCTTGAATTAGAAAGAGACACATGTATTCAAATAAAAAAGGCTTACACCCGCGCCGTATCTTGATCGCCAGTGCAATTGCCATCGCATTCTTTACTCTGTCTGCGCCACTGATCGCAACGGCGCAAAACGAGATTGATCCACCCAGTCGAGTTGCGCATTTAAGCTATGTGCGAGGCACGCCAAGTTTCGCTCCGGCAGATAGCGACGAATGGGCTGAGGTGAATGTCAACCGCCCCTTCACCACCGGTGACAGTTTATGGGTACCCGAAACAGCACGTGCTGAATTACATATCGGCTCCACTGCATTTCGTTTAAATGAACAATCCAGCCTCAGCTTTGAAGAACTGTCTGACGATGCGATACAAGTCAAACTCACACGTGGCACTTTGATTGTGCGCGTGCGTGAATTGGCACAGCAAGATAATCTCGAAATTAACACGCCAAACCTGGCCTTCGCAATTCAAGAGCCGGGCGAATACCGCATCAATGTGAACCAAGATGGCAGCACAGAATTAATCATTCGACGTGGTGCTGGCGTCGCTTATGGCGATAACGATAGCCTGACTTTACGCGATGCCGAGCGCGTGCTGTTTTCTGGTACCAATCTGACACACTCTTCGATTGACCGCGTGCGCCCTTACGATGATTTTGATCAATGGGCAAGCGAACGTGATCGACAAGAAGACAATTCGGTCTCCGCCCAATTTGTCTCACGTGAAGTGATCGGTTACGAACAGCTTGATCAATACGGCGCGTGGGAGACCAATGCCGAATATGGTGCGATTTGGTACCCGCGTCACGTTGCACATAACTGGAGCCCTTACCGCGACGGCAACTGGGTTTGGGTCGCTCCGTGGGGCTGGACTTGGGTCGATCGCGCACCGTGGGGTTTTGCACCTTACCATTATGGACGTTGGGCGTATATCGGTACGCGTTGGGCGTGGGTGCCCGGCGAACAATTACGCCGCGCACGCCCTGTGTACGCACCGGCGTTGGTGTCTTTTGTCGGCCAGCGCGGCGGTAGCAGCGTCAGCATTAATATTAGCAATGGCCGCAGCCGAGGCCCTGCGGTGGCTTGGTTCCCACTGGCGCCGGGCGAAGTCTACCGCCCAAGTTACCACAGTAGCACGCGCTACCTACAAAACATGAACCGGGTCGAAAAATGGCATCAACGCGATTCTGACAACGACCAATATGTACACCGCAATCAAAAGATCAAAAACGCGGTCACGGCAGTGCCGGTGAATACTTTTATTGGGGGGCGCTCGGTGAAATCCGCCACCATACAATTTGACCCCAAACAAATTCAACCAACGCAAAATAATGTCGTGCAAACCAATCTAGCACCGTCAAAAGAAAGTACATTTGCTGGCATGCGCCGTGTTGAAAGCCCCAAGGGCAACCCATCGCAGCAACCCGTGGTGAGCGCTGTGCCGCAAAACACGACCAATTCATTTTTTAATCGTCACGACAGAAACAATGGCGAAAACCGATTCGGTGCAGATCGCCGCACATCGTCGCAGCAGGAACGTAATGTGAACGGGAGCGAACAACGTGATCAGCAAAATCAACGGGATTTCCGCGATCAAGGCAGAATCAATCAGACCAACCCAAGAGTGGCGGCTCCAGCAACTCAAGCCGCACCGTCGGCAGCGACGGTATTGACCGCACCAAGCAAACCTGTTGTCATCACCACACCTAATGTGCCTACCATTCCCGTCGCTCCGCCCCCTTCGCCACCATCTTCACCAGCAACACCGCAAACGCGGCAATATGGCAATGATGGCCGAGATGCCCGTGACCCGAATGAAACGCAACGCCGGCCAGCACAATCGACTCGACAATACGAGCGCGACTTTGAGCAAAATCAGCGCCGTCCAAATCCACCAACGGCAGTGCCAACATTGACTGCACCAGTGGCGCCACCAGCCGCAACACAACAACCGGCACCCGCACCAACACCAGCGCCACCTGCCCGCCCGACCAACAATGGCGCAGACGTCAACGAAGCGCAACGCCGCGCATTTTCCGCTCGCCCCATTGAGCGCGAGCCTGAACGCTACAATCCACGGCAAGTTGATACACCAAGACCTGCTAATAATGACCGGGGCGCAGAAGCCGCCGCCAGAATCGAGCGTCAACCTGTGCCTGAAGCGCGCAGACCAGCACCACCTGTACAAACAGCACCGGCGGCGGCACCAGCTCAAATTGCAGCACCTGCGGCAACAGTGCCACCATCAGCACCAGCAGCGGAGGCCAAACCGGAAAAAGAACGGCGTGGACGTGCTGAAACCAGAGAATCGAAAAATCCGCGTATCAACGAAAAATAATGATTGGCAACGCCAGACGTAACACTGCCCCCAATGTTAGCCAGCGTTTGATTTTAATAAACGCTGGCTAACATTGGGGGCAGTGTTTTTACAACTGCTGCTTCATTTTAAAAAATAATTTTGAAAAATAATTCTGTAATAGGACTTACGCAAAATCGTGTTGGCAAGGCGAAGCAACAACGCCAACGTCTGTTTTGCGTAAGTCCTATGTAAAAATCAGGATTTCAAACTAATTACACCTTGGCAAACTGAACGCTGGGTATCATTTGCAGGCAACTTATCGCAAATCGTATCCAATTGCGTTTTCATTTTTTTCAATGCAATTTGATGTTTGCCATCCGCGTTCCACTCAGTCAATTTCTTGCCCATCTTTTCCAGGTAGTTCCGATTACGCTCGTAAAATGCGTTTTCAACACCGCTTACTTCAACCAACACATTTTGTACCGCCTTTTCAATGCGTGCATCGTCAGCCGGACTCATCTCGACCAGATTGGTGACATAACTCACGCCCCATTGCAATCTGGTGGCGGGGCCTTTCGAGGCGTTATACGCTTGCTCGTACCAATTCACGGCAGCGACTTTGTCACCGCGCTTTTTCGCATTAGAACCCAAGGTGGACATGAAATAATACGGTGAATGCGAGCGCTTCAATTCAGCCTTGAGCAATTCATCTGAGGCATCGAGCAAACCAGCATCAGTTAAAGTGTGTGCAGCCGCATTGACGACCGATTGGCGCTCGTAACCATCCGTGGTTTGCTTATCGATTGAAGCCACACGTTTCTGTATATCAACCAGCAAGGCAGCTGCAGGCTTGGCTTCATCCATGCTTGCCAGCGCCACTTGTGCATTCACGGCGCTTAAACGATCAGTTTTTGATAAAGTTTGATCATCCGCTAATTTAATCAAGGCATTATTCCAAGCCAGCGCCAATTTCTCTCGCGTGGGTGATTTTGCTTCACTCAATAACCCCACCAATTCAGCGGGAGCGCCGGACAACAAATCAATATTGTCACGTGCCAACGCTGGGGTCGCCAGTGCTTTCATCATCTTTTCAGTGGCTTTAGCTTTATCCAGACTGACACTTGCCGAGCCAGCTTTGTCATTCGTCATCGCCACCAGCGCTTTCATGAACAAACGCGTCGCATTTGGCTCAGTGGGGCTAAGGGTTGATAAGCGCATTAAACTCGCCGCCAGATTTTTGGCAGCGATTAATTTTTGTTGTGGATCATCCCAAGAATAATCAGCTAACAAGCGCCAGTTATCGTTGCTCAATTTTGCTTTTCCCGACATGGCCAGCTTTAAAGTATCTTCGACCGAAGAATTGGCATTCATCGCCAAACTCAATACCTTGACATAGCGCTGCGCATCGACCTCACCCGGTAAGCGCGTAATTTCTGTGCCATCCGGTTTCAACAAAATCATGGTTGGATAACCGCGCACTTTGAATTGCGCCGCTAATTTTTGCGCACCGGGCGTATCACCATCCAGATACACGGGCACAAAGTGACGCGATTTTTCGATAAAGTCTTGCCGATTAAAAATTATCGCCTTTACTTGGTTGCAAGGCGGACACCAAACTGCACCCCAATACAAAAACACTGGCTTTTTGCTGGCTTTGGCCAAGGCAAACGCCGCATCAACATCATTATCTTTGCGCCAGGCGATGCCATTATTCGTATCATGCCCAACAGCGCTATCTGCCATCGCATTCGACATGAGTGTCAAAGACGTCGTCAATAAAATGCTGGCAGCGATGGCAGGAAAATGAGTAAGTGGTTTCATAAGAGTCATTGAAGTTATTACAGTTATAGAATTATCAGCAGCCAACTAAATGGCAAAATGAGTTCCCAAAATAAAATGGTAAAACATTTCAGATTTAGGACTTACGCAAAATTGCGTTGGCTAGGCGCAAAGCCGCAGACAGTACAATTGTACGGCAAGGCGAAGCAACGACGCCAACGTCTGTTTTGCGTAAGTCCTAAGATTAAATCAGTGTAGCAAAAATCTAATCATTGAGCTTTTGCAGATATCTTTCGTGTTTTAACGCGTGCTCACGTAAAATCCCGCCTATCTCAGCACTCCTTAACCAGAATAAAGAACACAAAAACCATGAATCAGCAACTCAGCATCGACGAATATGATGCACTCGAACAAATCAGCCGACTCACTAAACAAGCGCGCCCCAGCGCGTGTGTGGCTCGTAATACCAAACGATTGTCGGGCATCAAGCTGATCGCATATCGAAAAGATGGCAGCTTGGAGCTGACCGAAACTGGGCGTCAGATTTTATTCATCAAACAATGCATCGACGGTTTGCGCGCCATTGCCAATGACCCTGACTTTGTTTTATCGGCGACGGTAGCCAATTTTCTAGGCAAAAAAGGCCACATCGAAGTCCGCGCCGACACTGGCAAAATGGCGATCAGTCAGCGCGGTAAAGAATGCTTGGCAGATATCGATGCACACAGCAAATAGAGGCAAAATAGAGGAAGAATAGAGGCGACATTGCGCTTACTATTTAAAGCGAAGGCATTCATGATGATATTTTAATGCCGATATTTTCTTGAGAATAAATACGCCAACAACAATGCGATAATGCAAATCAATAATATTGTGCTGTTACCCAGCACAATATAAGGCGTCATCCCCTTCATACCTTGTACCGAAGTATTTAAGCTACCTTGTGTTAATGGCTTAAGCTCTGCAACCACTTGCGCTTTTGCATTAATCACTGCCGTGGCGCCGGTATTCGTGGCACGCAACATGGGTCGCCCCGTCTCCAAAACCCGCATGGTAGATATCTGTAAATGCTGCGGAATCGCGGTTGAATCGCCATACCAAGCCAGATTTGATACATTTAATAAAATACTGGCAACCGGCTCCTTTGCCGCATATTGGGCGGCAAGCTGGGCGGCAATCTCTTCACCAAATACATCTTCATAACAAATATTCGGCATCACATATTGATCTTTCACCTGCATCGGTTTTTGATACAAACCAGCGCTAGTCAGATCACCCAAGGGAATTTGCATTAAGTTAGTAAACCAGCGAAACCCATAAGGAACAAATTCACCAAATGGCACCAAGTGATGTTTATCGTAACGATAAAAGGATGCAGCATTTGCACCACCCAAACCAATGACGCTGTTGGAATAACGCGCATCACCATCGTGCAACACCACGCCTAAAATCAGCTTGCTGTGGGTCTGTAGCGCAAAGAATTGCAAGTCAGATAAATAGTTTGGGGGCAGATCAGAGCTTAATATTGGCAACGCAGTTTCTGGCGTGGCGATCAAATCTGCGGGTTCCTTGGTGATCAAGGATTGGTACAAATCCAAGGTACTGCGTAAATGATTAGCATCAAATTTAATACCTTGATCAATATTACCTTGTAATAAACGTACCTGAATTGGCTGCCCTTGCGGCTTTGTCCATTCAATTTTCTGTAACAAAAATCCAGAAAAAAATACCCCACCGACGAAGAGTGCCATCTTGATTGCGGTAGTACGGTCTAACAACGCGAGACTCAATGCGCCAGCGATTAAGGCATTTAACCAGCCGATACCATACACACCAATCAGCGGTGCAAAACCTGCCAGCCAACTTGCGGTGTGAGTATAACCCGATGAGGCCCAGGGAAAGCCCGTAAATACCCATGCTCTAAGCCACTCTGCAATCACAAAGAATGCTGGAAAAATACCTAACAGAAAAACGCTTGCAGGACTGTTCCAGCGCCGCTGCAAAATGCAGGCACCGTAAAATGCGCATGGTAGAAAAAGCGCCAACAAAGCGGCCAACAGAGCAATTGCGATAATTGACAGCAACCAAGGTAATTCGCCATAGCGCGCCAGCGCAATCACTAACCAGCCAAAGCCCGTTACCAGCCAGGAAAATCCATATGCCCAGACCAAAACACTCTGGTGTTTAATGGCGTCTTGCTCGCGCTGCATCACCAACAGCAGTAACACACTCAAGCTCAGGATTTGAATTGGCCAACAATAAAACGGTGCAAACGCAAATAGATTGGCAGCCCCTGACACAAGCGCAAGTAAGAATGAGTGCTTAAAAGAAAGCGCGGCAATTAAACGGCGTACTGCAGATGGCATCGATGTAGCGGAGTTCAGCAACATCAATCTTCGAGAGGAAAACCAGCGATACGTTTTTCAACCAACAACATTTGCACCTGCCGCGCATCGGCGCGCAAGACTTCAAAATGTAATTGGCCTATATCAAAGACATCGCCTTTGTGAGGTACACGTTGCAGATGATTAGCAACCAAACCGCCAATTGTATCGACATCGTCGTCCGATAACTCGACCCCGATCACTTGATTAAATTGTTCAATTTCAGTCAAGCCTTTGACGCGCCAGCGCTTGCCTAAGCCTTGATTTTCCAGCATCAGAATATTGTCTTCCTCTTCATCGAAATCATATTCATCTTCAATATCACCGACAATTTGTTCTAACACATCTTCAATCGTAATCAGGCCAGCAACTCCGCCGTATTCATCCACCACCATCGCCATGTGATTACGGTTAGCACGAAAATCGCGCAATAAAATATTAAGTCGTTTTGATTCAGGAATATAGACGACCGGGCGCAACATATCGCGCACATCAAAACTCTCTTCGGCGTAATAGCGCAATAAATCTTTTGCTAGCAAGATACCAACCACCTTATCGCGATCACCTTCAATTGCCGGAAAGCGTGAATGCGCAGTAGATAACACTTCAGGCATCCATTCTTCAATCGGCTTGGATAGATCAATGACATCCATTTGTGAGCGTGGCACCATGATATCGCGTGCCGACAAGTCGGAAACCTGAAACACGCCTTCAATCATGGCAAGTGCATCGGCATCAATCAGATTGCGTTCATGGGCGTCATGGAGAACTTCTAAGAGTTCGGCGCGGTTCTCAGGTTCGGGAGAAATTAGAGCGGTCAAGCGTTCAAACAATGACCTGTGTGGTTTAAGGTCAGGAGTTCTGACCTTAGGAGAGTGTTCTTGCATAATGGGCATGATGCCGTTGTTTGAATCCTACAGGATACAACAGAAGCACGAGATTCCCAAATTCTGGTAAATGATGCTGTCAGTCAACACCCAAGCGAATTTGAAAAAATTTAATAAATAAGCCTGACGCAAAATTGCGTTAACAAGGCGCGAAACCGTAGACTGTGCAAATGTATAAAATGGTCAGCGCCGCGAAACAGCCACGCCAACGTTTGTTTTACGTAAATCCTAATAAATATCAATCAATACATCTACCGCAGTGTAAGCACCATCTCTAAAGTAGCCGGTAGTCTGCTCGTTGCGATAAAACTTAAAACTGAATGTCTGTGCTTCTTGGCCATAACTGGTGCCAGATTTTCTGACAGGTGCTGGCGCTTTCCCAAGAATATATGGTGCAGCGCTATCCACTACATGGGTAATCGACTTGGTAATTTCATTGCTTCCCAAAATATTGTCTGACTGATACTCGGTTTCATCGTAATACGGCATGGTGATGAGCGCTTTTGAACTAGTTGCCACTTTCGTCCGAAAATCAAAACTATCACCGCTGGTCAAATAAGTTAATTTAGCACCAGACACTTTAAAATGCGCGCCCTCCGAAAAAACGGCCGTGGATGTATCGGCGATTGTTACACCGTTAGAACCATAGACAGTACCAACGTTGTCATCCAAAAAGATAGCGGTGTCTTCATCCACACAAATCCCTTGTGTAGCCTCCAGACTTTTCATAGCGGCCAGATTGCGTGCCACTCTGCCACGCGTATTGCAATGAGTATCAACTGCAATATTTGGCCCAGCAAAACCCAAGCCCATCATTTTTCCGCCGTTTTCAGAGTAAGCAAGTACATTTCTACCCTCTACGTCGTCTTTCAAACCAGTTTCGCTATTGACGGCTTTTTCGGCAAGATTGGCATTAAAATAAATATAGCCGTAAGCGCTCCCCTCGCCATAAACCATTTGACCTTGAACCGCTGTGCCCGCAGAAGTCCCGGCGATAATCAAACTGCCATCATTCACACGACGCCGAATCGCTGCCATTAATGGCGTATCATGGCCAGTCGAGGTTAATAGCGTGTGTACGCTGCGAGCTTGATCGCCACCGTTGAAAAAAATAATATCGGCGCGCTCAGCGATGTTTATATTGCGATCCCCCGCTTCATTGCCTGCATAGGAGTCCGTGAGAAAATTATTGATATGTGCGCTGATGTGCTTGGGGGAAAAGCCATATTTTTGAAACAGATGGTAATAACCCAGATCGTTGCTTTGCGGGCTATCATTTTTAAACACATCTTCCCCAGCATCGCTATTTTCGGCTGAGGCAGTCATCACGGCGATACGTGGACAAGTGGTCAACGACCAATTGGTACTGCAATTTTCAAGATTATCAGTGTCTGGACTCCAGTCGCGATCCGTGGCGGCGCGCAAGCCAGCGTACACTTCATTATTGGAATTTAATACCGAGCCGCCAAGCATAAAAACTTTGGCAGCAGATGCTGAAAATGGTGCGACCAAAAAGCCCAATGCAAGGGCAGAAATTACGCCAATTTTACTGAATTCGCTTACCGTGCTGATAGGACGTGCTCGGCTTATCAAACCTAACCGTTCTAGCCAACTCAGCCGATCTACTTTGTTGACTTTATCAATAGCGACCATCATTTCCCTTTTTTCTACTTGAAATATTTTCTAATAAAACTATTAAAAATAGTCACGTTAGAACAGCAGAATAGAATCTGATTTATCTCATTCAGATAAAAATATCAGAATGCATTTGAATATTCGTCGTTAGTATGATCGTATTCTTACATAAATTTGTGGACGTCCACCGAAACCTACTGACATTTAACCTAGAAACGGCAGTTGATCGCTAAAATTGACTAATAAGATCTTGTTTTGAATCATCCATTTCGTCTTCTAAACGTCCACCATGTTGGTGGCAGCGCTACGAACGTGATTGCCCATTTTTGCGGCTCCCTGCCGTTGTTACTCCTCCTAGCAGAATGCAGTCTGCGTCGTCGTCGCGCCTAGGCAGGAAGCCGCAAAAACGCACACTCACGCCCGTCCAACCGCCGTTTCTAGGATAATGTGTGCTTATGAACTTACTAAAAATATTGGCCACCATCAGTGGCATGACCATGTTATCGCGTATTACTGGCCTGATACGAGATATTTTAATCAGCAGCACCTTTGGTGCGACCGCCCTCACCGATGCTTATTTCGCGGCGTTTCGGATCCCGAATTTCTTGCGGCGCTTATTTGCTGAAGGGGCGTTTTCGCAAGCCTTTGTACCCATTTTAGCCGAATATAAAAATCAGCAAGGCGAGCAACTCACTAAAAATCTTGTCGATCAAGTCGGCACTGTGCTGGCTTGGGCTTTACTGGCGACTTGCCTCATCGGTGTACTTGGCTCGCCAATTTTTGTGTACCTGTTTGCCTCGGGTTTTGCCAGCAACCCAGAGAAATTTCACGTCACCATACAGATGACGCGCATCATGTTTCCGTATATTGGTTTCATGTCTTTTGTTGCTTTAGCGAGTGGTATTCTCAATACCTGGCGCGAATTCAAAATTCCAGCCTTTACACCGGTGCTATTGAACCTGTCGTTCATCGCGGCGATTTTGTTATTGGCACCGCTGATGGCACAGCCAATTTATGCTCTGGCGATTGCGGTGTTTGTCGGTGGTGTGTTGCAAATGGCGATTCAAGTACCCGCCTTGGTGCGCATCGGTATGTTGCCACGGATACGAATGAACCCCTTCTTCGCGCTACACGATATCGGCGTGCGGCGCGTGTTGCGGCAAATGGGGCCGGCGGTGTTGGCAGTATCGGCTTCGCAAATCAGTATTTTGATTAACTCCACCTGGGCTTCGCATTTGCAAGACGGCAGTTTGTCGTGGCTGTCTTCTGCTGATCGTTTGATGGAGTTTCCCACCGCTTTACTGGGTGTGGCCTTGGGTACGGTACTGTTGCCCAGTTTATCGAAAGCCAATTACGAAGCCGATACCACTGAGTATTCCGCTCTGCTGGATTGGGGCTTGCGCCTGACTTGCCTGCTCGCCCTGCCCGCTGCGGTGGGTTTGCTGACCTTGCCAGAAGCCTTGACGGCAACCCTGTTTCACAACGGTAAATTTGATCCCAATGCCGTCCACAAAACCGCAACCGCCGTTGCGGCGTATGGCGTGGGTTTGTCGGGTTTGATTTTTGTCAAGGTGCTGGCACCGGCGTTTTATGCGAAACAAGATATTCGCACGCCAGTCAAAATCGCGTTAATGGTGATGTTGGCGACGCAGATCATGAACCTGTTATTTGTGCCATATATCCAGCATGCGGGCTTGGCACTGTCAGTCGGTTTGGGTGCTTGCGTGAATGCCGGTTTGCTATATCGCGGTTTGCGCCAACGTGGCATTTATCAACCGCAACGTGGTTGGCTGCTGTTTTTTGGCAAACTGTTGGTCGCGCTGTGCGTGATGGCGGCAACGGCATTACTTTTGTCGGCACAAGTAGACTGGATCGCCAGCCAACATAACCGGATCGAGCGCGCCGCTTATCTGGGCGGGATTATTCTGGCTTGCATGGTGACTTACTTCGCCAGCTTATTGGCGATGGGCTTTCGGCTGAGGGATTTTCGCAAGACGGCTAATTGAATCGATTGCACCTGTTATACTTTTATACTACTGCCTGTATATTTTAAAGACATAGATAAAATATGCGGGAATGGCAGTAAAAAATGACATACTGCCACTTTTTTATCAATTATTCGGGTCGTAAAAATGCCGCATGGTTGACGCCATGCGGCATCTTACTAGCAACTTAGCTGGTCTCAAGCAGCGATTTAAGCGCCAAACTGCTCCCACTTTTCCAGCGCGGCTAACAGCAAATCGTCAATCTCGGCAAAGCGCTGATTTAGTTTAGTGATGTCATCGGCTTTGCTTGTTTTGTAAAAATCGGCGTCAGCCAACTGCGCAGAAATGGCTTTTTGTTCGGCTTCCAGTGTTGCAATCAGGTTGGGCAATTCATCTAGCTCTTTTTGCTCTTTGTAGCTGAGCTTTTTTTGTTTCGCCGGTGCGACGCTGGCTGCAGTGGTTTTGCTCTCTGGCTTACTCTCGGTTTTAGCAGGTGCGCTCTTATTGCTATTGGTGCTGGCGCGGTATTTTTCCCAATCCGAATAGCCGCCGATGTACTCCTTCCACTGCCCTGCACCTTCCGAGGCAATGACTTGGGTGACGACGTTGTCCAAAAAGGTGCGGTCATGGCTGACCAAAAACACGGTGCCTTCGTACTCTTCCAGTAATTCTTCGAGTAACTCTAGCGTGTCAATATCCAAATCATTGGTCGGTTCATCCAGCACCAAGACATTAGCAGGTTTAGCGAACAGGCGCGCTAATAACAAGCGATTGCGCTCACCACCCGATAGCGATTTCACTGGCGAGCGGGCGCGCTCTGGGGCGAATAAAAAATCGCCCAGATACGACATCACATGCTTGCGCTGACCATTCACTTCAACCCAATCGCTACCCGGCGAAATGGTGTCGGCCAAACTGTCTTCTTCATTCAACTGGGTACGCATTTGATCAAAATACGCGATTTGCAGTTTGGTGCCTTGCTTGATGGTGCCGCTATCGGCTTGCTCTTCACCCAGAATGAGTTTGAGCAAGGTAGTTTTGCCTGCGCCATTTTGACCGATCAGGCCGATCTTGTCGCCGCGCAAAATGATGCTGGAAAAATCTTTTACGATCTGCTTTTCACCGAAACTCTTGTAGACGTTTTCCAGCTCGGCGACGATCTTGCCAGAGCGCTCGCCAGTAGTTACATCCAAACGTACCTGACCTTGCTGCTCGCGGCGCGCACTACGTTGCAAGCGCAATTGCTCCAGCCGTTTAACGCGCCCTTCGTCGCGCACGCGGCGCGCTTTCACGCCTTTGCGGATCCAGATTTCTTCTTGCGCTAAAAATTTATCAAACTTGGCGGCTTCGACTTCTTCGTTTTCTAATTGCTCAGCTTTACGGGTTTGATAGGTCGTAAAATTGCCAGGGTAAGACGTGATTTTGCCGCGATCTAATTCGATAATGCGGGTGCTAACGTTATCCAAAAAACGTCGATCATGGGTAATGAACAAGACGCTGCCTTTGAAATCGCGCAACAAGCCTTCTAGCCATTGAATCGACGCAAAATCTAAATGGTTGGTCGGTTCATCAAGCAGCAAAACTTCAGGTGCGCTGACCAAAGCGCAAGCCAGTGCCACGCGCTTTTTCATACCACCGGAGAGCGTACTCATGATCGCGTCTTTGCCGAGATTGAGCTTGTCGAGCGTGGTTTCGACTTTGTTATTCAAACTCCAAGCGTCAGCCGCATCAAGCACGAGCTGAATCTCATGCATGCGTTCCATCAAGGCGTCATCATTATCGCCACCAAATTGCCCGGTCAAGGCTTCGTACTCTTGCAGCAAAGCAGGCAATTCACCGAGGCCAGACGCCACCGCATCAAACACGCGCAAGTCGCCATCAAACTGCGGCTCTTGTTCGACATAGGCAATCTTGATGCCCTGCTGCATCACCAGCAAGCCATCATCCATTTTGGACGTCCCCGCGATGATTTTTAACAGCGACGATTTACCGGTGCCGTTGCGCCCAATTAAACCGACGCGCTCGCCAGTTTCAATCGAAAACTCGGCATGATCGAGCAGCGCCACATGGCCAAAGGCCAATTGCGCGTTACTAAGTGAAATAACTGCCATAAGAATAAAGACTTCAATACGACGCAAGCGCCGCGACAAGAGGTTAGAAAACGGGTGAAAAAGAATGTTGATCAGGTACTAATGCAGTAATAAAGGCACACCATCAAATTAAACATCGCAAACACCGCACAATAAACCGCGTATTGTACCGACTCGCCTTGCATCGCAGCAAATTAGATTGTGATTTACTTTGTAGCGCGGTTTGTGTGATGAACGAAGGTCGCGCTTCCGCACAAAAAATCGGGCGGCCCATGGTGACGCCAATGTTGGCAAACCGCGCAAGATAGATACTCATTTGAATAATCAACATATACTCCCGATTTTTTATATT
>OFSE01000126.1_pt1 | contig 26092 bp, 22 predicted proteins | sample 1543261 | NCBI WGS metagenome assembly OFSE01 (sample SAMN07774225, study PRJEB24372) | wastewater metagenome | isolation source: Exp Tend VB 50WW | collected 2016-02 | reverse complement strand
CTTCCGATCTAACCTGCGATGCTCGCAGCACAGTCGAACAGGTGCGCTTCTCGATTCAAACTTTAGCCGCTCGTGACACTTAATCAGAGCTTCCCGAGATTCTTATCCGCTTCATTTTCCCTAAAAACGTTAATGCGATTTTGCAACTTACCTTTGCAAACTTTCCCACACCTTCTGTAAGCGCTTGACTGACACGGGCATCGGTGTGCGCAATTCTTGCGCAAACAGAGAAACACGTAATTCCTCAAGCAGCCAGCGAAATTCAATCATCTTCGGATCAGCATCAGGCCCTGTTTTGCGTGGCGTGCGTTGCCATGCTTGCGCTACGCTTTGCCACTCGGCCATGAGTTTGGCGTCGCGCGTTGGGTCTGCGCGGCATTTTTCCATACGAATCGTGATGGCTTTCAGGTAGCGTGGGAAATGCGCCAGTTGGCTAAACTCGTTTTCAACCACAAAGCGCTTGCTAATGAGTTGTTGCAACTGGCTTTGCATATCCGCTGCCGCGGCAGCATGTGCTTTAAGACTTTGCAATTTTTTCGGTAGCCCATGATATTCCGCCAAAATTTGCCCAACAAGACGGGCGATTTCATTTGCCAAAAGATTTAAGCGGGCTTTGCCTTGGTCTCTACGTTGATTAAACTCGCCCGAGTTGGTCGGTAAAGGCGCTTGCAAAAACGCAGACTCCGTTGCCACTTGCAAGAGCTGGTCGCGCAATTCCTCTTGAGAGCCCAGCCCCATAAACTGCATACCCATCTGCTGTAAGTTCGGAATATTTTTTTCCAAAAACTTCATTTGCTCTTTGAGTTGCAGCGCAAATAGACGGCGCATACCGATACGGTGTACGCGGTTCGCCTCATCTGGATCATCAAAGACCTCAATTGAGCAATGCGTGGCTTTATCGACCAAGGCGGGGTAGCCAATTAAGGTTTGCTTGCCTTGTTGCACTTCAAGCAATTCAGGCAATTCACCAAACGTCCAATTGGTGATGTTCTCTTGTTGAAATTGGGTCGCCGTTTTTTTTGCGCTGTCACTGAAATCAGTATGAGCGTTTGTGTTCCTCGGTGTGCCTTCTGTATTTTTTTTCTGCAAATTTTGCTGTGACGCCAAACTGTTTGTGTTCGACACTTTTGCGTTTTGATGCGCGTCGCGATTGCCTTCGCGCTCCAGTAAAGCAAGCTTTTCCGCATTTGCAATACGCTGAAAACTTTCCCGCGCTTGCCCACCAAATTCAGCCCGCAAGCCGGCTAAATTGCGTCCCATTTCTAACTGCCTGCCATGTTCATCCACGACTTTAAAATTCATTGTGAGATGTGCTGGTAGGGTTTCAAACTTAAAATCTGTTGTAAGACATAAAAGGCCCGTTTGTTCGCGGATATCGGCGATGAGTGCGTCGAGAAAATTGCCCGCGCCGAATTCTTTACGTTCACAAAAGCCCGCCGCGTAGTGCGGAATTGGTACGCAATGACGGCGTATTTTTTGTGGCAGTGATTTAATTAAAAGTTGAACTTTCTCTTTGATCATACCCGGCACCAACCATTCGCAACGATCAGCGGATACTTGATTTAGGGAAAATAAGGGGACCGATAAGGTCACGCCATCACGCGCACTACCCGGTTCAAAATGGTAGGCCAGTTGCAAAGCGACGCCCGATACCTGCATCGTCTTAGGAAACAAGTCGGTGGTGACACCTGCGGCCTCATGCCGCATGAGTTCATCTTTGTTCAAGTAAAGCAATTTCGGCGTGGTCTTCACCATCTCTTTATGCCATTGTTCGAACAAGACGGCGTTGTATACATCGGGCGGCAAATGCTGATCGTAGAACGCGGCAATCAATTGTTCATCAACCAACACGTCTAGGCGGCGTGATTTATGTTCAAGATTTTCGATCTCGCGCACCAATTTTTGGTTGAACGCAAAAAACGGCGCCCGCGTCTCGAACTCGCCAGCGACTAAGGCATCGCGAATAAAGATTTCGCGCGCTTCGGTGGGATGAGTCAGACCGTACTGCGTGCGTCGTTGGCTATATACCACTAGGCCATATAAAGTGGCGCGTTCGAACGCAGAAACCTGTCCGGCACGCTTTTCCCAGCGTGGTTCACCGACCGATTTTTTGAGCAAATGTTCGCCCACTTTCTCCAGCCATTCAGGTTGAATTTGCGCGATACATCGACCGTACAAACGCGTGGTATCCACAAGCTCGGCAGCCATGATCCACCGCCCGGCTTTCTTAGCAAGGGTTGAACCTGGCCAGATGAAAAATTTAATGCTGCGCGCCCCGAGATAATGTGGCTCCTCGTCAGATTTATACCCAATATTCCCCAGCAAACCCGTCAACAGGGCGAGGTGTAACTGCTCGTAAGTAGCGGGCTTTTCGTTCAAGCGCCAACCTTGTTCTTTGACGATGGTAAGGAGTTGCGAGTGCACTTCGCGCCATTCACGCAAACGCATCTGATTCAAAAATTGGGCGCGGCAATTCTCTTGTAATTGGCGGTTGGTTTTTTTATGTTCGATGGCGTCTTCAAACCATTTCCACATCTTCAAATACGACAAAAATTCAGATTTTTCATCCGCAAATTTTTTATGTGCGGCGTCTGCCGCTGCTTGCGCTTCCAGAGGGCGGTCGCGCGGGTCTTGTACTGACAAGGCAGCGGCAACAATCAGCACCTCTTCCAAGGCTTGGTTATCGCGGGCGGCGAGAATCATACGCCCCACCCTTGGGTCAAGCGGCAATTTAGCGAGTTGTTTGCCAATTGGCGTGAGTTGGTTTGCCTCATCCATGGCGCCCAGCTCTTGCAGCAACTGATAACCATCGGCAATTGCTCTGCCGGGTGGTGGCTCGATGAAGGGAAAACTTTCTACCTCCGTCAAATGCAGCGACTTCATCCGCAAAATAACGGCTGCCAACGAGGAGCGTAAGATTTCGGGTTCAGTAAATTTGGGCCTTTGTAAATAATCGACTTCTTCATACAAACGTATGCAGACACCAGCAGCAACCCGCCCGCAGCGACCGGCCCGCTGATTGGCCGCCGATTGTGCGACCGCTTCAACTTGCAACTGTTCCACCTTATTCCGGTAACTGTATCGCTTCACGCGCGCCAGACCAGCATCGACCACGTAGCGTATGCCTGGCACCGTTAGTGAAGTTTCCGCCACATTGGTGGCGAGCACGATGCGCCTTGCGTTCGATACTTTAAACACGCGCTCTTGCTCTTGTGCTGAAAGACGCGCGAACAAAGGCAAAATCTCGACATGGGGTGGATGATGTTTGCGCAAGGCTTCTGCCGTATCACGAATCTCTCGCTCGCCGGGTAAAAACACCAACACATCGCCAGAGCCTATGCGACAAAGTTCATCGACAGCGTCAGTAATCGCCGTCATTAAGTCGCGCTCTTTATCTTTCTCGCCCTCTTGCACGGGACGATAGCGAACCTCGACTGGATACAAACGGCCTGACACTTCAATCACTGGCGCGGCTTTGACCGCTGCTCCGTGGCCACTTGAAAAGTGTTGGGCAAAGCGATTTGCATCAATCGTTGCCGACGTAATAATCACTTTCAAATCGGGGCGTTTGGGTAATATCTGCTTTAAGTAGCCCAGCAAAAAATCAATATTCAAACTCCGTTCGTGCGCCTCATCAATGATGATGGTGTCGTATTGTTTGAGCAGCGGATCAGTTTGCGTTTCCGCTAATAAAATACCGTCCGTCATCAATTTCACCGACGCACCTTTGGTCAGCGTGTCGTTAAATCGCACCTTAAATCCAACGTGCTCACCTAGCGGGGAATTCAATTCTTGCGCAATGCGCTTCGCTGTGGACGATGCGGCAATCCGGCGCGGCTGCGTATGCCCAATCAATCCCTTGCTGCCTCGCCCTAATTCAAGGCAAATTTTCGGTAGCTGTGTGGTTTTACCTGACCCGGTTTCGCCACACACGATAATGACTTGGTGCTTGCTCAGTGCCTCGGCGATTTCTGCACGTCGGCCAGAAACGGGCAATTCTTCAGGATAAGTAATGCGGGGTGGCGGATTGCGAAATGGCAGCTTGGGTTCGTTTTCTGGGTTTTCCTTCCCAATCTGAGAACCCCTGTTGGATTTGCCTTGCAAATTGTTTGGGCTTGTTGGCCGCCCTTCCCTCTGCGCCCTGTTCGTACGCAGATTAGTCGCCCTTACAGCACTGTCAGCACCGTCTGCTTTAGTAGACACCTGCGGCTTCGATTGCGAAGTATTTTGGGCGGCCACAGGAAGATTTCCACCGGCGGCCTTGCGCACTTGCTTTGCTGCCTCTGCTACACCACGATCTTGTTCTGGAACTTGAGTATGTGATTGGTTTTTCGCCTGATCGTGTGATTTTTCACGCAGTTGGTCACGCAAGTGCTGCAGCTCGGTAAATGATTGTTTGGATTTTTGAGCGGGCTTTTGGTGGCTCATCGTTGATTTAGTTTCATTCTTTGTCATATGCGCGCCGATTATCCCAGATTTCGTCGCATTTCAGTGCTTAAACCCACGCCCAGCCAAGGTAATTCATTGCGAAAAAGCGCCAGCAGACTAGAATAAAAAATGCGCATAATTGTTTGCGCAATTATTTTTAGATTCGATAGAACTGACGCAGAATTGCACGGGCAAGGCAAAGCAAGGCAGCAACGCCAAACTCTGTTTTACCTCAGTTCAATGAGAGTTTAATCGGGAGAAATCATCATGCCGTTCGCCAATCGCGCACTCGCCTACCTTTTCGCTCTGTGTACTTTGTGCGCATGCACAACTTCCCCCATCGATTTAAAGCGCGAAGGCATATTGCACGACAACCTATTCACGCAGCCCAGCAAGCCGATTGACGCGAACGAAATTTTTGCGCTTAGCAACGAAATGCAAGCTTTTCTGCAATCTGATCTGCGTAAAGACGTGCTGAATAAAGGTCTAAAACAAGGCCTTTACGAGGCATTGGGGCGCCGCTCGCAAATGCGTATCGAATACGACGCAGCCTATACAAAAACCGCTAGTGAGACTTTTCGCGCGCGTTCAGGTAACTGCTTGTCCTTAGTGATCATGACAGCCGCGTTCGCCAAGAACATGGGTATCGCGGTGAACTATCAAGATGTTTATACCGATGAGTTATGGAGCCGAATGGGTGACCTGCAGTTTTCTACTGGCCATGTGAATATCGTTCTAGGTAAGCGTTTGGAGTCATTCAGCGGCTTACGGGTAGGTCGTGATTTTTCTAATGAAGAATCCTTAATCGTCGACTTTCAACCTTCAAGCGATTTGCAACAGCAACAAGCCACACCCATCGGCGAGCAACGCATTGTGGCAATGTTTATGAACAATCGGGCTGCCGAATTACTCTCGCAACACGAGATTAATGCTGCGTATTGGCACGCACGCGAAGCCCTACTGCATGATACCGATTTCACGAGCGCACTCAACACCTTGGGTGTGGTGTATCAACAAAACGGCAACTTCGCAGAAGCGGAAACAGTATTTCGCCGTGCGCTTGCGCAAGACGGGAAAAACGCCAATGCCATGCACAATCTGATTGCGGTTTTGAACAAACAAGAACGCAAACAAGAGGCACAATTGCTGGCGGCTGAACTGCAACGTATCCAACCTCGTCCCCCATTTTATTTCTTGAATTTGGGCATAGAAGCGATGAACAAAGCCGATTACCGAGCTGCAAAAAATCTGTTCAATAAAGAGCTAGCACGCAATCCGCACTACCATGAAGTCCACTTCTGGATGGCCTCAGCGCATGCCAAATTAGGTGAGGTGAAGGAAGCACAAGAACAGCTTCAACTCGCCAAAGAAAACAGTTTGACGCGCAAACAAGAAGATATTTACAGCGCCAAGTTAGAAAAAATTAAATCGACCTCGTTACGATAAGTCGCTGCCATTATCGATATACCATGACCAGTAATTTCTTCATACGCTTATAGATAAAGCGCAAGCCTATCGATAGTTTTTAAAAATACAGGAGTATATAAAGTAAGTGCAAATTTTTTCTATGAAGCGAAACGCAAGATGTCCATAAATTAGCAACAAAAAATACTGCTTTTTGGACGTTCGAAAACATGCGACGCATCTCGTTTTGACCCTCATCCAAAAAAATCGCTTCTGTGCCTTCAGTTTTGTTCACTACCAAGTCATCACGAAAAATAACTTGGCGCTGCAACTAAGCACTGCAACTAAGCGCTGCACCTAAGCGCCGCACCGCAGATTCTCAGATTATAATCAGCGGATGGAAAATTCCCTTCAATTCGTTCAGTGGCTACGCTCCGTAGCGCCCTATATTCACGCATTTCGCGGCAAAACCTTCGTGGTTGCCTTTCCAGGTGAACTGGTGATGGCGGGCGCCCTGCATGTGTTGGCACAAGACCTGTCTTTGCTGCATGCCTTGGGCATCAAAATTGTGATCGTGCATGGCTCGCGCCCCCAAGTGGCTGAGCAACTCGCTTTGCGGAATGTTGAAGGTCGGTTTCACAACGGCATACGCATTACCGACATCGCCGCGCTTGAGTGCTCGAAAGAAGCTGCTGGTGAATTGCGGTTGGATATTGAAGCGGCGTTTAGCCAAGGGCTGCCGAACACCCCAATGGCGCATTCTGCGATTCGCATTATTTCCGGCAATTTCATCACGGCCAAACCCATTGGGATTGTTGACGGTGTCGATTTCCAACTCACCGGCACAGCACGCAAAGTCGCCTACGACACCATTCACAGAATTTTAGACGCCGGTAGCTTGGTTCTCCTTTCGCCGCTGGGGTTTTCGCCAACGGGTGAAGCATTTAACTTGACGATGGAAGACGTGGCGGTGTCTGCATCCACCGCTCTACGCGCCGACAAGCTGATCTTTATCTCAGAAACCCCGATGATGGCTGACCGCGATGGGGACGAACTACGTGAACTCTCGTTTATGGCGGCGGAACAGGAACTCAAGGCGAATTATTTGCCTGCGGATTCGGCGTTTTACTTAGAACACGCAATCAAAGCCTCTAAAGGTGGCGTGCCCCGTATTCATATCGTGCCCTACAAAATTGATGGTTCTGCGCTGCTAGAACTGTTCACACACGATGGCGTGGGCACCATGATTTCATCTGAAAATCTAGAGAGTTTGCGCGAAGCCACGATTGAAGACGTAGGCGGCATCATTAAATTAATCGAACCGCTGGAAGCCGACGGCACTTTGGTCAAACGCGGGCGTGAACTCATCGAACGTGAGATTAACTACTTCTCAGTGATTGAGCACGATGGCGTGATTTTTGGGTGCGCGGCACTCTACCCGTTTCACTTTGAAAAAATGGCCGAGATGGCGTGCTTAACGGTCAACCCAGAAGTGCAAAGCCAAGGCGATGGCGAACGCATTCTAAAACATATGGAAAAGCGCGCCAGACGTGCCGGTTTCCACACACTTTTTGTCTTGACCACACGCACCGCGCATTGGTTTTTGAAGCGCGGGTTTGTCAGTGCAACAGTCGATGACTTACCAAAAGATCGACAAAAAATGTACAACTGGCAACGCAAATCTTTGGTCTTGATCAAACAACTGTAAACCTTCAGCCACAAAAAACACCGGGCGCATTCAGACATATAATGCGCCATCCAATTTTCAACAGGAGTAATCAGAATGACACGCATGGTTCATTGCATTAAATTAGACAAAGAAGCAGAAGGCTTGGACTTCGCACCTTACCCAGGCGAACTGGGACAAAAGATTTTTCAAAGTGTCTCTAAAGAAGCATGGGCAGCATGGCTCAAGCACCAAACCATGTTAGTCAACGAAAACCGCTTAAATTTGGCAGACAGCCGCGCGCGTAAATATTTAGCCACGCAAATGGAAAAACACTTTTTCGGTGATGGTGCCGATGCTGCCACGGGTTATGTACCGCCAACTGCTTAGTTAAATTGCTTTGTATGGCGCGGTTAATTTTTTTGCCGCCGCGCTTCGCGTAATGTGTCGCGCTGGCGCATGGAAGATTTAGCGCTAAAAATTGAGAGCACTGAAAAAGAAAAAGCCCTTGAATCATCAAGGGCTTTTTCAGTTTTTTTGGCGGAGGCGGTGAGATTCGAACTCACGATACAGGTTTAAGCCCATATGCTTCCTTAGCAGGGAAGTGCCTTCGGCCACTCGGCCACATCTCCACACTATTACGACTAAAACCGCTGTCGCAATCGAGAGCGAGATCATAGCCGTAAGTTTGGGTTTGGTCAACCCATCTGGTTTTTAAAAATGAATTATTTTACCGGTGCCGATTCCAGACCAAAAGCTTTATGCAGTGCGCGCACGGCCAATTCCATATATTTTTCATCGATCAGCACAGAAATTTTAATTTCCGAGGTAGAGATCATTTGAATATTGATGCCCTCGTCCGACAAGGTGCGGAACATTTGCGACGCGATGCCGACGTGACTACGCATACCAACGCCGACCACCGAGACTTTTGAGACCTTGGGGTCACCGATGAAACTGGTTGCACCGATAGTGGTTTTAACTTGCTCTAACGCGGCCATCGCCTTGTTGTAATCGGTACGTGGCACGGTAAAGGTAAAGTCGGTTTTGCCTTCGACTGATTGATTCTGGATAATCATATCGACTTCGATATTGGCGTCCGCAATCGGGCCGAGAATCTGGTAGGCAATACCTGGGCGATCTGGCACGCCGAGCACAGTAATTTTGGCTTCGTCGCGATTAAAGGCGATGCCGGTGATGGTGGCTTGTTCCATGTGTGTATCTTCCTCAAACGAAATCAGGGTGCCGGAATTGGCTTCTTCTTCCAACGGCATTAAAGGGTCAGTTAGCGACGACAAAACCCGGGTCGGCATGCGGTAGTTACCAGCAAATTCGACCGAGCGAATTTGCAATACCTTAGAACCCAAGGACGCCATCTCCAACATTTCTTCAAAAGTGATGGTGCGCAGGCGACGCGCTTCCGATACCACGCGCGGGTCGGTGGTGTACACGCCATCGACGTCGGTATAAATCAGGCATTCCTGCGCTTGCAGCGCTGCTGCAACAGCAACAGCGGAGGTATCCGAACCGCCACGCCCCAAGGTCGTGATATTGCCAAGCTCATCCACCCCTTGAAAACCGGTAATGATGACGATTTTGCCAGCCGCCAGATCAGCTCGAACCTTGCTGTCATCAATCGATGCGATACGCGCTTTGGTGTATGCAGAATCAGTTTTTACCGCGACTTGCCAACCAGCATACGAAACTGCGTCTTTACCAATAGATTTCAACGCCATCGCCAATAGGCCAACCGAGACTTGCTCACCGGTCGAAGTGATCATATCCAATTCGCGTGGATCTGGCTCCGCCATGATCTCTTTTGCCAACGCAATAATACGATTGGTTTCGCCAGACATGGCGGAAGGCACCACCACGATTTGATGACCAGCGTCATGCCATTTGGCGACGCGCTTTGCGACATTTTTGATGCGATCCGTAGATCCCATCGATGTGCCGCCATATTTGTGGACAATTAAAGCCATAAAAATTGATGAATCAAGGATTCATTAGGTGAAATTAAGTGAAGGAATCAGAAAAATAGCCTGCTACTTTACCTCTTGAAGCATAAAATAACAAGCGCCATATTGCTTAAAATTTAAGCAGATCACTCTGGCAAAGCTTCCTGTAAAAGCATCACCTAAAGTAAAGCCCAGCAAGGGGTTAAAGCGCTGGGTTGGTTGCACAAGCAGCTGTTGGTAAGTTGCTTGACTTTTAAAATTTGGGGGAGTATAGGTAAAAATTATACCTCATCCGCACATAATTAAAGCATGTTAAAAATATACCGTTACCAGTATTATTAGTATTATCAGTATTGCTTAAATTCTACACCTAAATGATGGGCTGCAGATTACACCACAGCGCAGCACCCTTCAGCCTTTCTTTTGCTCAGGGAACAATTTATCCCAACCTTCTTGCCCAAGCCGAATCATGGTCTCGATATTTTTTTCGTAAATCATTTCTGCCTCGGGAAACGCTTCGACCGCTTTATCGATACTTTCTTCACGTAGCAGATGCAAAGTCGGAAAAGGTGAGCGATTGGTGTAGTTGCTTATGTCGTCCGGCCCGGTATCGGCGAATTGATAATCGGGATGAAAGCTGGCAACCTGCAAAATACCGCCGAGATCTAACTCTTCCACAGTTTCATCGGCGACCTCGATGAAATCGTTGTAATCCATAAAATCGTTGAGGGTGTGCGGGTGGATCAGCAAGGTGGTTTCAATTTTTTCCGGGTTCGCTTCGGCCAATACTTCCAGCTCACGAATCAAATCCTGCAACAAGGCCTCAGGTGTTTGCGCTGCGCTGACCACATAGCGAATTTGCCCTTTGCTAAAGGGCGCTTTGGCGAAGGGGCAAAGATTCAGACCGATCACCGCACGCTCCAGCCAGGTTTTGGTGGCGGCGATAATGTTCTCGTCGTTATTTTCTGTACTGCTCATAAACACAATCTAAAAAAATAGTTCATTAAAAATGTAGAGTTCGCACACCGTCGGCCGTACCTAACAAACAAATATTGGCTGCGCGCTGGGCAAATAAACCGACTGTTACCACACCAACGATCTGATTTAATTCTGTTTCCAAGGCAACCGGATTTTCAATCCGTAAGCCATGCACATCGATGATGACATTGCCGTTATCCGTCAACACGGCATGCCCGTCTTTCACCCGCAGACGCGCTTCGGCACCGTGCGGTTTAAAGCGTTGCGACAATTGCCGCAGCACCGCCGCCCGTGCCATCGGAATGACTTCAATCGGCAAGGGAAATTTGCCCAGCGTTTCCACCAATTTTGAGCCGTCGGCGATGCAGATGAATTGTTTGGCCACCGATGCGACGATTTTTTCACGGGTTAGCGCCGCGCCACCGCCTTTGATCATCGCGCCGCTGGCGGTGATTTCATCAGCCCCATCGACATATACAGACATCATTTCGATGTCATTCAAATCAAACACCTCAATCCCATGCACCTTCAAACGCACGGCACTGGCATCCGACGACGCCACCGCCCCTTTGATTTTGTGTTTGATTTTAGCCAGCTCATCGATAAAGAAGTTGGCGGTAGAACCAGTGCCAACACCAACCACTTCACCTTCAATCACATACTGAATGGCAGCCTGTGCTACGGCCATTTTGAGTTCGTCTTGGGTCATGATAATTTTAAAAAGTGAGATCAATCGTTAATTCAGAAAATAGCTTCATATCACTAGAGGCGCTTCATCCATCAAAGCAATCTGCTCGCGCAACTCAAGAATCCGGTCTTGCCAATAGCGCTCGGTATTAAACCAAGGAAAGGCCAACTTAAATGCCGGATCGTCCCAGCGCTGTGCTAGCCACGCAGAATAATGCAGCAAACGCAAACTGCGTAAGGCTTCAATCAGATGCAATTCGCGCGGCTGGAATGCATAAAAATCTTCGTAACCCAGCACAATATCGAGCAATTGCGCATTCATTTCCGCCCGCGTGCCGGACAGCAGCATCCATAAATCTTGGATCGCTGGCCCCATACGGCTATCGTCAAAATCGACGAAATGTGGACCAACACTGGCGCCATTTTGCGCCGCTCCTTTTGCCATCGTGTTGGCATCCACCCACAAGACATTTCCCATGTGGCAATCGCCATGCAAACGCAGATATTGCACATCCCCAGCGCGCTCAAAACAACGCTCAACGCCATCTAATACCAATTTACTGGCGGCCTGATAAGCACTGCGCAAATTAGCCGGAATAAAATCGTGCTTCAACAAAAAATCGGCAGCCTCTACGCCGAAAGTTTGCACGTCTAACCTAGGTCGCTCGCGATAATTGTTAACCGCACCAACTGCATGAATCCGACCAATAAAGCGCCCCAACCACTCTAGCATTTCACTGCTGGTTGCCTGATGATCTAACTCAGGGGCGCGCCCACCTTGGCGTGGAAACACGGCGAAACGGTAGCCCTGATACTCATACAAGCTCTGCCCTGCTGCGTTGATCAACGCAGGCACCACCGGAATCTCTTGCGCTGCCAATTCATTCACAAATGCATGCTCTTCCAAGATTGCCGCATTTGACCAGCGCTGTGGCCGATAAAATTTGGCAACGACCGGGGCTGCGTCTTCAATCCCAAGTTGGTACACCCGATTTTCGTAGCTATTTAACGTCAGCAAACGGCCGTCGCACTGAAAACCTTGACTTTGTACAGCGTCTAACACGCAATCTGGACTCAATGTGGCAAATGAGTCAGCAAAGGATGTTGCGACGGTGGCAGCGCTTTGATTTTCTTGGTCGATGCTCAGTAAATGCATTATTTCAGAATTCATAGCCGCAATTGTACGTGCAATCTCGCCCCGAATGAACGACAAAGCGCTACACTTCCACCATTACCGATTTTTCTGCGCACAGCTTACAACATCGTGCCGACAGAAAAGCTATATGCGTATTCAATAAGGATTTCACTATGCACTTAGACGAACCCCTGAGCGACAAAGAGTTCAAAGAGCTGGATCAATTTTTGCTGTCAGATCGAGTTGGTGACGACGGCATGACCATGGATGCATTGCACGGTTACCTCACAGCGATCGCGCTAGGGCCGGAAATTATCCCAATGGCTGAATGGCTACCGTTAGTTTGGGGCTTACCCGATCAAGCCCAACCTAGTTTTAAAAATGATAAAGAAATGCAGAAAATCACGGGGTTGATTGCGCGTTTCATGAATGAAATCCAGATCACCTTTGAAGTTGCCCCGCAGGAATTTGAGCCATTATTTTGCGTTATGGAGAATAACGGCAAACAATTGATCGACGGCGAGACTTGGGCCTGGGGCTTCTGGGAAGGCATGCAATTACGTGCAGAGGCATGGGAAACTGCGTGGAACTCGCATATCGAGCCGCTGCTGCACACCATTTACCTGCTCGGCGCAGAAGAAATCGAGAGCGAAGAAATGAGCTTGGTCGATACACCAGAAAAATGTCATCAATTAGCACTGGCGATGGAAGCCTCGATTCCAGAAATCCGACGCTTTTGGGTACCGTTAAGAAAATCTGGCGTGACCACGGTCAAACGTGAAACGCCCAAAGTCGGCAGAAATGACCCTTGCCCCTGCGGCAGTGGGAAAAAATATAAAGCTTGCTGTGGCGCAGAACCAACTTTGCATTAATTTTTTTCTGGGCTATCTTGTTGTCTGTCTTCATCATTGCATTGACATAGACCTTTATGGAGTAATCAAATGAGCTTAGCTGACCAATTCACACAAGCTTTGGCTGATTCCAAAACCTTGCCAGAACGGCCTGACAACATGACCCTGCTGAAAATGTATGCGCTCTACAAGCAAGGTAGCAGCGGTGATGTGACAGGAGAGCGCCCCGGCATGACCGATTTTGTCGGACGCGCCAAATTTGATGCATGGGCTGAACTGAAAGGCACCACAAAAGAAAGCGCCATGCAAGATTACATCGACTTGGTTAATGAACTGAAAGACGAATGATTTTTAATGTAATCTCGCTTTATTTTCGTATCGCATTATTTTAGTTTCGCTTAATTGCCTTACACATGGTAATCAGATACATTTCAATCACTGTTAACCATGCATCGATGTAATGTACAGCAAGTGCAATCGTTCAGGACAATTGCACCTATGCCCTCAACAATCCAAACCTTATTTTTCGGCTCGATATTTCAAAAATTTATCGTTGTATATTTTTCTCAATAAACAACTTTATTAAAAATTATGTAATATTGTGGCGATACCTTGTCCATCCAATTAGGACAACCGTTCGTACCTCAAATTCGTCGAGATTATTAAGCTTTGATGCCACACCATCTTGGTCGTCAACTGCAGCTCATTTTTAACGATATTTCAAATAATTTAATCGCCGTTTCATTTAAGCTAAAAATACATGCACTCAAATAACTAAGGACAATTCATCAGCCTACGAGGAGCGATTCATGAAGCACATAACACCTACTGTCATGTCCACTCATGTAACATCAGCAAAGATTCTTGTTAGCGCAGTGATTTCAATTGCATGCACCAGCAGCATTGCAGCCGTGAATGAAACAGAACCAATTTCTACAGACCGCCCTGACTTTGTAGAGTCCAGCTACGTAGTGGGAAACGGTCGCTTCCAAATAGAAACCGGCCTTGCAGTTGAACGTTTTAAACAAACCCAATTCAAAAACCGCACCACCACCACACCAACCCTGCTGAGACTTGGTATCAGCGATGACTGGGAACTTCGCCTAGAGACGGACGGACGTACCTGGTTCCACAACAAAGATCAAATCAACCAAACAGCGTTGAGCCAACGCGGATATTCCGATATTGCCTTAGGAACCAAATGGCATTGGCAAGACCAAGTTGATGCTGCACCTTCAATTGGTGTGCTTGCCCATGTAGATCTCCCCTCCGGTAGTAATGAATTTAAAGGCAAAGGTGCGCGCCCTTCGCTACGTATAGTGTATGAATGGGAACTGCCACTCGACCTTTCGCTTGGCGTGGAACATGGACTCCTTTACGACAACACGGATCAGGGAAAACGATTTGCCAGCGGTATTTTTGGCATCACTGTAGCGAAATCATGGACTGATCAATTTCGCACATTTATCGAATTTGCCGCACCACAAATTGCCCGCTCCGCTTATGGCGGAACCTTAGCATCGCTAGATGTGGGGGCGGCCTATCTTCTCACAAATGACATTCAGATTGATACCACCGTGACGCGCGGCCTCAATCGCCGAAGCGCAGACTGGACTTGGCGCATCGGCGTATCGCTTCGCTTTTGAAGACAAATATTTTTTCATAAAGCCGTTATATCACTTCTTTAAAACGGAGAAAGTATGAACTGGATCAGCACTAGTGGCATCAGTATCAAACTTAGAATTATTCTCTTCGCCTTATTTTGTCTCCTCTTAAGCTTAGTTGTTGGTGGGATTGGTCTTTTGAGCGCACACCGTCTGACAGGTGCCTTAGTCGATAGTGATGCAAGTGCCACTGTTCTACGCAATCAAGCCGATGCTGACATGATGCATGATGCATTACGTGCAGATATTTTAGCGGCCGCGATGGCGGGCGGCACCAATCAAGCCTCAGAAAAAAAGGAAATAGAAAAACAATTACAAGAACACATTGAAATTCTACAAAACGCGTTTAAGGCTAACCAGGCAATGTCTGTGACGCCAAGCATTTCAGAGTCGATCAAAAAAATCGGCCCTGCTCTTGAAAATTATGTCGCGATTGCAAAATCAACGACGACGATTGCTTTCGACAAACCCGATGAATTGAAAACCGCCCTTCCTCAATTCATGACCATCTTTACCCAACTGGAAGGTGAAATGGGTGATTTATCAGATCTGATCGAAAAAACAGCGCGCCAACAAAATGAATTGTCTCGTCAAACTGCTAATAGAGCTGATCAAATCATTTTGATGACTGTTCTATTAACGTCGCTGTTATTAATTGCTATGGCGTTCATGACCACCAAAAGTATCATGCACAATATTCATCAGGTCGATCAATCAATTCAGGAACTGAACAGTGGAAAAGGCAATCTGGATTATCGGGTGCCTCCTTTATCTGGTGAATTTCGTCATATCGGGGTTGGCATTAATACCTTTTTACTTACCTTGACAGAAATCGTCCAAAACATTCGCCATTCGTCTGCATCCATTGCTGAGACCTCACAACACATTGCCGAGAGCAATTCCAATCTTGCGCTTCATAATGAATCTCAACGATTAGCGCTCAATAATACCTCCGAGTATATGGCGCAATTGATCAATATTTCACAACAAAATACAGAGAACGCCACCCAAGCCAATCAACTAGCGACCTCCGCTTCGCAAATCGCCAGCAAAGGCGGAGCGGTTGTCAATCAGGTCGTTGAAACGATGGGTTCAATCAATGCCTCGTCCAAAAAAATTGTGGACATTATTGGGGTCATTGATGGCATCGCTTTTCAAACCAATATTCTAGCGCTCAACGCCGCTGTTGAGGCGGCACGCGCCGGTGAACAAGGCAGAGGATTTGCCGTAGTTGCCACCGAAGTAAGAAATCTCGCACAGAGAAGTGCAAGCGCGGCAAAAGAAATCAAAGATTTAATCGATAACACCGTAGAAAAAGTTGATCACGGTAGCCAACTGGTTAACCGTGCCGGCGACACGATGCAAGAGGTCATGCTCGGTGTAGAACAAGTGACCAATATTATCAGTGAAATTGCAAATTCCAATGTTGCGCAAACCAATAGTATTGATGCAGTTAACCAAGCAGTGCTAGAAGTAAGCAGAGTGACGGAAAACAATACATCTGCCGCATTAGATCCTGAGCGAAATGCAGAATCGACTGCAGACAGGTTAAAGTACGAAGCAGAAAAATTGGAGCAAACTATTAGCGTTTTTCAAAAAAGATGAGGTCGTCCAATGAACATTTCTTTTAGCTTTTATACAGTCGCCTCATTCTTGAGGCAAGAATAAATATCTACCCCACCTCATTTTGAAAAGCCAATACCCGCCTTTTCTTAAAGTCCTTCTGCCGAAATAATCACGACAATATCTCTGGGTTTAACACGTTTTGCGGGCGATTCTCACACAAGAATTGAATCAGATTATCGGCCGCACAATTCGCCATTGCCAAACGGGTCGCGCGTGATGCACTTGCAATATGCGGTGTCAACACGACATTGCTGAGCGTTAAAAAATCTGGATGAAACTGTGGTTCATTTTCAAATACGTCCAATCCGGCAGCAGCGATTTGCCTCGCCTTTAATGCGGCAATTAAAGCCACATCATCAACAATGCCGCCGCGCGCCAAATTGACTAGCGTGGCGCTTGGCTTCATTAATGCTAGCTCAGATTGACCAATAGTGTGATGCGAAGCGCTCGAATAAGGCAGCACCAGAATCACATGATCGGCTTGCTGCAATAAAGTATTTTTGTCCACATACACCGCATTGTTGGCCTGCGCTTCCTGTTCTGGCTTTAAACGTGAACGATTGTGGTACATGACTTTCATACCAAACCCCATCGATCTACGCGCAATCGCCTGACCGATACGCCCCATGCCCACAATGCCTAATGTGCTGCCATACAAATCAGCGCCCAGAAATAAATCATAACGCCAGCGATCCCAGTGCCCTGCGCGCAACCAATGCTCAGATTCAGTAATCCGTCGGGCAGTTGCCATCAGCAGCGCCCAACCAAAATCTGCGGTGGTTTCATTTAACACATCCGGCGTATTACAAGCGACGATATTTTTCTCGCTGCAGGCATGTAAATCAATGTTATCAAAGCCAACCGCCATGTTAGAAACCACTTTCAATCCAGACAAGGTTCTTAACAGATCGGCGTTGATCTTAGCACTGCCAGTACACAATATGCCTTGCTTGTCGCGCAATTTTTCGTGTAGTTCCATTGGCGTAAAAATCACGTCTTCTTGATTTGCCTCAATTTCAAAATAGTGAGAAAGGCGTTCAATCACTTCTGGAAAAATTGCTCGTGCAATTAAAATTTTTGGCTTCATTTGTTGTCTCTATTATTTTGTAGGCTTATTTTCTGGCGACCAAATCAGGATTTGTATTGTGCAGATTGTGCACTTGCACTGTATACGATCTACTTGTGTTGTGTGAAGCGCTGTGGAAGTCAGTATCAAAACAATCAGTTTCTTTTTTTAGACTTACGTAAAACAGACCTTGGCGTTGTTGCTTCGCCTAATCGTGTTATTTGTACCATTTGTACTTTCTGAGGCTGCGCGCTTAACCAACGCAATTTTGCACAAGTCTTATTTTTAACATGTTTACCGCTAGAAATTATAAGAAATCCATTTTTTTGATCGTCACATGAGCCTGCCGCATTTGCTTATATGTAATTTATCTAAGCCAGAATTGTGAGTTACGTTAAATTACCTTAAAATACAAGGCTTTGCAGCCGAATGCCAGTATGCGGCTGTGCCCAACACCTTACATTTGAAAGAGTGGACTGTTATGACCCACGTTGTGACCGAATCCTGCATTCGTTGCCGCTATACCGATTGCGTTGACGTTTGCCCAGTGGACTGCTTTCGCGCTGGTCCTAATTTTTTAGTCATCGATCCCGATGAATGTATCGATTGCGCCGTTTGCGTTGCAGAATGCCCGGTTAATGCGATTTATGCAGAAGAAGATGTGCCAGCAGATCAACAACAATTCATCAAAATTAATGTTGAATTGACACGCCAATGGCCTTCAATTACCAAAACTACTGCGCCTTTAGCTGATGCTGAAGAGTGGAAAGATGTGAAAGACAAGTTGCAATATTTGACGCGCTAATTGGCACGCTCATTAGTGCATTAATTGGTACATTAATTGATACATTAACTGATTCGCTAAATTTAGCATATCAGTCAACCTCAACGTCATTGTGCGGGCGTTTTGAGAATTAACTTCATTTAAATAGTCGACACGTCATTTATTATTCGACACGCACCGATTCTTATCAGGAAATTTTAGTCGTATGGAAACCAAACCAAGTTCGTCCCCGCAGGTAATTGAAGCCGATGCCGTCATCATTGGAGCGGGGCCTGTGGGTCTTTTTCAAGTTTTTGAATTAGGCTTACTTGAAATCAAGGCGCATGTCATCGATTCCTTACCAGTTGTAGGCGGTCAATGCGTAGAGCTGTATCCTGATAAACCGATTTATGACATTCCAGCAGTACCGGTTTGCACTGGGCAAGAATTGACCGATAACTTGCTCAAACAAATCGAACCATTTGAGCCAACCTTCCATTTAAATCAGGAAGTAACACTGGTACAAAAGCGAGAAGATGGCCGTTTCGATGTAGAAACCTCAATCGGTACACGATTTATCACCAAAACCATCTTTATCGCTGCTGGTGTCGGTTCTTTCCAGCCACGTACTTTAAAAGTTGAAGGTATTGAAGCTTACGAGGGTTCGCAAGTATTCTATCGTGTTAAAAACCCTAGCCAGTTTGAAGGTAAAAATCTGGTGATTTGCGGTGGTGGTGATTCTGCCCTAGATTGGGCTCTGGCGTTGGCTGGTAAAGCCGAATCGGTCGTATTAATCCATCGTCGCGAAGATTTCCGCGCAGCGCCTGCTTCGGTCGCCAAAATGAAGGAAATGTGCGACAACTATGAAATGCAGTTGTTAATTGGTCAGGTTACTGGCATTGAATCGAAAAACGATCAATTATCCGAATTAAAAGTCACTGGCGCAGATGGCGTAACACGCCGCTTGCCGTTGGATAATTTATTGGTCTTTTTTGGCCTATCACCAAAGCTTGGCCCGATCGCCGATTGGGGCTTAGATATTGAACGCAAACAGCTCAAAGTGGTCGATACAGAAAAATTTGAAACCAATGTACCCGGTATCTTTGCAGTGGGTGACATCAATACCTACCCTGGCAAGAAGAAATTGATTTTATCGGGCTTCCACGAAGCTGCTTTGGCAGCGTTCGGTGCTGCACCATACATCTTCCCTGAGAAGAAGATTCACATGCAATACACCACGACTTCACCTAAGCTGCATAAGATCCTTGGTGTGGAATCACCGACTTTTGATTAATAATTAGCCACGATTATTATTCTGTGCGGGTTCCAAAAGCATCACATGCACATGTGGTGCTTTTTTTATTGCTTAATTTTCCTAAATTAATCAAAATCAATCATCAAAATTAACAAAGATTTTCATCCGTTATAGTCAATTCTCCACATCAAAACAAAAATGCGTCTAATATGGTTTATGATGCACCGCAACAGAATCTAGAAAAACTTGTTTGTCTTCGCACAAAGCAAGCGATTTTTATATAATTGTTGACAAGCTATATTACCTATCAGAAAGATTCAATTATGCTGTACCAACTCCATGAGCTAAATCGCGCGCTTCTGACGCCGGTCACCAATTGGGCTGAAGCTTCGGCTAAACTTTTCGCTGACCCAATTTCACCTCTGGCACATACACCCTATGCCCAACGTATCTCTGCGGGATATGAATTGTTATTTCGCTTAGGTAAAGCATACGAAAAACCAACATTTGACATCACTTCCACCACCATCAACGAAAAAGACGTTGAGATTATCGAAATCAAGGCGCTCACCAAGCCTTTCTGCCAGTTATTGCATTTTAAGAAAAATTTAACTGAAGCAGAAATCAAAAAACTGAAGCAACCAAAAATCTTACTGGTCGCACCGCTATCCGGTCACCATGCAACCCTGTTGCGCGACACCGTGCGCGGGCTTTTGCCAGAGCATGATGTGTACATCACCGATTGGACTGACGCACGCATGGTGCCGCTGTCTGAAGGTGCGTTTCATTTGAGCGATTATGTTCACTACGTACAAGAATTCATTCGTCACGTAGGCAGCGGCACGCATGTCATCGCGGTTTGCCAGCCAACAGTGCCAGTGATGGCAGCCATCTCATTAATGGCAAGCGCAAAAGACCCCTTGTTACCGAAATCAATGACCTTGATGGGTGGCCCGATTGATCCGAGAAAATCCCCCACCGAAGTCAATAATCTCGCTACCGAGAAAAAATTCTCTTGGTTTGAAAATACCGTGATCTATCCTGTTCCGGCCAATTATCCGGGCTATGGACGCAAGGTATATCCGGGCTTTTTGCAGCATGCCGGTTTCGTCGCCATGAACCCGCAACATCATGCGCAAAGTCATTGGGATTTTTATCAGCATCTGATCAAAGGTGATGATGAATCCGCTGAGCAGCATCGCCGTTTTTATGACGAATACAATGCGGTGCTGGATATGCCGGCAGAATATTATCTGGAAACTATTAAGACCGTCTTTCAAGAATTCCGCCTACCCGCCGGAACTTGGGAAATCGATGGTCAATTAGTACGGCCACAAGACATTAAAACGGTGGCCCTATTCACTGTCGAAGGTGAGTTAGATGATATTTCTGGCGCTGGCCAAACCCAAGCGGCACACGATTTGTGCAGTAACATCCCACCAGCAATGAAGCAAGATTTCGTAGCACCGGGCTGCGGTCACTACGGTATTTTTTCTGGCCGCCGCTGGCGTCAAATTATTTGCCCCAAAATTGGCGAATTTATTCGTGCGCACAATGCATAATCAGTCACTCAGGATTGATTAACATTCAAGTAATACGACGCTGCGACTGTCCGTATAATAGTTACGGCAGTCGCATTTTTTATGCGTTGTCATCAGCGTTCTCTATATCATTTTTTATATTCATTCGATCGTGACTTTAGATCAATCCTTACTTGCCGATCAAATCGAAGGCTTGTTGCCGCAAACCCAATGTACCAAATGCGGTTACCCGTCATGCCGCGCCTATGCAGAGGCGATTGCAGAAGATCGAGCCAGCTACAATCAATGCCCACCGGGTGGTGCCGAAGGTGTCGCACGCTTAGCGCAATTATTAAAACGCCCAGTGATTGCACTAAACCCACTTAACGGACATGAGCGCCCACGCACCGTTGCCGTGATTGAAGAAATCCACTGCATAGGCTGCACGCTGTGCATTCAGGCTTGTCCGGTCGATGCAATTATTGGTGCCGCCAAACAAATGCATACCGTGATACCCAGTTTATGCACAGGTTGTGATTTATGTGTAGCGCCCTGCCCGGTTGATTGCATTCGCATGGAAAATATCAGTGCCGAAAAAACCGGTTGGGACGCATGGTCACCCAATCTAGCCCATCAGGCACGCCAACAATTTCACACGCGCCGCCAGCGCTTGGTGCGCGAACAAACTGAAAACGAAGCGCGTTTGCTAGCTAAAGCCAAACAAAAACTGCAACTGATCTCGGGTGAAATCACGCAAACCCCTGAAGAAGCCGATGAAAACGCCCGTAAAAAAGCCATCATCGCGGCAGCCATTGCGCGCGCGCAGGCAAAAAAGCTCGAACAAAATTCGTAATCCAATCCGCCCCTACAAAATCCAATCGGCAATAACGACTGCAAGACATGAATAACGCCAAACGACAACAAATTTTTGAGCGCCTGCAACAGCAAAATCCGCATCCAACCACCGAGCTAGAATATCATTCGCCGTTTGAATTATTGATCGCTGTTTTGCTATCGGCGCAAGCGACCGATGTATCTGTCAACAAAGCCACACGCTTACTCTATCCGGTCGCCAATACTCCAGAAAAAATGGCTGCCTTGGGTGTTGAGGGTTTAATTCCCTACATTCAGACGATTGGCTTATTTCGCACCAAAGCAAAAAATGTCATTGAAACCTGCCGTATTTTAATCGAGCAGCATGGCTCGCAAGTGCCGCGCACCAGAGCTGAACTGGAAGCACTCCCTGGGGTTGGTCGGAAAACGGCGAACGTGGTGCTCAATACCGCATTTGGCGAACCGACCATTGCCGTCGATACGCATATTTTTCGTGTCGCAAACCGCACCGGCATTGCGCCGGGCAAAAATGTCGATATTGTCGAAGAAAAATTGATGAAATTTGTGCCAAGCGAATTTCGGCTCGATGCCCATCATTGGCTAATCTTGCATGGTCGCTATATTTGTACCGCACGCACACCAAAATGCTGGAATTGCATCATCGTTGATTTATGCGATTTCAAACCCAAGACAGCGTTACCAAAAGATGCCTGAGGCTTGATGCTTATGGCTTGAAATCGCATCATGCAACGATTGAAAAAATTACGGCAACATCCTCGACATAATCGACTGTTTATCAATCACCATGTGCTTGAGCACGCCAAGAATGTGCAGCACAAATAAAGCCACCAATACCGTGCTCATCAATTCATGCGCTTCGCCAAAAATGTCGTGCAATCTTTCTTTGAAAACGGGTTCCATGTGCTCAATGAAGGCGATGCGTGGCCAAGGAATTGTGTAAAAAAGTTGCATCGGATGGGTCGCCGCATCTTTCCAGGCAGAGTCGTGCAACCAGCCTGAGATTGGCACCAAGAACATCAGCAAATACAGCCCCCAATGTCCAAGATGGGATAATTTTTTCTCCCACACTTTAAATGAATCGGGCAAAGCTGGCGGCTTGTGACCGATACGCCATAAAACCCGCATCAACACTAAGCATAGCACGCTGATACCGATTGATTTATGGGTATCGATCGTCAAACGAATCCACGCATCCGGCAACGAATCTGCGATCCAACCGAGTGATACATTGACGATCATCAAAACCGCTATAATCCAATGCAAATAGATCGCAGTTTTACTATATTTATTTTCGGTCATCATCGTTAATACCTTTATTTTTCATATTGAAACAATCGCATGTCATCATTAGAAACCGCCTTTTCACTGGCGTCCCCACGTTTGTCTCCTAGAAAAACGCCGCTGCTCAGCTATGCCATTCACGCTTTGCTACTGGTGTTTTCCGTCATTTTATTTTCACGTGTCATTTTCCGACACGATGTATTTGCTTGGTCGAGCGGTATTGCTTATGTCACTTATGACACTATACTGCTGCTGTTTGTCGCTTGGCAAACTTTGCCGCTGCTAAAATTTCATTATCGAATTACACCGGTTACGCTGGATGTATCGACGCCAATCAATGATGAAAAGCAAACCGAATTAACCTCCAATAAAATCCAGCGCCCAACGCTCGGCGTCATTATTGCGGCTTACAATGAAGCGGACGTATTAGAAAAAACCATCAACTCGCTATTCGCGCAAAGCGATATACCAGACCAAATTTTAATTGCCGACGATGGCTCTGACGATGCATCCGCCGCACTGATAGAACGCGTTTATGGCTGTGTACCAAGTACCTCACACAACGTGCCCAGCATCAGCACGACCTACCCTAATTTGATTTGGTTGCGAGTCGCGCACGGCGGCAAAGCACGTGCCTTAAACCAAGCCATGCTGCACTTAAATACCGACATCATGATCACGGTCGATGCCGATACGCTGTTAGCGCCCAACGCCATCGCAGAAATGCGCACTGCCTTTGCCAAAGAAAAAGAACTGGTCGCGGCCACTGGTGTATTAAGCCCTGTTTGCGCTGATAATTTCAGTGGTCATGTTTTGCAATGGTTTCAAACCTATGAATACATCCGCAATTTTATTTCACGTTTTGCTTGGATGCGGCAAGATGGCTTGCTTTTAATCTCTGGCGCATTTGCCAGTTTTCGCCGTCAAGCCTTGTTAGATGTCGGTGGTTTTGATGCGCAGTGCTTGGTTGAAGATTACGAGTTAATTCACCGTCTGCGTCGTTACGCGGTTGACCATCAACTCGACTGGCGCATTCGCGTAATCGGCAGTGCACAAGGGCGCACTTCCGCGCCATCCAATGTGCGCAGTTTCTTGCTGCAAAGACGACGCTGGTTTGCGGGCTTTTTACAAACCCAGCACTGGAACCGAGACATGATCGGCAACGCCAAATACGGCACTACCGGCAAATTCATGCTACCGATCAAAGCCATCGACACGATACAACCGTTTTATGGTGTCTTCGCCTTCTTTCTCTTGCTCGATTTTATTTTCACCACCCAGCTTTCACTCTTAGCGGCAATCTCGGCCGTGATTGGTACGAAAATTTTAATCGATCTGGTATTCCATACTTGGTCAATTTATCTGTATCGGCGCTGGACTGGTGACACCACTAAATCGAAATTTTCGTTGGCAATTCTCGCTGCCTTGTTTGAACCATTTACGTTTCAACTACTGCGTCACACCGGCGCACTGATGGACTGGTATTACTTTTTGACGGGCCAACAGCGTTGGGGTAAACAACAGCGCCACCAGATATAAAAATGCCCCGTTGAATAAACGGGGCATTTCATAATATGTATATCCTAAACAATCTTACAAGTCTCAGCGAAACTCAAACGCGGCAAACGCGGATGCAATTTGCTGGCATCGCCATAACCAAGATTGCAAATAAAATTCGTCACATAATTAGTGCCTGCAAAAAAAGTTTGATTCACTTTATCAGCATGAAAGCCAGACATGGGCCCGCAATCGAGGCCCAGCGCACGCGCAGCCAGCATCAGATACGCGCCCTGCAAAGACGAATTACGTAGCGCGGTGGCATCGATCACGGCTTGATTACCAACAAACCATGAGCGCGCATCGGCATGCGGAAATAGGCGCGGCAGTTGATCATAAAAGGTCATATCCATACCAATGATCGCCGTCACCGGTGCACTTCTGGTTTTTTCTTGATTGCCGGTATGCATGCAGGGAATCAATTTCGCTTTCTCAGCCTCGCTTTTCACAAACACCACCCGCATCGGCGAGCAATTACCCGAAGTTGGCCCCCATTGCACTAAGTCATAAATCGCTTGTAACTGCGCATCACTCACTGGCTTGTCTTGCCAAGCGCTATGGGTGCGTGCTGCACTAAATAAACTTTCGAGTTGAACACTGCTCATGGTTGACTCCTGAAAAATAAAAATGTCTTGATTGGCTCTGTGGGCTTAGATCGATTGACCTATAGCGCGATGATAACAACAGTCTGTATCGTTTGCCTTTACAATGTCATAAATTCTATCGACTCACACTCTATGTTTAATCCTACTCAACAAGAAGTCCGTCGTTTTTTCTGCGAAACCTTTCGTAAATCGCGTGCCAAAGAAATCTTAACGCCTCTCGAAAGCATCGCTGCTGACTGGATTTTGCAGCATCCCGAATACGAAGACAGCCTGAGTGATGTAGAACGTGCGCTAGAAGCCAATTACAGCGTAGATGACGGCAAGACCAATCCCTTTTTGCATCTTTCCATGCACCTGTCGATCAGCGAACAGATTTCAGTTGATCAACCGCGTGGCGTCAAGGCCGCATTTATTGCTTTGGCCAACAAAACCAATTCAGAACACGACGCGCACCATCACATGATGGAATGCCTGGGCGAGATGATCTGGAAAGCGCAACGCAATGGCACCGCGCCAGATGGTGTGGCCTACATTGAAGCGCTGCAAAAACGCGCAAAAGGATAATCCTAGAAACGGTAGTTGACCGCTAAAATTTGCCCATATCTACCAACAAGATCTTGTTTTGAATCATCAATGTCGTGTTCTAAACGTTCGCCGTTTTGGTGGCAGCGCTACGAGCGCCGTTTCTGGGATCATTCAGTGCGCTGTAAAAATAAAAAGCCACATCGTAGTGGCTTTTTACATCAAAATCCTCAATACAACTTATTATTAATTTATTTTTTCAATACCAATT
>OFSE01000121.1_pt1 | contig 26914 bp, 44 predicted proteins | sample 1543261 | NCBI WGS metagenome assembly OFSE01 (sample SAMN07774225, study PRJEB24372) | wastewater metagenome | isolation source: Exp Tend VB 50WW | collected 2016-02 | reverse complement strand
GGCCGCTGGCGGCGCTGGTTGGAAAAACTATCTAAATACTTTTGCGGAAGGTATGAAAGGTATTGAACGCCAAACATTTCAGCGTGAACTTACCAAGTTACCTGAAGCAAGGTTTGCAAAAGTCATGGCCGGCGAAGACCCTGACTTTGTTGAAAGCATTCTTGGGCCGGGGCGCTACGACATCAACGTGGAAATGCAGGGTGCAGACTTAGCTACCGCCAACAAGCTGGGCCGCGATATTGAAGCGCAACGTAAGGTATCGCAGACAGGTCTTGATGATCTGTCTCAGTCGCAAAAATTAAATTTTGCCCAAGGCGCTGGCGCTAAAGTTGGCGAAATGTTTGAGTCGCCTGCCGCGAACGCTTTTACAGCCGGCGCACGTTTAGTAGGCAGCATACCAAAGATTGGTGGCGGCGGTGTTGCCGCGCAACAGTTTGGTGTAAGGCAGGCAGAGAAAGCATCCGAAAGAACGTTGGGTGCGTTAGTGCCTGCTTTGGCATCGCCGCGTCAAGCGGGTGAATTGCTACGGGTGCGGCCTGCCGAAGATTATATAAACAAAATGTTGTATGGATCGCCGGCGGCGCCTGCCAGACAGCAAGCCGTGTCTCAACTAGCAACACAAAACGTAACGCCGCCTACGCTGGGACAAGAGTTTAACTTCCCAGATTTCGACCCTGAGTCCGGTGAGCCGTTGGTGGATATTGATTTTTCGGAAGGTTATCCTGTACCGATATACGGTAGAATATCCCGCAACATGATGAGGCGCTAACAATGGCTACTATCGACGAAACCCAAGCGCAGCTTAACACGCACGAACAAGTCTGCGCGTTTCGGTACGAAAGTATCTGCGCGCGGATGAAGCGTCTGGAAAGCATTGGTATGACTGCAACAGGTACAATCATCATGCTGCTGATTGGCATTCTGGTGAGCATATTGATAAAAGGTACTCCATGAGTATAGTCTTAGGCCAGCGCAGCCTATCACGGCTTGAAGGCGTCCATCCTGATCTGGTGCGTGTGGTCAAGAAGGCGGCTGCGATGTCAGACCTAGACTTCACAGTGCTGGAAGGCATACGCAGCGTCGAGCGGCAGAAGCAGTTAGTTGCCCAAGGCGCGTCCAAGACAATGAACTCACGCCACATCACCGGGCACGCTGTTGATCTGGCGCCTATGATTGCTGGCGAAGTACGTTGGGATTGGCCGCTGTATCACAAGCTGGCTAAGATAGTAAAATCCGCTGCGGCGGATGAGAAAGTCCCGCTCCAATGGGGCGGTGATTGGCGCACGTTCAAGGACGGCCCACACTGGGAACTGCCTTGGAAGTTTTACCCGAAAGGAAAGTAATATGTTAAAAGGTTATCGCACATACGTTCTGGCTGCGCTGGGCGTTCTCTCCGCTGCTGCCAGCTATCTGGTTGGCGACACTGACTTGCTGACGGCGGCTAACGCTGCCTTCACCGCAGGCGCCCTTGCGTTCCTGCGCGCAAGCGTCCCCCGCATTTAGGTTCGCCTAGCCATCATACGCCCGATCAGTATAACCATCGGGCCTAAGTCTTCAGGTGATTGCCCTGCACGTAGCATGGCAATCACCTTTTCCAGTGCCTCTGCTGCGGCTGCTGCATGGTCTGTCATTTCTTTAACCCTATCATAATCTCGACGCGCTCCCGCGCCGTCCGCATCGCAGAGTAACGCTGGTGCAACCGCCGGGCGATAGCTGGTCGCTTGTGCGTCTTCAGTTCAGCGTCCAGCGCCTGCTTTAGCTGCTCTTCCGTAAGGTCAGACAGCACGGCAATCATCGACCGCCAGTTTAGTTTACTCATTTTTCAGTTCCTCTAATGCTATGTCGGACACCGCACGCTTGTCGTGCAGCGCCGCCCATATGCGTTCGTCGATACTCTTTTCGGTCAGCATTACATAGACCCAGACATCCTTTGTCTGGCCGCTGCGGTGCAGGCGACCGACCGTCTGCTCGTACAACTCCAGCGACCACGGCAGCGACAGAAAGACCATGTGGCATCCGCCATGCTGTAGGTTCAGGCCGTGGCCTGCCGACTTAGGGTGGGCCAACAGCAACTCGACCTTGCCTGCGTTCCAGCGTTCGATGACGTTGTCATCATCCATCGTCTGCGCGTGCGGGAAGCGGCGCTTCAGTTCCGCCAACTCTTCCTGATACGTGTACGCAATGATGGTGTTGGCCCGCTGGTTCTCCGCCAGCAGTTCTTCCAGCCGGTCAAACTTGTGGCTGCTGAACCAGATGGACGGCGTGCCTGCGTCGCGGTTGTAGACAAAGCCAGACGCCATCTGTTGCAGCTTGGTCGTTACCGCTGCCGCGTTCTGCGCTACGATCTGGTCGTTGCCGAAGCGCACGACATACTCGCGCTTCATCTTTTCGTATGGCGCACGGTCTGTCAGCGGCACGCGTACCTCAGTGACATGGCATGGTGGCAGCTTGTCCTTGTACTCGCCCGGCTCCAGCACGAACGTCGCAGGGCGGATGCGCTTCATGACTTGCTCAAGCCCGCCGGCTGCCGGCACCCATTGGCCGAAGTCGCGGTTGGTGCAGATGAAATACTGCTGCATGAACGCACCCTTGGCGCGGCCCAGCAGCCCTTGGTCAATGATCTTGCACTGGCCGAAGACATCCTCAAGGCCGTTCGACGTGAACGAGCCGGTCAAGCCCCAGCGTATCTTCATGGAAGCCATCATCTTTTCCAGCGCCTTGAAGCGTTTGCCTGACGGGTTCTTCAGCCGCGTCAGTTCGTCGAACACAACACCGTCGAAACTGGATAAGTCCTCTAGCTTATCTAGGTTGTCATAGTTAATGACCACCACACTGGCATCGCTCTGAAGTGCTGCGATGCGTTGCGACGGCGTGCCGACAGCAAGTGCAGGGGCGATGCCAGACCACTTCGGCGCTTCCACCGGCCACACATCTGTGCAGACACGCTTCGGCGCTACCACCAGCCAGCGGTTGACGATGCCATCGCGCAGCATCTCATCCATCGCCGTCAAGGTGATGGCGGTCTTGCCAGCGCCGACAGGCGCAAGGATCATGGCGCGGTCGCGTTCGTACAGGAACGTCGCCGCCTGCTCCTGATACGGCCTTAGCTGAAGCGTTTGAGCCACTCATCAATTTCCTCTATCGACCACAGACACGCGTAGTGCTGCTTGGTGTGTGCCATCTCTTCTGAAAAGATACGCTGCAACGCAGACAGGCGTCCGTTGGGCTGCTTGATCTCTACGAACCAAGCCTCGCCGTTAGGCATACAGGCTATGCGGTCGGCAACGCCTATCTGCGTAACGCTGCGGAACTTGTAGGCAAAACCGCCTAGCGCCCGCACACGTTTACAGAAGTACCGCTCTATTTCTTTCTCAGTCATGATGAAGGGCTACTCCAAAATTTTTTGCATTTCAAGGCTTGCATCAAATTTTGTTGTGTGTATGGTGGCGGTTCAAACAGTAAAGTGAGGTACATTATGCAACACAGTAAGATAGTCGGCGGTTCGACCGCCAAGCGCGTCATAGCCTGCCCCGGCAGCGTGGCGCTGGTGGACACCATGCCACCCCAGCCCAGCAGCAGCTACGCCGACGAAGGCACGCTCCTACACGACACCATCGCGTCTGTATTAGAGAGCGACCTTGACCCGTACAGCATGGTCGGCACGACATACGCTAGTAGCGTACTGACCGAAGCGTTGGTTGATGACAAGCTGGTAGTGGCGCTGCGCGCGCTGGACGAAATAGACCCGCAGGGGGAGATGGAATATGCGGTTGAAAGCAGGGTTGGCTTTGGTGATTTTCTGCCTGACGTTTTTGGTTCTACCGATCTTCTTGGTCGCCTTGGTGATCGAGCGGTTGTTCTGGATTGGAAGTTTGGCGATGGCGTGGCTGTCGAAGCCACAGAAAACGCGCAGTTACTCTTCTACGCTGCGGCTGCTAAACGCACGGCGGAAACGGCATGGGCGTTTGACGGGGCTAAAGAAGTAGAATTGATCATTGTACAGCCACCGTTTGTTAAGCGGTGGGTGACAACGCTAGCCCGCGTCGATGCGTTTGAGAAAGAACTTGCCGCTGCCGTCAAGATTGCTGCGCGGCCAAACGCACCGTTGGCATCAGGCGACCATTGCAAGTGGTGCGCGGCCAAGCCGGTCTGCCCTGTCATGACGGGCGCTGTAGACCGCGCGCTGAAGGCCAAGGTTGATGCGCTGCCAATCGATCAGATAGCGCACTATCTGGATCAGGCGCCGCTGGTCGAGGCGTTCATTAAGGATTTGCAGCAGTTGGCGCATGGGCTTCTAGAAGAGGGATATAAAGTCCCCGGCTGGAAGCTGGTCAACAAACGTGCAACACGGCAGTGGACAAACGAGGATAAAGCTGTAGCCTTCATGACCCAAGCGGGCGTGGAAGCATGGGCTGACCCTAAACCATTGTCGCCCGCACAAGCGGAAAAGGCTTTGAAGAAAGCCAAAATAGAATTGCCAGCGGACTTAATCGTCGCTGTCTCAAGTGGCTCTACCCTTGCGCCGGAAAGTGATTCCCGGCCAGCGGTCTTGCAGATCGGACAGATGCTTACCAAAGCTATGTCTAAAATCCAGTAACGTAAAAAGGAATACAGTAATGTCGAATATCACTACTTTTGGCGGCGCTAACTTGCCGTCAGTACAATCGCTCTCTGGCGCTTTGCGTTCCATCCAAGCTGAAAGTGCCCCCGGCGGCACAGTCATCCTGAAGATGGACAAGACAGGCCATTGGGTTTTCGGTGCAGACCAGACCGAAGTCGAGGAAGGCAGCCTGTGGGCCGCTAACCCGTTCTCGTTCGTCCACGGCTACATTGCGTGGGGCAATGGCGAAGTGTTGGGCGAGAAGCTGGTGCCGGTGTCAGAGCCGCTGCCAGAGTTAGAGCCAGCGCCAGCAGGCGCAGCCCGCGGCTGGGAAATGCAAGTCGGCATGATGCTGGTTTGCACTAACGGCGAAGACAAGGATATGCAGGCACGCTTCACGGCTACGTCAGTCGGCGGCAAACGTGCCGTGCAGGCGTTGGCTGTTGCCATCGCTGATCAGGTCGAGAAAGACCAGACTAAGCCTGTGCCATTGCTTGAACTGAAGACCGAGCATTACCAGCACAAGACCTATGGGCGTATCTTTACGCCTATCTTTGAGATCACCAAGTGGGTGTCTATGGACGCCGATTCGGTAGCTGAACCAGAGGAAGCGGATTTGGAAGTCGCCGCTGAACCTGATGCCGCTGACGGCACGCGCCGCCGACGCCGCGTAGCCTAAGTGGTGCGAAAGCCGGGGTGATCCACCACCCCGGCGAGTAGCGGAAGAGTGAGAACTTCATGACTAAATTATGGGTAGACTTTGAAACGCGCAGCCGGTGCGACCTTCGCAGCCGCGGCGTGTACAATTACGCGCAGGACGCCAGCACCGACGTGCTGTGTATGTCATACGCATTTGATGACGAAGACGTGCGGACGTGGCTACCCGGTGAACCTTTCCCGCAGGCCGTCAAAGATCACACAGGGCTGGTGTACGCGCACAACGCAGCGTTTGAGCGCCTGATATTCTGGTATGTCCTTCAGGTCGATTTCAAGCTGGAGCAGTTCTACTGTACCGCAGCCCAAGCCCGCGCCAACTGCGCGCCGGGTAGCCTTGAGGATGTGGGCCGCTTCGCCGGCGCTACCATGAAGAAAGACCACCGCGGCGGACAACTGATCCGCGCGCTGTCCATCCCGCAGGCTGACGGCGAGTTTCGCCAAGACGCAAAGCTGATGCAAGAGATGGTTGACTATTGCGAACAGGACGTGCGGGCCATGCGCGCCATAGCGCAGGCGCAGCGTCCGCTGTCCGACGAAGAGTTGGCTGACTATCACGTCAACGAGCGCATCAACGACCGCGGCGTGCTGCTCGACAGGCCGCTGGCGCTGGCAGCGGTGCGCTACGCTGAAGCTGAATTGACAGAGATACAAGACATCGTCGCAGAGGTGACGCACGGCGAGATTAAGTCCGTCCGCAGCCCCAAGATGAAGGATTGGGTGTTAGCTAGGGTAGGGCCACAGGCTGTAGCCGTGGCGACCGTGATGAAGGACGGCGTCGAGAAGCTGTCCATTGACAAGAACGTGCGCGCCAATTTACTTGTGCTGGCGGGGGAGAATGCGGATGAAGTACCATCGGAAGTTGCGGAAGTCATCCAGTGCGCGGACGATCTGTGGGCATCGTCCGTCGCTAAGTTCCAACGTGCAGCGGCGCTTGCTGATGCGGAGGATTTTCGCGTTAGAGGAGCGTTCGTATTTTCTGGAGGCAGTGCTACTGGGCGCGCTTCATCGTTTGGGCTTCAGGTCCATAACTTCCCAAGAAAGTGCGCCGCAGACCCTGCATTAGTCAGGCAGGCTATGGTGCGCGGGCATAGGATCGTTCCCGATCATGGCCGGCGCGTAACAGATGTCCTGAAAGGTATGCTGCGCCCGTCGTTGATGGCTAGCAAAGGCAAGCGCCTTGTTGTTGCCGATTGGGCTGCGATTGAAGCGCGTGTGACGCCGTGGGCGTCCAACAGCACCTTCGGCGGGCACACGCTGGACATCTTTGCCAAGGGCGAAGACCTTTATTGTCATAACGCCGCTGCAACTTTTCATGTCCCTTACGCTGAAATAGTTGCAGGTCATGAAGCTAAAGATAAAAAATACAGCGATATGCGCCAGATCGGTAAGGTGCAAGAGTTAGCCTGTGGCTTTGCCGGCGGCGTTGGTGCGTTCGCCAGCATGGGCCGCATCTACGGCCTGATGATGTCAGAGAGCGACGCAAAGCGCATGGTGGACGCATGGCGCAGGGCTAACAAGTGGGCCGTGCCGTACTGGTCGGGTCTGGAAGAAACTTATATGCGCGCCATGCGGAATAAGAACCGCGAGTTCAGCGTGGGGCGCATCACATATTTATTTGATGGACTGCATCTTTGGTATGCGCTTCCGTCTGGACGTGTGTTATGTTATCCTTTCGCCCGTTTCGACGAGGAAGGCAGTCTGACCTACGCGAAGGCTTCTTGGAAGCCCGCCGCTGATGCAAAGGAGTGGCCTAGGGCGCGGCTATGGCGCGGTTTGGCGTGTGAGAACATCACGCAGGCTGTCGCCAATGACTTGCTGCGCTACGCCTTGCGTCAACTGGACGATGTAGTCTTGCACATCCACGATGAAATCGTCTTGGAAGTGCCAGAAGCAGATGCAGAAGCCGCAGCAGAACGGCTGGTGCAGATAATGTGCGAGCCGCCACCTTGGGCATCGGGGCTACCCCTGAACGCAGAAGTGGCAATTATGGAACGCTATGGCAAATGAGGAGCAAGCGATGAGTGAGGATCGTCAGAAATTTATAGATTATATAGTTGGTTTAGCTGCCGCAACGGTAGGTGAGACAGCCTTATTGCTGCGCCAGAAGCCGCGCTACGACAGCGAAGGCAATATGCTGTACCACGCAGACGGCGCGCCTAACGCTACGTTCCCGTCGTTCATGCCCGACAAGGCCAACATCAAAGATGGCGAGTCGTGGTACGTCAACACAGGATCGTACATCGTCAGCCGCTTTGAAGACGGCAAGCCGTCAGCCAGAACGACCAACGTAAACTTTGTTCTGTTTATGATGTTGGATGACATCGGCACAAAGTCCAAGACGCCGCTCATAGAACCGACATGGATAATGGAAACCAGCGAAGGTTCGTTCCAGTGGGGTTACGCTTTCCATGAGCAGCCTGACAAGGGCGACTTTTGCGCTGCCATCAAGGCCATTGCAGCCGCTGGCTACACTGATCCGGGCGCGACTAACGCTGTCCGTAACTGCCGTGTGCCCGGCAGTATAAACATGAAGCGTGGGCGGGGCAACTTCCCTGCGCGGCTGGTCGAGTTCCACCCAGAGCGCGAGTACACGATAGAGCAAATCTGCGAAGCGTTGGGTGTCACGCCAGAAGAAGGCGACACAGCAGAATTTAAGGCCGTCAAGATACGCGACACTGGACAGGACAACGTCCTGACATGGTTGAGCGAACAGAACCTAGTCCTTAGCACTATCAACAACGACGGCTGGTGCGGCATCGTCTGCCCTAACCATGCGGAACACAGCGACGGCATGATTGAAGCGCGCTACAAGCCGCTTGATCGTTCGTTCTGCTGTTATCACGGGCATTGCCAGCATTTAGACAGTCGGACGTTTCTTGATTGGGTATCTACCAATGGCGGGCCAACGGCAACGCCGGGTTTGCGTGATGAATTGATCGCTGAACGCATGGCGTCAATGATGGACAAGATTTCACCTACGGAAGCATTCCCTGATGAAGCCGCAGCGCGTGTGCGTGAGGTCGAAAAGAAAGAAGCAGGACGGCTGGAACAAAGCGAGTGGTTTGAGCGTTTCGCTTACATACAGTCTGATGACTGCTATTTCGACATGGTCACCCGTCAAGAGATAGCCCGTAACGTCTTTAACGCCCTGTTCCGTCACGTTGACTGTCGCTCCATACATAAGAAAACCCAGCGTGTGCAGGCGTCCATCTATTTTGATGAGCGGCGGCAGGATCGCGGCGCGCCAGCACTGGCGGCTGTTACGTTTGCTGCTGGCGATGACGTGCTGGTGACGCGCGACGGGTTGGTCTACGGCAACAGGTGGACAAATGCGCGGCCTGACGTAGCGGACAGCGACAAGATCGCGGATCATGATGTCGAGCCTTGGCTAGAGCATTGCCGCAATCTGATTACGGATGACAGGGATTTAGATCACATCCTTAACGCTATGGCGTTCAAGATACAGAACCCACGCGTCAAGATTAACCATGCCATCCTGATTGGCGGCGATGAAGGCGCGGGCAAGGATACTATATTCCAGCCGTTCCTATGGGCGCTGGGCGGCGGTAACTGGCGCAACAGATCAGTCATTGAGGCTGGCGGATTGGAAAGCCAGTGGGGCTATGCGCTTGAGGCTGAAGTGGTCATCCTGAACGAGTTAAAGGAACCAGAGGCAAGAGAGCGCCGCGCTATGGCTAACAAGCTGAAGCCGCTGATCGCTGCGCCGCCTGCGACGCTATCGGTCAACCGCAAGGGTATGCACCCCTATGATTTGGTCAATCGCCTGATGGTGCTTGCCTACACGAACGATTCGCTGCCTATCACCCTGCCTACGCAGGATCGCCGTTGGTTCTGCGTCTGGACGCACGCGCCGCGGATGACAACGCCAGCAGCCGACGCGCTGTGGGGCTGGTATGAGACAGGCGGCTATGAAAAGTGCGCCGCTTGGCTGTGGCAGCGCGACGTGTCATCGTTCAACCCATCCGCGCCACCACCAGTGACCGAATGGAAGCTGAACATGGTCGAGCATGGCATGAGCGCAGCGGAAAGCTATCTGGTAGAGTTGATGCGCCAGCGCGGGGGTCTGTTTGCTGATGGTGTCATCGGTGGGCCGTTCCACCGCATCTGTGACTTGCTTGGGCCTTTATTGCCTGTCGGCATAAAGGTTCCACCGGCTGCACTGCTTCATGCGTTTAAGGAAGCTGGCTGGATCGACATGGGCCGCCTCAATTCAAAAGAACATATGAATAAAAAGCATATCTTTGCCGCGCCTGAGGTGATCCAGAAGTATAATAAGTCTGACTTGCGCCGCATGGCGGAAGTGTTGCCAAACAGTTCTATCATGCCAACGTTAGGCAAGAATTGACAACCGATTGGTTGCAGTGATATATGGGCATAGTTGGTAATGCTCTACTAACCCTCTTGGTGTCGCTTTGCTGACCCTTTTAAACCCCCGGTGTCTCACTCCACCGGGGGTTTTTCTTTGTCTGCTATTGCATTACGGCGCTATAGTCGAAGTTCTCGACGCAATCTTTGATCGTTACCAATTCTTCGCTGAACCCTTCGACTTCGGCGTTGTAGGTGTAAACCTTCTTCGGGACTTGCAGTTGGTTGTTCGCAAACTCGACACCCTTTTGGGTCACGCGCCAGTAGCCCGAATGCTTTTTGGTCGGATCGTCTTCGTTATACATACGCTCGACAAGTCCCCACCAGCGCAGCGTCGGTAATTGGTTAGACCGCACCAGCCAGCGCGGGCCGGTCTTCGGCACGTCAACCCATATGCCGTAAGCACTGTGGTGCGCCAGCCAAACCACAGACCTAGCCATAGTTTCGTTCAGTGTGCGGGCGTAAATCTTGCCCCACCTGTCGCAGCACGGGCAGCGCCCGCCATCGCCGGCGATAACTTTCCGCCATGCGGAACGCAGTCTATCTATAAATGTGTGTTCGTCGGTCATTGTTCGTCCCTTGCTTCTTCAGCGTCTACGATCAACTCGCATGGCGGCCAGCGCAAGTTGCTCACGTCAATGTCAGATATTATACCCCTGAAAGCGAGATGCTTCATCAGGCGATAGGCCAGCGTAGCTTCTGCGCGTAGGTCATAATCTTCAAATGCGTCTATTTCTTCTTCGGTCATTCTGGTTTCCAATCTTTAGGGTATCGCACTGTTCTATAGCTGGTCATGTAAAGTCTGCCTTCTTCGTCCCAGTGTTCGGTTATGGTGGTTCCGTAATCATTCAAGATAACGGCACGGTCGCCGTAAATACGCAATGGCTCTTTCGTCTTGGGGTCGATGCGGTAACATATGGCGGCGGGGTCTATATACCCACCGTTCGGGAAAGGCTCGTCCCGCCACACGGGTCGCGCGGCGTGGATGGCGATTGGTATTTTGTCAGTCATTTCTTTTCCTCAATCCAAAAGTGGTGCATCATGTAATGCGTAGCGGTTTCATCTGTCACCCTATCGCCTATCCCGCCGCTTGCGGTGGTTAAGTGGTTGGTGAAGGTGTCGGCGTCTTTAGCTGACCGCACTGCTGGAATGCGTGTCAGTTTCATATATCCATTTTGGTCGGTCATTTGCGTAACAGCCCTTCTAGTTCGCGCAGCGCCCATTGGATGCCTTGGATTTCTACGCCCATGTCATGCAAGCCGTGTGCGTCCTTGGCGTGTAGAAACACCTCGGACATATCCCAGCACACCCGCTCACGCTTCTGTAATGCTTCAATGCGTTCATTAACGCCGCCGCGCAGCGAATCGTGCCGGTCAATGGTGCGGCAAATGGCGTAATGGTCTACAAGGTAGCTTGATGCGTCAGGATATTCTTTTTGTATCTTAGTCCTTAGCCTTACTGCTTTTTGTTCTGTTTCGGTCATGTCACATCCATCTAGTTATGAAGGTTACGCCGTTTACAGTGCGGCACTTGAACGCCTTGCCGTGACGCACCCCATATTGCGACACGTTGCGGCTGGTGCGCTTGGCTGCGCCCTTGTCGGTGGCTGGCATAGTGCCAACGTCACCAATCTCTAGCGTCCCCATTGGATAAAACATAGGGCGGCTCATGACCACCAGTCCTTTTCCATTTCTTCACGCTCTTGCGCGGTTATCTCTGGTGCGGTTACCAATAAGTAGCTTGTCAGGCCCAACAAACAGACAATGATGATGAATAATGGCGTGTTGCTGGTCATTTGCCTTGTTCCTTTTCTTTGCGGCGCTCTGCCCATGTCTTGCCGTTTAGGTCGCGCAGGGGCCATGCGCTTTCGGACGATACGCGATATTTGCGCCCTAATGGGGCGGCTTGTGCGGGTGTCTTTATCATTTTATATTTCCAATGTTGTTATAGGTTTGGCGCGTTTGTCGTTTAGTCTTGCCAGCCAATAGCTTTGGTCGGCCCCGAATGACCGTGCTGCGTGATATTTGAACAGCGCAACGGCTAGATCATCATATCCTTTGCGCTTGTGCGTCACGATCAGCGGCGAAGGCATCATGGCCTCTAGACTGGTGCGTGTAGGACGCTCTTTAGCCTTCGCCACTGCGTCTAGGTCGTGCAGGGTTAGGCTAAGGTCAAACTCTCGATTGATATGCTGCATCACGGCTTTTCTATCCGTAATATAGCTACACAGGTGCTTGATGCGCTTTTTGACTGCGTGTTCCATCAGCGTTTATCCCGTTTGACATACTTGCCAGACTTAGGATCGCGCATTACGGCGTTCTGTTTCCAATATAGCAATTCTTTTGTGTCGCGCACCCATGCGTTGCGGAACCAACTGTATTGCCGGTGTGTGTCCCACAGGATAGCCAGCGTTGCGGCTTGTGCTGCTAACAGCACTGCGATTGTCATATATTCAGGCGTCATAATTAATCCTCTAGAATAAGGGTGATAAGAAACAGGGCTGCGGCTCCGATAACCGCAATCATTCGGCTGCATCGTCGCGCAGGGCGTTATTTTCCGCCACTAGGCGGTCATATAGTATCTGCAACTGCTCTAGCTGCTCTTGGGCGTCCATCAGCGTCCATAGGCGTTCCAATAGGACAAGCTCTAGGTCGGTGGTGAGGTTGTCCCGTGCGTAGCGTGTCAATTCGACATCTTGCATCATGCGGAGATAGTTACGGTCGTTAGTCATGTTATGCCCCTTGTGCTTTTGAGATTGCGCCTTTGATGATTGCGCGGATGTAATTGTAAGCGTCCTCTTCATCGCCTTGCGGCGCAAGGTATGCGTCAACGTCATGCAATGCTTGCAACAAGTCAGGCGCGGCGGCGATTAGGCGGGCGTTGGCGATAATGTCATCATCGCATAGCGCCTCATTTTCACAGTCAAGCATGGCGATACGGTTACCGCCGCGCACGATGTCTAAGTTTTGCATTGAGATGCACCCGTCGATTGTCCAAGTCATGTTATGCTTCCCTCACTGTTTTAATGATTGCGTATAAACTAAAGCCCAAGGTTGCCCACAGGCACGAATTTATGAAGATATGGGCTATCATGCTACGGCTTCCGCTGGTGCGTAATGGTCGCGCAGCGCGTCCCAATCGACACTGTTAAGGTCAAGCATATCCCAAATGAAACCGGCAACGGTGCTATCCTTACCGATTAGGCTATAAACATCCTCTTCAACCATATCGCGTAGATATTCGGGGGAGAAATCAAAGCCATCCTCGGCCAATTCTGCCCACTGGTCGCCGAACCATACGTTTACAGTCCAAGTGGCGGCATTGCGCCAGCCGTTGCATGAAATATCTGTCATTTGATTGTTCCTTTATTTTACTGTTGTAGGCACTATCGCCAGCCTCGCGGCGGGTTGCCCCGCCGTCCGGTGGTGTTAGCGGTAGTAACGCAAGCCATCATCCGGTGACTTGAAAAACCTTTTTCTTGTGCCATCTGCATGGAATAGCTCTGGCGTGTCCGCGATTACAAACGTGCGATAATGAGTTGCGCCATGTCCGAAACGCATTTCCGCCATTGTGGGCAAGCGGCGGTAAACGGTTTCGCCAGCTTCACATTGATATGGGTTATACATTTTATGCTGCTCCTGTTGATTGATTAGTAATTGATTGCTGCGCGGTCAGCGCGGGCTTGTGCGATATAGCCAGTGAACAGCGCGGCTTGTTCGCGCAGATGTGCTGCCATGTCGCGGTCAGTGCAAGCTATGGCGCTGGCGTCATATTGTGCGCGTGTTGCGGTCAGCGCGTCTATCTGCGCGTCAAAAGCTTTGATTGCGGGATTGCGGTTGGTCATGCTGCTGTTTCCTTATAATTGCGGGCGGCTAATAGGTGGTCGAGATGTTGAACATCGCGCCCATATTGCACTTGATACATGATGGCAGCGTCAAGCGCGGCTGGCGTCCAGTTGCGGTAATCGTTAGGCTTGTTGCGGTTAGCTTTACTTTCCATCTCACTCACTCCTGTTGATTGATTAGTTGGCATCGACAACGAATGTCGACGATAGCAGCGCCTCTGTTACGATGGCAGCGGCGCAATGTTCGGCGCTTGGGAAAGCGTCAGCGTAGGCATAGCCCATTGCGTCGATGCAAGCGTCAAGCAGACGATTGCTGGTGCGGATATACTCGCGCGGATCGGCGCAAGTTTCGAAATCGCCAGCGCGAAGCTGCTGCGACAACATCATGTCGATTGCTTCGAAAGCTGCGAGTGTGATTGACTGCGACATAATGCTAACTCCTATTTGCGTTGGTGTTGCCCTCTTATCTACCCTCTTAAACATACTGTCAACAACAAAATGTGTTGCACGCAAAATAAATTTTGTTCCCTTAGTGTTCTGTTTCTGTTCCAGCGATGCAAATGACGTCCAAATGACGTCCAAATGACGTCCCGAATGGCAACCGATCACAGCGTAAATAAATCTGTGGATAACTTACACAAACGGGACGTCATGGGACGTCATTAGGGACGTCATTTTCACAAGGCAAATGACGTCCATCCAAAGGGGCGGAAATGCGTTATTGTTGGGGGCTAATTGTCATATTGTTATGTTATTTGTATATATTCAGATAAATGAAATTATAATAATATATAACCATATAGGTTTGCACCACTCCATTCGTCGGGGACTTGGCGTTTTCAAAATCATGACGTCCCTTACTGTATTAACACAGTAACACACCTAGCTGTTTGTTCTCATGGTTGACGTTAACGTCAAGCGTCTTGGCATGGCTTGGATTGTCATGACAACATGACGTCCCTTGGTGTATTAATACACTAACACACCTAGCTAGCTAGCAATGTGTTTTTTCCAATTCGCGCAATCGCGCAAAGGGAAAGGCCATTTCTATTCCAGCAGGAACATAACAAGAACGCTAATCACTGTATTAACACAGCAACACACCTAATGCTGGCGGCACTGTGCTAGTGTATTAATACAGTAAATATTTAGACGGGGTGGGTAGGGCCGGTGGGCCGCGTGACTGTCACGGGTAGGGTCGCAAACAATTTTTATTTTTTTGCAATCCGGTTTGCAACACACTATAGTACGCCCAATGACTTTCTACTCACTGCCATTTACACCAGAGCGGATGCAGGCCACCGAGTCGCGGCTGGAGTCTATCTATGAAGCTGCGCGTTACGGCCTTAAAGGTGACAGCCTTGCCTTAGCATCTGGTCTAACGCCAAGACAGTTCCGTCTGCTGGCGGAGCAAGACCCGCTGGTCGAGATGGCTGAGGTCAAGGGACGCGCTGACGGCGAGATGACCGCGGCCAAGACCCTGTACGAAGCGGCACGCGATGGTGACAGCAAGGCTGCGCTGGAGATACTCAAGCATCAGCACGGCTGGGTAGCCAAGCAGCAGATCGACGTAAACATCGACCAACAGATAAGTATTACAGGCGCGCTGGAAAAAGCACAGTCGCGCGTCATCGAAGGGCTGTACACTGAACTGCCCGCAATAGAGGAAGAGACTAATGCCAGACAAATTGACGCCGGAAGAACAGGAAGTCTTGGACTATCATCGGCGCAACTTAGCGACAGGGATGTATCAGAAGAACGCTGACGGTAGCCTGACTACGTTCAAGGGCGCTGTCGTTGGTCTGCCGCAGGGCGAGACTTTGATACCGACGTACTGGCACGGGCAAGAGCGCGATGTCCCTTCGGCGGTGCGGCTGGCTATGAAGTCAGGCATTAAGTTCCCGTCGTACAAGACGCCAGAAGAAGCAATGTCGCGGGAACAGACGATCCATAAGATGATGGAAAAAGACATAGCGGACTTCCAGAAGACTAAACGCTAATGCAAACCACAATATATTCAGCCCAAGACGAGATGGAGTTGATGGCGAGGCTGTGGTCGCCAGCACTAAAGGATGACCCGCTAGCGTTCGTATTGCATACATTCCCGTGGGGCCAAGCAGGCACACCGCTGGAACACTTCCCCGGACCGCGTAAATGGCAGCGCCAGATACTCGGCGACTTGCGCGACCACATCAAACAGAACCAAGGTAAGCTAGACTTCGACACAGCGCGCATGGCGACAGCGTCAGGCCGCGGTATTGGCAAGTCCGCCCTTGTGTCATGGCTAACGATATGGATGCTGTCATCAAGGATCGGCTCGACCACCATCGTGTCGGCAAACTCCGAGGCGCAGTTGCGGTCCGTAACATGGGCAGAAATTACCAAGTGGCTGGCGATGAGCCTTAACAGTCACTGGTTTGAGATAGCCGCCACACGCATCATGCCCGCCAAGTGGCTGACGGAACTGGTCGAGCGCGACCTGAAGAAAGGCACGCGCTACTGGTCAGTCGAAGGCCGGCTGTGGTCGGAAGAGAACCCTGACGCCTACGCTGGTGTCCACAACTTCGACGGTGTGATGCTGATCTTCGACGAAGCCAGCGGTATACCCGACAGTATATGGTCCGTATCGGATGGTTTTTTTACGGAGAATACTCCACATCGGTTCCATCTGGCGTTCTCCAACCCGCGGCGCAATACTGGCTATTTCTACGAAACGTTCCACAGCAAGCGGGCGTTCTGGTCAACACGCGTCATCGACGCACGCGATGTCGAGGGTACAGACAAAAACCTGTACCAGCGCATCATCGACGAATACGGGCCAGACAGCTACCAAGCCAGCGTCGAAGTGTACGGTAACTTCCCATCCGAAGGTGACGATCAGTTCATCGGCAGCAATCTGGTCGATGATGCCATGAAGCGTGCGCCTGTCAAAGACACCAGCGCACCCATCGTGATAGGGGTTGACCCTGCACGCTTCGGGGCTGACGCTACCGTCATCGCCATACGGCAGGGCCGTGACATCCTAGAGTTGCGGAGACACCGCGGCGCGGACACTATGGAAGTGGCAGGCTACGTCATCGACGCCATAGAGCAGTTCCAGCCGGCGCTGGTCTGCATCGACGAAGGCGGGCTAGGCGCAGGCGTCGTGGACCGGCTGAAGGAGCAGCGGTACAAGATACGCGGCGTGAACTTCGGCAACAAAGCTAAGAACCAGACGATGTGGGGTAACAAGCGCGCAGAGATGTGGGGCGCCATGCGTGACTGGCTCAGAACCGGACACATCCCGACAGACAGGTTCCTGAAAACAGACCTCATCAGTCCCAAGACAAAGCCTGACAGCCGGGGGACGCTGTTCCTAGAAAGCAAGAAAGATATGAAGTCACGCGGGCTGGCCTCGCCAGACGCAGCGGACGCCATAGCGGTCACGTTCGCGTTTCCTGTAGCATCTACTGATCCGCGTCTGACGCGCGTTGACAAGCATCGCACAAGAGGCTATTCTCCCGCAGGAATATCTACATCGTGGATGGGCAGTTAATGGCTGACAAGAAGAAATCAGTGTCGCTATCCGTTGGCAGAGGCGAGAAACTGCCTGTGTCAAAGGGTGCGGGTCTGACAGCCGCTGGCAGAGCCAAGTACAACGCTGCAACAGGTAGTAACTTAAAGGCGCCTGCGCCCAGCCCGAAGACAAAAGCTGACGCAGGACGCAAAGCGTCATTTTGCGCGCGCATGGGTGCAGTAGCTGCTAAGGCTAAAGACGGCGAGCGTGCCAAAGCTAGTTTGAAAAGGTGGAAATGCCCATGAAACCCGGTCTATACGCTAATATTGCAGCCAAGAAAGCCCGCATTGCTGCTGGTTCTGGCGAGAAAATGCGTAAAGCAGGCGACAAAGGTGCGCCTACAGCTAAAGATTTCAAAGACAGCGCCAAAACCGCTAAAAAACCAGCTAAGAAGGGTAAGTAAATGGCAGGCAAAAAGCCAACAATGCGTGAGAACATCTCGTCACGTCCGACAGATAAATATGGTAACCGCGCAACAGATACCGACCTTGGTATAGGCGCTGGCGTCGCTGCTGCCCGCAAGGCCGCAGCCGAAAAGATCATGAAGCGTGAAGGCACAACAAGCCCAAGCGGCGCTCGTCCAGCAGTTACTTATAAACCTGCTAAAATGCCCGATAAGCTTGCGCCACCTAAAGTTGCGCCTGCTAAAATGCCAAATAAACTTGCGCCCACAAAAATGAAGCCCGCGCAAATCATTCGCACAACAATAAACTTGAAGCCAACTCCAATGGGCAAAAAGCGTTAATTATGCCCCTTAGTAAGTCACCCAGCAAAGCTGCGTTCCGCAAGAACATCAAAGCAGAAGTAAATGCGGGTAAACCTGTGAAACAAGCCGTCGCCATCGCCTACAGCGTGAAGCGCGCCGCCAGCAAAGGCAAGAAATAATCTATGGCCGACCCCACAGGCATTGAAGCGGCAGGAAAAGTTGCCAACGTAGGATCGAACGCGCCTAAGACAACGCGCGACGATCACGATAAGATGGCTACCATGCGTAGCCGTCTTACGATGGCGCAGGCTGCGTATTCAGACAGCCGTGAGGACGAACTAGACGATCTACGCTTTATGGCCGGCAGCCCTGACAACCAGTGGCAGTGGCCTGCTGACGTGTTGTCAACACGCGGAAGCGTGCAAGGACAGGCTATCAACGCACGTCCATGCCTGACAATCAACAAGCTGCCGCAGCACGTCCGTCAGGTAACAAACGAACAGCGCCAGAACCGGCCAAACGGTAAAGTAATACCCGCTGATGACAACGCTGACGTACAGGTAGCCGAGATTTTCAACGGTGTGGTGCGCCACATCGAGTATATGTCAGATGCTGACGTTGCGTATGACACAGCCTGCGACAACCAAGTCACTTACGGCGAAGGTTACATCCGCCTGCTGACTGAGTATTGCAACGACGATACGTTTGACCAAGACATCAAGATTGGCCGTGTCCGTAACGCATTTAGCGTTTACATGGACCCCACCATCCAAGACCCATGCGGCTCAGATGCCGAATGGTGCTTTATCACCGAAGATATACTAAAGTCAGAATATGAGCGTTTGTTCCCTGACGCATCGCCAATCAGCACATTATATAGCCAAGGCGTTGGCGATCAGGGCATTTCGTCGTGGCTGCAAGAAGATACGATCCGCATTGCGGAGTATTTTTACAACGTTTACGACTCTGAAACGCTGCATCTGTACCCAAATAACCAGACTGCCAAGGCTAACTCGCCAGAAGACAAGCAGCTTAAAGAAATGTACGGCAAACCGCTTCGCACACGCAAAGTAGACCGTAAAAAAGTCATGTGGATGAAGACCAATGGCTTTGACATTCTTGATGAGCGCGAGTGGTCGGGCAAATATATCCCTGTCGTGCGCGTAATTGGCAACGAATGGGAAGTTGACGGACAGATATACATCTCTGGGCTTGTGCGTAATGCCAAAGATGCCCAGCGTATGTACAACTACTGGACCAGCCAAGAGGCAGAAATGCTTGCGTTGGCACCTAAAGCGCCATTTATCGGTTACGGCGGCCAATTTGAAGGCTACGAAAACCAGTGGAAGACTGCCAACACGACCAACTGGCCGTATTTGGAAGTCAACCCAGACGTTACAGACGGCGCTGGAGGCGTTCTCCCGCTGCCTATGCGCGCACAGCCACCTTTGCCCCAAACAGGTCTGATACAGGCTAAAATGGGCGCTGGAGAGGACATCAAGGCCACAACAGGCCAGTATGATGCGTCGCTGGGCCAGCAAGGCAACGAACGGTCTGCAAAAGCTATCGTCGCACGCGAAAAGCAAGGTGATGTTGGCACGTATCACTACGTTGACAACCTTGCGCGGGCAATTCGCTACATTACGCGCCAAATCGTCGATATGATCCCTAAAATCTACGACACACAGCGCATCGCACGCATCATTGGTGCTGATGGCGAAGTCAGCATGGTCAAAATGGACCCGTCGCAAGAAGAAGCTGTACGCGAAGTGCGTGACCAAGAAACCGGCGGTTTGATCGAAAAGATTTACAACCCCGGCGTTGGTACATACGACGTTATGGTCACTACTGGCCCCGGCTACATGACCAAGCGTCAAGAAGCACTTGATGCCATGAGCCAGATTCTGCAATCTAACCCACAACTTTGGGCTGTTGCAGGCGATTTGTTCATTAAGAACATGGATTGGCCCGGCGCGCAGGAAATGGCGGAACGGTTCAAGAAAATCCTTGATCCCAAAGTACTTGCTACAGGCGATGAGTCACCTGAAATGGCTGCTGCACAGCAGCAAATGGAAGTTATGGCTGAAGAACTGAACCGCATGGTCGATATTATCGAAGGTGTGCAGGCAGACGTTGCGAAGCGTGAAGTAGACATCAAGGAATACAAGGCACAGGTAGACGCCTACGACGCGGAAACAAAACGTATCAGCGCGATGCAAGCAGGGATGACAGAAGAGCAAATTCAGGATATTGTCATGGGGACGATTGCTGGCGCATTGGATACAGGTGATTTGATTAGCGGATCACCAGAAATGCGTGAGCAACCCGAAATGAACGAAGAAATGCCTCAACAGCAACCAATGCCAGAAATGGGCGCCATGCCTGAGATGCCGCCTGAAGGAATGATGGAATGACCATAAGCCTCAAACATACCTTTACGTCTGCTAAAACTGACAGCGCCGACGCAACGCTTGTCCAGCCGTCCAACTGGAACCAAGAACACGTATTGACAGCGGCTGCCGGTAAAGTGCTTGGCCGCGATACGTCTGGCGCTGGCAATGTGCAGGAACTGCCAATCTCCGTAACGTCTGCGGGCAATGTCACTATACCTAATAACTTTGCCGTCACAGGCACTACAACGCTTACTAACGCACTTGGAGTTGCGTCGGGCGGCACAGGTTTAGCAACACTTACAGCTAACAATGTTTTGTTAGGAAACGGTACTAGCGCGGTGCAAGCGGTTGCTCCCGGTACTACAGGTAACCTTTTGACCAGCAACGGCACAACATGGGTGTCGTTAGCGTCAACAAGCGGCGTGGCTTTTACGCAAAACATCCAAACAGCAAACTACACGCTGGTTCTGGGTGATGCAGGCAAGCAGATATTCCACCCTGCGTCGGATGCAACGCGCCGCACATACACCATCCCTGCGAACGCCAGCGTCGCGTTTCCAATTGGAACTGTGGTGCTGTTTACCGTTGAAAACGGCGGTACTGCGGTCAATGTAGCTATTAATAGTAATACGTTGGTTTTCGGCGGCGGTACTACAGGCGAACTTGTAGTGGCTGCAAATAACACTCTTATGGCAATTAAAGTCACTGCGACTAAGTGGATGGCAAACTATCTATATCAAACAGGCAACGCCCTTGCGCCTTACGCTATAGCGGTAGGACACGACGTATCGCCGTACATTACGACTTACCCGTGGAATAGCGAAGGCTTTGGCGTTAAATACACCAACCCAACTACATTACCAACAAACGAAGGTTTTGGCGTAGCGTTTAGTTCTGCGGGTAATGCAATAGCGGTAGCAAGCAGTGCTACACCCTACATCTTAGCATACTCGTGGAGCGCAAGCGGTTTTGGTACCAAATACACCAATCCAGCTACACTACCTCCGGATATTGGCAACGGCGTAGCGTTCAACCCTGCGGGTACTTCTATTGCTGTAGTGCATCAAACATCGCCCTTTGTCACCGCATACCCGTGGAGCGTCAGCACTGGCTTCGGTACCAAATATACCGACCCTGCTACTCTGCCTACGGGCATTGGCAACGACGTTGCGTTCAGTCCTGCTGGTGATGCTATCGCTGTAGCGCACGCCATATCACCCTTCATTTCTGCTTACCCGTGGAACGCTGGCACTGGCTTTGGTACTAAATACACTAATCCAGCTACGCTGCCTACCGGCACCGGCAGCGGCGTTGCGTTTAGCCCTGCTGGCGATGCTATCGCTGTAGCACACACTGTATCACCCTTTGTTACAGCATACCCGTGGAGCGGCGCTGGCTTTGGCACTAAGTTTACCAACCCTGCTACACTACCAGCAGCCACTGGTTTTGGTGTAGCGTTTAATCCTGCTGGAACTTCTATTGCTGTATCGCACGCCAACACACCCCGAATTACCGCGTACCCGTGGAGCGGCGCTGGCTTTGGCACTAAATACGCCGATCCAGCTACAGTACCTACCGGCAACGGCAACGGCGTAGCCTTTTCGCCTGCGGGGGATGCCGTTGCGGTAGCGCACGCTACAACACCCTTTATCTCAGCATACCCTTGGAACGCCGGTACTGGCTTTGGCACTAAATACACCAATCCAGCTACGCTGCCTACGGGCACGGGCGATAGCGTAGCCTTTACAACCACCTCATAGAAAAGAACACCCATGATTTACACACAACTCAGCGACAATTACAAATACGACACTCTTGCGGACGCTGTGTACGCCCGCGAGGTTGAACATTTTCATTATGATTTTGACCGCAAAAACTTTGAACATCTGTTGGCAAAAGCTACAGACAATGAGTTTGCAGCTAACGTAGCTGAAAGACTTAATGATACGCGCAAACAAATGGGCAACGTAGTTGCAATCATGTCGGCGCTAAAAGAACAGATCGAAGACCAAGCTGCATACGATGCGGCTGTTGTACGTGTAACCGCCAAGCGGGAAGCAAAGGAAGCAGAATAATGTGGTATGTCCAAGCCCAAGGCGACACCTTCATACGGCACATCTTTGATGTAGAGCCGACGCAGTGGGATGCGGACAACTATTGCTATGCCCGCCGTCTGACTGAAGAACAGGTAACGCACTTTGGCGTACACAAGAAACAGATTATCACACCGCCATATCACGATGCAGCCACACAACACCTTGAAGAAGGCCCAGCGTTGCTGATCGACGGCGTATGGACACAGAACTACATTGTGTCAGACCTCAGCGCAGACGAGTCAGCCGAAAAGGTCGGAGCGCAATGGGATGTCATACGCGCTGAACGTAACAGGCTGTTGGTTGTTTCAGATTGGACGCAGCTACCTGACGCGCCTGTAGACGCTGCTGCATGGGCTACATACCGTCAAGCCTTACGCGACGTAACTGATCAAGCTAATCCGTTTGCTGTAATCTGGCCTCAAGGACCATCATCATGAAATGCGCTGACTTTGTAGGTACATTGTTTCTCGCGCGCGATGTAGCCCATTCGACGCACCTGAACACACGCAGCTTTGCCAAGCACTCTGCCTTAAACACTTTTTATGATGAAGTGATTGACTTGGCTGACAAATTTGCCGAAGCCTATCAGGGCAAATATGGCCTAATCGGTCCTATTTCGCTTATGTCAGCTAAGAAGACAAACAATATTGTTGCGTTTCTTGAAGGTCAGGTAGACGAACTTGAGGAAATGCGGTATAAAGTCGTTGATAAGGATTGCACCCCCTTGCAAAACATTATCGACGAGATTTTTGGGTTGTATTATTCAACCTTGTACAAATTGAAATTTTTGGCTTAGGATAATACATATGGCTGCTACTTTTGTATCTTTGAGTGCTACCGCACAAGTCAAGGTTGGTCTTGGTAAACTGAAGGGTATTTTTGTATCTTCAGGTACCGTTCCAACTGTCGCTGTTTATGACAGCGCAACGGCGTCCACCAGCGATCCAATTATCTTAAACACTTTTACTTCAGCTACCCCCGGACTCTATACGTTTACCGGCGACGATGGTGGCGTAGGTTTTAGCAAGGGTTTGTATGTCGTTCTTGGCGGCACAACACCCAAGGCAAGCATTTTTTACGAGTAAACCTTACTCAGAAAACCGTACTGGTGCGGCACATCAGGAACTCCATAGGAGTTAAACATGGACGAAACAGTCCCCAACGTAGCGGATGCCTCCGCGCCAGAACTCGAAGCCACGGCAGCAATCGAGCCTGTAGAAAACACGACGCCGGAAACGCCTGCTGAACAGGAAGCAAATAAGTCCTTCACACAAGAAGAACTTGACGCAATTGTTGGCAAGCGCCTCGCAAGAGAACAGCGCAAATGGGAGCGCGAACAGGCTCAAAGAGCAGAGGAAGTCCAAGCCCGCCAGCAAGCAGGCTATGATATTACCCCTGATCAATTTGAGACTTATGAAGATTACGCAGAGGTTTTGGCCGAACGTAAAGCTGAAGAATTGCTGGCACGGCGAGATACTGCCCGTCAGCAAGCTGAAATGCAGGATGCCTACCATGATCTAGAAGAGGCGGCGCGGGACAGGTATGATGACTTTGAACAAGTCGCATACAATCCCAACCTTCCTATTACGGATTTCATGGCGCAAAGCATCCAAGCGTCAGACGCAGGCCCAGACGTTCTATATTATCTCGGCTCAAATCCGAAAGAAGCTGATCGTATTGCCCGTCTAGCGCCAATTTTGCAGGCAAAAGAAATTGGAAAACTTGAGGCTTCATTGTCCTCAAATCCGCCGGTTAAAAGAACTTCAAACGCCCCGGCTCCGATTGCGCCTGTCACAGCACGTTCTACTGGGTCAAACCAGTTTGACACAACTGATCCTCGTTCGACTAAGTCAATGACTACGTCGGAATGGATCGAAGCAGAACGTATGCGGCAGATCAAGAAGTACGAGGCACAACGCAACAGATAATTTGGGATTATTACCATGTCTAACTCGATTTTAACAATTGACATGATCACACGGAAGGCTCTCGAAATCCTTGAGAACAACCTTGTGCTCACACGTAACGTAAACCGCCAGTACGACGATAGCTTTGCTGTCGAAGGTGCTAAAATTGGCTCAACCCTGCGTATCCGTCTTCCAGACCGTGCGCTTGTAACTGACGGCGCAGCCCTTCAGGTACAGGATGACAACGAGCAGTTCACAACGCTTGCTGTTTCCACCCAGAAGCACATCGGCGTCAACTTCACGACTGCTGAATTGACGATGCAGCTTGACGATTTCGCAGACCGCGTTCTCAAGCCACGTATCTCGCAGCTTGCTGCCAGCATCGACGCTGACGTTGCAAACTCGTATCTGACCATCGGTAACACTGTCGGCACGCCCGGCACTACGCCAGCTACTTCGGCTGTTCTTCTTGCTGCACAGCAGAAGCTCAACGAAAACGCTGCTGTAATGTCGCCACGCTATGCAACTGTTAACCCTGCTGCCAACGCTGGCTTGGTTGAAGGCCTCAAAGGTCTATTCAACCCAACCGACACGATCAGCAAGCAGTTCAAGAACGGCATGATGGGTACAGGCGTACTTGGCTACGACGAAATCAATATGTCGCAGTCAATCAAGCAGTTCACCACTGGTTCGCGTACTGCAACTGGCGGCACGACTTCGGCGGCTGTTACTACTGAAGGTGCAACAACCATCGCCATCACCGGCGCTGGTGCATCGGCAACGGTTAAGGCTGGCGACGTTTTCACTGTAGCTGATTGCTACAGCGTTAACCCACAGACCCGTGAAAGTACAGGTTCGTTGTTCCAGTTCGTTGCTCTTGCTGATGTCACACTCAGCGGCGCAGGCGCTGGTAACGTAACTGTTTCACCGATCTACTCGGCTACACAGGCACTTGCTACCGTTAACTCGCTGCCCGGCAACTCCAAGGCAATCATCTTTGTTGGTACGGCTTCTACGCAATACGCGCAGAACCTTGTATACCACAAGGACGCTATCACCTTCGCAACCGCCGACCTTCTGCTCCCACAGGGCGTAGATATGGCTTCGCGTCAGGTGCATAACGGCATCAGCTTGCGCGTTGTTCGTCAGTACGACATCAACAACGACCGTCTGCCTTGCCGTATTGACGTTCTGTACGGTTACAGCACAATCCGTCCGCAGATGGCTGTTCGGATGTGGGGTTAATTTAATACCGGCCCTCGGTTCGCCGGGGGCCAACTATCTTAAAGGATTTTTACTATGCCTACTTTACCTAACGGCGCCGGCGGTTATCAACTCGGTGATGGTAACATTACCGAAGTTAACCTGACCACGTCCCCTGTTGCTACTGCATACACCGCAGCAGCTACCCTAACTGCTGCCGATTTGGGCGGTGGTCTGGTTGTCTACACTTCTGCAAGCGCAGCCGACCTTACACTCCCTACGGTTGCTATTGTTAATGCAACCATCAGCAGCGCAAAGACAAACTCAGCATTTGATATTGCTTTGGTTGCTACCAGCACTGGCGTTCCTACTATCGTAGTAGGCACCGGCTGGACCTTGGTTGGTTCAGGCGCAGGCGTTGCATCTAAGAGCGTATTGTTCCGCGCTGTTAAAACAAGCGACACTACGTACAACCTGTACCGTATTGCTGGCTAATAGGTTTGCCCCGGCTTCGGTCGGGGCATCCTTTTCAGGAGAAAATCAATGGCTAACAACAAATCTATTGGTGTTGCCTTCCTCGACCAAGACATTATTGGCGCACAATATGTCTTGGCTGATGAGCAAATCGGCTACACCGCCGCAGCACAGGGTACGGTTACGCAGGCTACCAGCAAGTCAACAGCAGTTACGCTGAACAAGCCGGCTGGCCGTATTACAATGGACGCCGCGTCGTTGGCTACTGCCACTAACGCTACGTTCACGCTGAACAACAGCTTCATTTCTGCAAATGACACTGTTATTCTGACTATCTCTGGTGGTCAAGCAACCGCTGGATCGTACAACGTGTTTGCAAACTCTTTGGGTACAGGCACTGTCAGCATCACGCTACGTAACATTTCTGGCGGTACGCTGTCAGAAGCAATAGTAATTAATTTTGCTATTATTCACTGTGCGTAATTAATTTGGGCGGCTTTCGGGCCGTCCATTTTTAAAAGTTTTATGGGGATTTTGGCATGGCTACGGCTGGTGAAACAATCAACGGTTCGCTTAGACTTCTAGGTGTTCTGGCAGAAGGCGAAACTCCATCGGCTGAAACGTCGCAGGACGCACTGCGCGCCATGAACCAGATGATTGATAGCTGGAACACTGAGCGCCTCGCTGTCTTCTCGACACAAGACCAAGTCTTCACATGGCCCGCTGCCACACTTAGCCGCACGCTTGGGCCAACTGGCGACTTTGTCGGCAACCGTCCTATCTTGTTGGATGACGCCACATATTTCAAAGACCCTAGCACTGGCGTTAGCTACGGCATCAAAATGATTAACCAGCAGCAGTATGATGGCATCGCGGTCAAGACCGTGTCCTCTACGTTCCCGCAAGTTATCTTTACCAACATGACGTATCCTGACATTGAAATGTTTATCTACCCGCGCCCAACGCGCGATCTGGAATGGCATTTCATTTCGGTCGAAGAACTGACACAGCCAGCAACGCTTGACACAGTTC